>Ga0102936_1000109_pt1 | contig 29627 bp, 20 predicted proteins | sample SalPon2_A_H2O_MG_FD_78502 | JGI IMG/M metagenome (GOLD analysis project Ga0102936, IMG submission 78502) | Salt pond water microbial communities from South San Francisco under conditions of wetland restoration - Salt Pond MetaG R2_A_H2O_MG | ecosystem: Environmental > Aquatic > Non-marine Saline...
GGCCGTACGGGTCGTAGTCGTTCTGCTCGCCGCGGGCGGCCGCCGGCTCGTGGCCCGTGTACGACTGTGCGGAGTCGAACTCCGACGCCGGCCCACCGGGACAGTACAAACACTTGCCGTGGGGGCACATGTGCGGCGAGGTCATGATCGCGACCGGGGAGACGCCGGATGCGGTCCGGACCGGCTTCCGTCGGACCACCTCCTTGACCTCCTCGCGGCGGCCCTGCGGCGCGTGGGCGAGGATCTCGGTGTTCTTCGGGACCTTCGGTGAGGAGTGCATCGAGCACGCTTCGAGTTTCGCTGACTCCAGGTCGTCGCGGTCGACCTCGCCATCGAGAATCCGGTCGATCAGCTCACGGCAGGTCCGATGGAACGCCTCGGTCTCTGTCGGCTCCGGTTCGGTGTCGGCGCTCACCGCCGGCCTCCCGCCCGCCACTCGGAGAGACGATCGTTCATTGCGCGTTGCTCGGCCCGTTTCGTGGTTAAGCGTGTCGCTCGGGAGTCCATAAGAATCGCGAAACCTGCACTCAAACCGGCCGTCCGCCGCTCAGAGCTGGGTCACGACAGCGTCCGCGACGGCGTCGACGACGGCGCCACGGGCGCCCGACAGGAACTCGATCCGGTTCTGGCGGATTCCGGTTGCGGTGACTCCGCCCTCCGGGACCGCCTCGCGGGCGGCCGCCGCCGCGGCGCGGACGTCGACGACGTCGGCCGCTCGGACGAACAGCTCGTCCGTTGCGTAGACGATGGTGGCGGTCCGGTCGTCGGCGCGACGGTGAAGCGCGTCCGCGAGCAGCGCCGCCGGCGGGAAGTCGTACTGGTGGCTGTAGGAGTCGGCGTCGAGCACGCCGACCGAGACGCCGCCGACGTCCCGGAGTTCGAGGTTGGCTTCTGCGGTTTCGACCTCAGTGTCGAGCTTGCTCCGGAACTGCTCGGAGACGTGGCCCGCGAGGCCGCCGCCGTCCTCGAACAGCAGATCCGTGATGAGTTCGCGCTTATCCTGATACGACTGGTAGTAGGCTTCTAGCGCGATCGCCTCGCGAAGCTCGCCGGTCCGGTCGGCATCGTACCCCGCCTCACTCGAAAGCTCGGTGTACGCCGCCGGGGGAGCGTCCCAGTAGCTCACAGCCGGGAGGTGTGCGAGGTCGCCGCGGACGTCGGCGTTGACTGCCGCTGCGAGGTTCGCACTCAGCGCGCCGGTCGAGAGGTCCGCCGCGTCGGCGTCGGTGAGCCCGGGCGAGACCAGGACGCTCGTCTCGTCGACGACACCGGTGTCGACGGGTTCGGCGTCGACCACGACCCGGGAGGCGCCGTAGACGCCGAGGAGGCCGAGGCCGTCCAGCGAGTCGGTGGTTCCGCCGATTCCGACGAGCACCACGAGCGGCAGCTTCTCGTCGTGGCGCTCGCTGTCTTGGAGCATCCGCGTCACGTCGCTGGTCGCGGCGTCCATCCCGTAGACCGGGTCGTCGAGCGGCCGCCGAGTGAAGAAGTGGTACTCCGCGTCGGCGCGGGCGTGCTCCTCGCGAATCAACGGGAGAACCGCCCGCTCGACCGCCGCGCCGGCCACATAGCCGTCGGCGGTGGCAGCGTGCCGGACCACGATCGGCCGCGACTCCAGCACTGCTCCCCGGATCGCCTCCGCGGCGTCAGCGAGCTGGTCTGTGACTGCTTCGACTGCGGGCATCCCCGCGAGCGGTTCGACGACGTCCGGGCGGGCCTTCTCCGCTAAGGCGTCCGCGAGCCGGCGTTCGACCGCCTCCGCCCCGTCGCCGGAGAGGGCGGTCAGCTCCTCGGTTTCGACCTGGAGTTCCCCGCGCCGGAGTTCGACCTCGCCGTCGAGCCGGACGGCGTCGCCCTCCCCGACCTCGGGATACGCCCGGACGCCCGCTTCGACGAACGCAGCGCAGTCGACGACTGCGGTCTCGTCTCGAACCTCGAAGATCGTCGGTCCGCCAGTCTGCCGCGCGCCGACCACCTCGCCTTCGATCCGAACGGTCTCGCCGACGCGGTCACCCAGCGAGTCGACGGCGACGCGTTCGGGCTCCGCCTCGGACGCTACCGGCTCCGGCTCGGCCTCGACCACGTGTCCGTCCTGCCCCGACCCGGACGCGTCGGCACCGGTGTCGGGATCTGCTGCGGCAGTTTCCGAGCCGGCATCGGGCTCCGGCTCCGGCTCCGCCGGCTCCGCTCTCTCGTCGTCCGACGACGTCGACTCCTCGGCCGTCGCCGTCGATTCGGCCCCGTTGGCGGCTCGGGACTTCGTGGAGATGCCCTTCGGGGTCTTCTTTACGGCCGTGGGGCCGTCGGAGCTGCCGTTCTCGATCTCCTCGCCGTCGTCGTCGCCGTCGGGGTCGTGGACTCGCGCACCGCGGAACTCCGACTCCGACTGGCGGATCGACCACCCGAGGTCGATGTTGCCGTTGTTCCGGACGTTCTTCACCTGGACGAACACCGTGTCGCCGGACTCCCAATCGAGGGTTTCGAGCCGTCGATCGAGCTCGCTGCGGTGCAGCAATCCGGTGACGCCGGGTGCGAGATCCACGAAGACACCGAAGTCCGCAAACCCGTCGACGCTTCCCTTGTAGTACCGACCGGGCGTGAGTTGTTTCGGGGAGTTACCGCGGAAATCGAACCAGACGTCCTCGTCGTGCGTAATCCAATCCATTAGGTGTGTAGAATATGCGGCGCCTAAAACGATTGTCGAATCTCCGCTGTCGGAACACCGCGGACGACAGCCCCCGAGTCAGATCAGCCCCGCGGCGCGGGCGAGAGCCATCCCGGCGTCGATCCCGCCGAACGCAGTCCCGAAAAGCAGCGTCGCCGGGACCGCGCCCGCGAGGCCGGCCCGAGCCGTCGTCGTCCCGTGGACCTCCCGGAGCCCGACCACCAGCAGGGCGCCGGCGTAGAGTGTACACCCGGCTCGAACTGCGGGCACCGGCACGCCAGCGATCACGCACGGGGCGGCGGCGTACGCGATCACTTGGACGGTCTCGCTGACTCCGGCGCGGTTCGGGACGGTGAGGATCAGGATCACCGTCTGCAGCGCCGCGGTCAGGTGCAACGTCGCGGGCGCGATCACGACCGACACCGCGGCGAGCGCGATCGCGGCCGACACGCCCGGTCCGAGTGCCAACCCCGGGATCCGGGCGGGGACGAACGCGAACAGTCCGATAGTGTACGCGACGGCGACTGTCACGGCGAACACCAGCCCGGGGGCCTGATCGCCGGGAGCGACGCCGTTGCGGAAGAACTGCTGCGGTCGGACCAGCACTTCCAGCCACGCACGCGCAATGCCGCGTGGCCCGCGATCCCGGCCACCGGTCGGGTTCTCTACCCAGGTTGTCACGGTCTGTTCTCTCCGTAGCTAATCGCGCCGGAGGATATGACAGTTCCGGCAGCGCGCCTCGTAGGACTCCTCGGCACCGACAACGATCGTCGGGTCGTCGACGTGTGCGGGCTCGCCACCGACCAGCCGCTGGTTTCGGGTGGCGGGCTCGCCGCACTGCGCACAGATCGCCTGGAGCTTGTCCACGTACTCCGCGACCGCCATCAGCTTCGGGAGCGGCTCGAACGGCTCGCCGCGGTAGGTCTGATCGATCCCGGAGACCACCACGCGGCGGCCGTCGTCGGCCAGCCGCTGACAGACTGCGACCAGTTCGGCCGAGAAGAAGTTGGCCTCGTCGATCGCGACGACGTCCTGACCGTTCAGCTCCTGGTGGATCTCCCAGATGTCGTCGCCCTCGCTCGGGACGACCGACGCGTCCCACTGCCGCCCGACGTGGGAGCCGACGGTGGCTTCGCCGTGCCGGTCGTCGACCGCGGGTTTGAACGCCGCCACCTCCTGGCCCGCGATCTCCGCGCGGCGGAGTCGCCGGAGGAGTTCCTCGGTCTTCCCCGAGAACATCGACCCCGTGACGACCTCGATCCACCCGCTGTTCGTGATGGCGTGCATACCCAGCGGAGATACCCGCAGGCGGGAAAACGGTTGTCGTTCCGGGTGCGCCGCGGACCGGCTGGCCGCGCCGATCAGTCGCCAGCGCCGACGTTCTTGTCGGCCTCGAACGACGAGGGGTCGGGTTCGATGTAGGCGTACTCCACCACGCGCCGGCCGAGCACCCGCACACGCTCGTCGAGGCGGCCGTCGACGATTTCGCCGCCCTCGAACTGCGAGGGCGCGTTCGGGAGCGCCGTCTGATGGGGGACCACCCACGCGTCGAGCGCCCGACAGACCGACCGGAGATGGTCCAGGGCGGTCACCGGGAACCCGCCGCCCGCGACCGCCAAGAGCCCCACGGTCTTCCCCTCGAACTCGTCGAAACCACAGTGGTCCAAGGCGTTCTTCAGCACGCCCGAGTACGACCCGTGGTACATCGGCGTCCCCAACAGGACGGCGTCGGCCTCCCGCACCCGCCGGACGACGGCGTCGCTGTCGCCCTGCGTACCCCGATCCGGATCCAGCGGCGGGAGGTCGTACTCCCTGAGATCGATCACCGTCCCGGTGCCGCCGGCCGCTCGGGCGCCGTCGAGCGCACGCGCCAGCGCTTTTCGGGTGTAACTCGCGCCACGGAGGCTGCCGCAGAGCGCGACGACGTGGACGCCCGACTCGTCGATGTCGGCTGCCATACTCGGAGATGCGTTGGACGGCGCAAAAAGCCACCGTCGGCCACCTGCCCGAGAGTGACGGTGGTCGTCCACCATCCGGGAGCTACGGAGTAACGAACGCGTGAGACGGGGTCCAGCAGGCGGCCGACCCCGCCCTCTTCGGGGTGGTGAACTCAGTTAGTCACTGCCGCAGAACCGTAGCTACCTGGATACACGGGATCAAAGCGGCCGGGGAGTGCTGTACGGAATCGGGTCGGAGAACCGACGACACACGACGAGACATATAGCCACTGGGCGTTCCGCACGGGACTGGCATTGGGGGCAGTAGGGATCGTGCTTTTGATCCCGAGCGCCGCGCCGCGGGCGAGGCGCTTTACCCTCGTGAGGCGAGCATCTCCATCGCAGCGGTGGGGGTCGTAACGATGATCGCGGGACCGGGCATCAGGCTACCGCTCCGCTCGTGGGCGAACTCCGCGGCGTACGCCGGCCAGCCGATCGGGCTCGTCGCCGCGGCCTGGATCCCGCTCGCACGGAACTCGCGTCCCGACTCGCTGTACGCCAGCCGGGTTCGGGTCGGGTTCTATCGGGACGTGGCGGGGCTCCGCCGGCGTAACGGCACGTCCTGACAGACAGCGGCGAAGGCTACGCACCTTGCAGCGGCGCCCGTGACCGGATCGAGACCGTCGAACCCGATGTCTCGAGCGCCGACGTCGGCGAGTGACGCCTGGGTACCCCCCGTCGCCGACCCCGACAGCAGGGTCGGCCGGATCGATAGTATAACACCCCTGTAGTCTAACCCCCCGGACAAGATGCCACAGGACCGCGAACACGTTCCCCGAGTCAGCAGTGGGATTCCCGGTCTCGACGAGTTGCTCCGGGGCGGCTTCGTTCGGGGCCGGATGTATCTCGTCTCCGGCGAACCCGGCACCGGGAAGACGACCGTTGCCTACCACTTTCTCGAGGACGGCGTGACGAACGGCGAGACCGTGCTCCACATCCACGGCGAAGAGTCCTCCGAGGAGTGTCTGGAGAACGCCGCGCAGTTCGGGATCGACATCTCGGCGGCGTCGTTTCTGGACCTCGGGCCCGACCCGGATTTTTTCACCGAGGATCCGTCCTACGACCTGGTGAACCCAGCGGAGATCGAAGAGGAGCGATACACTCGGACCATCCGGGAATCGATCGAGGAGATCGAGCCCTCGCGGGTCGTGCTCGACCCGATCACGCAGCTGAAGTACATCGAGAGCTCCGAACACCACTACCGCAAGCGCCTCCTCTCGTTCATGCGGTTCCTGAAGGGGCGGGGTATCACCGTGGTCGCGACCGCCACGACCGACGCCGCGGGCGACTCCAGTATGGAGGTCCGTTCGCTCAGCGACGGGGTGATCGAACTCCTTCACGGGCGTGAGAGCCGGCGGATCAGGGTACAGAAGCATCGCGGGGTTGGGCAGGTCGACGGCACGCACGGCCTGGAGATCCGCTCGGCCGGCGTCGAGGTGTTCCCGCGGGTGGTCCCACAGCCCAACGACAGGGAGTTCGACCCGACACCGCTGGAGTCCGGCGTTCCGGGGGTGGACGAACTCGCCGGCGGTGGCTTCGAGCGCGGCACGGTCACGTTCATCACCGGTCCCCCGGGCGTGGGCAAGACCACCACCGGCGGGCTCTACCTGATGCAGGCGGCTGCGGAGGGGCGGACGTCCATCATCTACCTCTTCGAAGAGCGCGAGGAAACGTTCACGCACCGATGTCGTGCGATCGGATACCCGATCGACGAGGTCCGCGAGGCGGGGCTGCTGTCGGTCGAGACCGTCGATCCCCTGTCGATGTCGGCCGAGGAGTTCGCCCACGGCGTCCGCGACGAGGTGGAGACCAACGGTGTCGAACTCGTATTGCTCGACGGGTTCGGCGGCTACACCACGGCGATCCAGGGGACCACCGACGAACTCAGACGGGACCTCCACACGCTCACCCGGTATCTGAGCCACAACGAGGTGAGCACGTTCGTGACCGACGCCACCCACCGGATCACCGGGATCTCCTCCGCCACCAGTAGCGACATCAGTCCGATGGCGGACAACCTCCTCTTTTTGAGCTATATTGAACTCGAGGGATCGCTCCGGAAGGTGATCGGCGTTCTAAAGAAACGTGCCGGCGGGTTCGAGCACACTCTCCGGGAGTTCGAGATCACGTCCGACGGCGTGCGGATCGGCGAGCCGATGACGGAGTTCAGCGGGATCGTCCGGGGGCAGCCACGGTTTGGCAACGACTCCGACGGCGAGTGGTGAGCGATGCCGCCGAATAGCAGTTCCCGCACCGATCCGGGGGTGACGCCGACTGGCTCTGCGACCGTCCAGGTGATCGTCTCCGACGCCGGGAATCGCCGGGTAATAACCGGAATGTTGGAAGAGCAGTTCACAGTCGACACCACCGCCTCGGTCGGGGACGCCGACCTGTACCTCGTCGAGGACAGACTGCTGTCTCGGTTCCGGGAACCCCTCCGCTCGCGGATCGATGCGTCGCATCCTACGTTCTGTCCCGTCGTGTTGATCCGACGCGATCCGTCGACGAGCCTCGGCGGGCCGAACGACGACGGGGAGACGCCGCTTCTCGTCGACGAGTTCGTCGATGCCCCCCTCGACCGAGGGTCGTTGCTCCGGCGGATCCGGTCGCTCCTGGTTCGGCGGCGACAGTCCGAGGAGTTGACGGCGTACGTCTCGACGCTAGAGGAGCGCGAGCGGGACCTCCGACGGTTCAAGCGCGCGGTCGAGGACACCGGCAACGCCATCGCGCTACTGGACACCGACGGGACAGTCCGGTACGTCAACTCCGCGTTCGAGGAGGCGACAGGGTACGCCGAGGCCGACGCGGCCGGGGAGACGCTCCGACTGCTCCAATCCGAGGAAGTCACGTTCGACGACGCGTTCTGGCGCACGATGCGTGGACGCGGCGAGTGGAAGGGAGAACTCATCGCGGAGCGTCGGGGCGGGACGCAGTACGTCGCCGACGTTACCATCACCACGATCTCGGCCGACGACGGGACTGTCGAGGGGTTCGTAGTGGTGCTTCGCGACATCACAGAACGGATCCAGCGGGAACAGACGCTCCAGGAGCGCGAGGAGGAACTCGACCTGCTGCGGCAGGTACTCACCCGGTACCTCCGGCACAACCTTCGGAACGACCTGAACGTGGTCCTCGGGTACGCGAAGTTCATCGAGGAGTCGACGTCGGGCGAGACCGCCGAAAACGCCGGGACCATCATCAGGAAGACGAACCGACTCTTAGAGACCAGCGACACCGCCCGCCGGTACAGCACGCTGATCGAACGGGGGGAAGCGACATCTCGGTGCGATCTCTCCGCGGTCGTGACCGACGCCGTCGCCGAGGTGGGCGAGGCGTACCCGGAGGTGACGATCGACGTCGACGCCCCCGGGTCGTGCCCGGTCGTGACCGGCACCGGGATCCGCGACGTGCTGACGGGGCTCGTAGAAAACGCCGCAAAGCACAACAATAGCCCGGATCCGCGAGTTCGGGTTCGGCTCCGGACGCGGGACCGCCCGACCTTGACCATCGAGGACAACGGTCCAGGAATCCCGAAACACGACCTCAGAGCGTTCAAAGCCGGCCACGAGTCGCCGCTAACGCACAGCAGCGGGGTGGGGGTATGGCTCAGCAAGTGGGTCATAGAGGGGGCTGGCGGCGACCTCTCGTTCGACACGGGTCCGGAAGGTACCCGGGTCACGATCGAGTTCCCGTCCTCGGACGCGGCGCGTGCCGGCGGGATCGACGTCACAGATCTCAAAGCCCGAGAACAGCGCCTCCGGACAATCATCGACCGGATGACCGACGCGGTGCTCGAGGTGGACAGTTCTTGGCGGGTCACGTTCCTCGACACCCACGCGGAGGACGTGCTCGGCGTCGACGCCGACGAGGTCGTCGATTGCCACTTCTGGGAGGCGTTCCCGAACGTCGAAGGCACGGAGTTCGAGTCGGTGTACCGCAATGCGATGGCGACGCGATCCTCGGAGCGCGTCGAGGCGTACTACGGTCCGATCGACGGGTGGCTCGAGGTCTACGTGTACCCCGACTTCGACGGCGGGCTGTCGTTTTACTTCCGCGATATCTCCGAGCGGAAGAGCCGGGAGCAGGAGCTCGAACACCGAGAGCGTACCCTCCGGGCGGTCTACGACATCATCGCCGACAACGACCGATCGTTTTCCGAGCAGGTGGCGTCGCTGCTCGAAATCGGGCGGGACGAGCTGGGAACCGACTACGGGGCGCTCTCCAGGATCGAGGGCGACGACTACGTCTTCGAGGTCGTCGACGCCGCCGACGGGACGATTGCGGCCGGTGACGTGGTGCCGCTGTCGACGACGAACTGCGAGGTGGTCGCCAGCGAGGAGCAGACGCTTGTCGCGGGCGACGTCGCCCGCGACGCGCCGGAGTTGACCGGGCGTGCGGGCTACACCGAGTGGGAGATCTCGTGTTACGTCGGCGCGCCGGTGTTCGTCGACGGCGAGATCTACGGGACGTTCTGCTTTTACGACACCGATTCCCAGTCCGACCAGTTCTCGGAGTGGGAGGTAACGCTCGTCGACCTGATGAGCCGGTGGGTGGGCTACGGGCTCCGGGCTCAGCGGGCCACCGAACGGATCAGCCGGGAGAACGAGCGGCTCGACCGGTTCGCCTCGGTCGTCTCGCACGACCTCCAGAATCCGCTGAGCGTCACGGCAGGGTACATCCAGCTGGCACAGGAGACTGGGGACACGACGCATCTCGACCGGGCCCAGTCGGCGCTCGACCGGATGCACGCACTCATCGACAACCTGTTGGAGCTGGCCCGAGCGGACAGGACCGAGCCCGACACGGAAGTCATCGATCTGCGCCGTGCGGTCGAGCAGTCTTGGGAGGTCGTCCCCACGGATACAGCGAGCCTCGAGGCCGCGACCGACCGCCGGATCCGTGCGGATCCGACTATGCTGGGGCAGGTGATCGAGAACCTCGTTCGCAACGCCACCGTGTACGGCGGCGACGGAGTGACGATCACCGTCACCGACCTGCCCGGCGGGTTCGCGGTGGTGGACGACGGGCCCGGAATCCCCGCAGCGGACCGCGAGAAGGTCTTCGAGGTGGGATACACCACTGGCGACGACGGCACCGGCTTCGGGCTCCCGATCGTCCGGGAGGTCGCCGACGCTCACGGGTGGGAGCTGGCGCTTACCGATGGCGAACACGGCGGGGCACGATACGAAATCACCCAGGTCGACGTCGTGGACGGCTGAGAAGCGTACGACGGTCGTTCGCGACCGTCCTCCGGGTTTATAATACAAAATATTTGACACATATTTTGTCGTATGATATAAGCTACTAGTAAGTTCAAAGTCTATTTTTGCCAGAAAAGACGTAACACTCGTATTGAAGCCTTACAAGCCGAATAAAGAGAAATATTAAAAATTTCTTATAGGTATAATAAGCTACAGGAGTTAGTATATTCTTAATTTTGTAGTAGTTATCCAAACTGGTAAAACGTGAGCCGGAGGCACTCACAGCGTGCGACCACCGCGTTCGGGTCGCCGAACCCGGCCCTGGTCCGTGAGTCCGAGTGTAATCACAGGTGTACGACTGTTATATCGGCGAGTACGTTCGAGTACGGGGAGCCAGTCAGGAAGGCTGATTCGCGAAGAAACAGCACTACCGAATAACTGTTCGACCACGGTAGAGTCCATTCGCTACGAGTAGGTCGCTCGGATCCCGATGATCCGGGCTGTCTCCTGGACCTTCCCCGGGATCTCGGTTCGGTACCGATCGCCGGTGAGTCGCGTCGTGGGGCCCGAGATGCTGATGGCCGCGAGCACCTCGTCGTCGGGGCCCAACACGGGGGCACCGACCGCGCGCAGTCCGACGAACCGCTCTTCGTTGTTGAACGCGAACCCCTGTCGACGGATGGCGTCTAACTCCGTTTCGAGGCGGCCGCGGTCGGTGTACGTCGACTCCGTCCGTGGGGACAGTTCGAGGTCGTCGAGGAGTCGCGTTCGACGGTCGTCAGGCAGGTGCGCCAGGTAGGCCTTCCCGACGGCCGTCGCGTGGAGGTCGACGGTGGTGCCGATGTGTGAGTCGGTCTGGATTCCTCGGGCAGTCTTCGACTGGTAGATGTAGACCCCCCGACCCATCTCTTCGACCATCACGTATCCGTGTTCGCCAATGCTCGAAACGAGGTCGTCGATCTCGGCTTTCGCAACCTCATAGAGGTCCTGTCTGTCGCGGGCCGCGTTCCCGAGATCCAGGAACTTCAGCCCCAAGTGGTAGGTGTTCCCCTCCTTGACAACGTACCCCAGCCGGTTGAGTGTCCGGAGGTGGTTGTACACCGTGCTCTTCGAGAGTTCCAGCGCTGTTGCAATCCCCGTCACGTTCGCACCGGACTCCGATTTCAGGTACGAGAGGATCGCGAACGAGGTTTCGGTCGCTCCGACGGTCCCCGACTCGTCCGCCTGATTCCTAGCCATACGCTCTGCACTCGGGGAGTTGCAATAAGAATTGGCGTCTGTTCGGGATCGATATAAAACAATTCGCCAGTACCGTTCGTCGGGAGTGGGCGACGCCGGATCGAACCGAAGCAGTCCGGAAGAACCGAGCGGAAGCCCCGAGCCCGCGACCGGAGGCTGTGTACGTGGGGTCTGTGTAGCACCGCATCGCAGCCGACCGTGCGACAGTACGACGACCCGCCTCAGTCGTCGTCCTGTGCGCCGGCCGCGACCTCGTCGACTGGCTGCTTCGATGCGGTCCGCTTCGGGTTCCGGAACCACGTGCGATCCCCGTCGAAGAGCACGTGGCCGTGATCGTCACTCAGCTTCCGGAGGAAGACTATCAGCGAAACCACACACACGATGGCGAACGGCGCACCGGTGATGATCACCGACGACCGGAGCGCGCTCGCGCCGCCGAGGACCACCAGGATCGACGCGATGAGCCCCTGCAGGACGCCCCAGAACACGCGGTTGATGCTGGAGGGGTTCTCCTTGCCGCCGGTGGTCAGCATCGCCACCGCGAGCGTCGAAGAGTCCGCGGAGGTGGCGAAGAACGTGACCACGAGGATGAGAAACAGCGGCTGCCACAGCGCCCCCAGCGGCAGCGCACCGAACAGCGCGTAGCCCGCGACGCCGTCGCCGAACTTGGTGACTGCACCCAGGATGTCGGCGACGCCTGCAAACTGCATCCACATCGACGTACCACCGACGACGGTGAACCACACGATGGAGACGGTGGTCATGGTCACGATCGCGGTGAAAAGCACTTCGCGGATCGTGCGACCCTTCGAGATACGTGCGAGGAAGAGCCCCACGAACGGCGCCCACGCGATCCACCACGACCAGTAGAACACCGTCCAGAACGAGGACCACCCGGCACCGCCCTCGACGCCCGTGCCGGTGAACAGGCTCATACTGAAGAAGTTCTGGACGTACGTCCCGACCGCAAGCGCCCCGGTGTTCAGGACGTTCAGCGCCGAAATGTTGCTCATAAGCATCCCGCCGACCAGCGTCGCCGTCAGGAGGATCCCCATCATCACGACATTGAAGTCCGAGAGCCGCCGGATGCCGCGGTCGATCCCGGCAACCAGCGAGAGCGTGAAGATGATCGTGATCCCGGTGATCGCGAGCAGCGTCTCGACGTTTCCGAACTGGATTCCGGTCCGGTAGGTGATCCCGGTGAGAATCTGGGTGGCGATGAACCCGAGTCCGGTCGCGATACCGCCCAGCGTGGCGACCACTGCCAGGGTGTCGATCGTCTGGCCGATCACGCCGTCTAAGTTGTCCCTCCCCAACACCGGAATCAGGACTGTCGACGTCCGGAACGGAGCGTTCATCTTGTAGGCGTAGTACGCCACGGGAATCCCGATGGCGAGGTAGCCGCCCCACGCCGACACCCCGTAGTGGAAGATCGAGTACGCGAGTGCGGGCACCATTGCACTCGTGGTACCGGCCTCCGCGCTCCCGGCGAAAAGCGGCGGGACGGAGCTGAAGTGTGTCAGGGCTTCCACCGGACCGAAGAAGACGATCCCCGCCGACAGCCCCGCTGAGAAGAACATCGTGAGATACGAGAAGTTACTGTACTCGGGGTCGCCCTCGCCCAGTTTTATCTTGCCGTACGGGCTGAGCATGAGATACACCGCGATCGCGAGCATCAGGAACATCGCGATCAGGTACATCCACGCGAGCCCCTCCCCGAACACTGCGAAGGCGGTGGTTATCTGACTCGATACCCAGTCGGTCCGGAACGCGGCAAGCCCGATGAAGACGAACGTGACCAATGCTCCGAGCGTGAACGGGATCGGGTCGATTTCGTCGACGAAGCTTTTCAGCGCTCCTGGGTCGCTAGCTTGAGCCATACTGAACTCTACGATGTACGTTTTATGCCTGATATATATATGTTTTGACCACCGTTACCACGACCCGAAGCCACACGCGGTCAGAGTACCGAAGTTTTATATAATAATTCTTCCACCTCGGAGTATGTCTCCGACACAACCGATCTTCGATTACACCTCCTCGGCCCCGTGGGAGCAGGTCATTACGGCGTACGGCTCGCTCGAGGAGGTCAACCGCGCAGTCCGGGAGTTTGTCGCGGACGGTCACACGAAAGCCGAAGCCTGGGAGGGGATCTGGGACCACGAAGTCCGCCGATTCGAGCGCGATCCCGAGTTCCGATCGGCGGTCCGAGAGATCTACGCAACGGCCGGGGTGAACCTCCTCAGCGTCACCCCTTGGACGCACGACGACGTTCCCGAACGGGCGGGTCAGCGGCGCGATCTGGCGCGGTGGCAGTCCCGGTTCGACGCCGCCGACTGGCTTCACAAGGTCACCTCGCCCGCCCAGGCCCGCCGTGTCGCCGCCGACGGCGACGTGGGGATCGTCTTGAACACCCAGAATCTCGGCGCCGCCATCGACGGGTCACTCGACCGGATCGACGTCCTGTACAACGAGGGCGTCCGGCTGTTCCAACTCACCTACAACTACCAGAACATGCTCGCAACCGGGTGCAACGACCCCTCAGAGGGCGGGCTGTCGACGTTCGGCCGCGCGGCCGTCGACCGGGTGAACGAACTCGGCGGAGTGGTGGACGTGTCCCACTGCGGGGCGCAAACCACCCTCGACACGATCGAGTACTCCGAGGCCCCCGTGGCCGTGACTCACGCGACGTGCCAGGCAGTGGATCGCCACTACCGCGGGAAGTCAGACGCCGAGATCGAGGCCCTGGCCGAGGCGGACGGATACATGGGGATCGTGAGCCTGCCGTGGTTCATCGCACCCGGTGCCGACGACCCCGGTCTCGACGTCCTTCTGGAGCACTTAGAGCACGCCGCATCGATTCTCGGCCCCGACCGGATCGGGCTCGGAACCGACTTCTTCCCCGCAGACACCCGGTTCCCCCAGGAACTCCTGGAGTACTACAAACAGCACATCATCGAACTCGGGTTCGACCGCGAGGCGGTCGAAGCCAGAGAGATCGCAGCGGGGCTCGGGGAATTCACGACCTACGAGGAGTGGCCCGCGGTCCGACGAGCGATCGAGAACCGATTCCCCGCGGCTCGGGCCGACGGGATCTTGGGCGAAAACTTCCTGCGGTTCTGGGACCGCGCGACGTAGCTGTTCTTCGGCACGCGGGCGATCTACATAATCTATCGCACACGACCGAAGATTTTAATTCCGGTGACCAAGTCCGATTCGGTAATGGCTACTAATCGGGACACGGACAGCTACGACCCGAACCAGCTCCGCGACCCTGCGGAGCTGATGCAACCCCAGCGGTTGGCCTCGCTGAAGCAGACGCGACTGAGCTTCGCCCGGTTGCTGATGGACAAGATGATCGAGGAGGAGTGGGACGTCCGCCCGACCCGAATGGATCTGGACGACCGGGGGGTCGGACGAGTGGTCTACACGATCGAGACCCCCGAGCGGCTGTTCTCTTTCGGAATCTTCTCTCACGCCTCCGGCGACGACGCGAACACCGATCGCATCATCGCCGAGGACTGGGACATGTGGGGATTCCTGTGTGAGGGCCGGGCGACGCCCGAACTGATGGACGCACAGTACGAGCAACTCCCTCACGTCCGGGAGGGTCGTGCCACCTCCGACATCCTGATCTGGACCCGGGCAAACCGGAGCTCACGATTTTTCGGCCACGTCGTCGACGCGCTGGCCGAGGGCCACCAGCCGGACGTCGACTTCTGCGCCCGGGGCGGCTACCTGATGCGCTCGTCCGGCTACTACGGTAACGGGCTCAACGGGACAAAAGAGTTCAAATCGATGGACGGCGACCACCCGCTGGGGAAGCCATACTTCGCCCAGATGCTCACGGTGTGGCTGCTCCGGATCTTCAGCTACGACCTCGCAGACCACGTCGCCGGGGCGCGCAGCGACGACGCCGCAACGCTGGACCACGACATCAAGCGGTATCTCGGCACTGGCAACTCATCGGGAATCGGGATCGTCCACTACCTGATCAATCATCCCCAGCTGCTTCACTCGTGGCTCCGGGCCCGGGAAGTGGCGCTGGCGCGGGCCAAGACGATCGACCCGACGCCCGAGGAGATCGAACGGTTCAGGACCGTTCTCCAAGGGGCCGAACAGTGGTTCACCGACGACGAGTGCGACACCAAAGACTACTTCGTATCGAAAGATCAGATCGCCGGCGGGTTGGAACGGACCGAGCGACGGATGGACGAACTCCGCAGGGAACCCGCAGAGACCCCACTGTGGACGCGGCTGTGTGAGTGGGCTGGCGACGAGTTCGACCCCGAGACCGAGGAGTTGCTCCACTCGCTGCTTCTCGACGTCTACCCCGAGGTGTGCGCGGCGTTGGCGGAGTCGATGACGGTCTCCGAGCGGAGCGACGTGGTCCCAGAGATGACCGTCGGCACCCTGGAGTCGATCGTGACCACCGACTACCAGTGGGCGCTCGACGTCGATTTCGACGCCCCAGGCGCCGAGCGGTACTTCTGGTACCGGTCGATAGACAGCGAGGAGCCCCGACTCGGGATCAGAGGCGAACACGACTACGAGGAGTACGGTTTCCCCGTCGACATCGCCAGGCAGGTCCAGGAACTCCACGCTGACCTGACGACGTGGGAGCAGACGGAAACGGTCGCGGCGTTCCTGTTCGAGCACCCCGAGTACCGCGACATCGTCGAACGGATCCAGACCGTCCGCGACCTCCGGTACGCGGAGATCCGCGCGAACCCGCTCGACGCCGACTTCATCCCGCTCTCGTTCATCTCGTGTCTCAAAGCCATCTGGGGCATCCAGAAGGCACACCCGAAATCGCAGGGGTGGGTCCGCGGGACGTTCTACCAGGGTGCGCCGCTGCCGGAGGACCTCCGAACCGGCGCGGACTCCTACTGGCTATACCCCTCGAAGCCGCGCCAGACCGAACGGTGGAGGGAGCAGTGATGCGCCTCGCTGTCCGCGAGGTGCTGCAGCTGTCGGAGCGGTGTTTCTCCGCTGCGGGGCTCCCGGAGGGGTCGGCGCGGGCGGCTGCGGAGGCCGTCTGGTGGAACGAGCTGTACCGTGGCTCGGGGGTGACGACGTTGCAGGACCTTCTCCCGGCGCTCTCGGAGTGGGACCGGACCGCACTGACCACCTCGGACCGAACCGACTTCGTGTGGGTCGTCGACGGATCGACTCAGCCGAGCCTCGTGGCGAGCACGCCGGCCGTCGACCTGGCGTGTGCGGGCGCCAGCCACCACGGCGTCGGGCTGGTTCACGCGAGGACGGCTTCGGCGGACGAGACCGTCCCGATGCTGGGTTATGCGGCCTACGCGGCGGCTGAACGCGGGCTCCTCTCGGTCGTGCTCGCCACCGGCGGGACCGGCCGTCCGCGAACCGTGATCGCCCGCCCCAACGATCCCCACCCACTCGTGGCCGAGCGCGAACTCGACACGGCGTCAGCCGCCCACGCCGCGCTCTCGGCGGTGATCCGCCGGGGCGTCTGCGACCGCCAGGACAACCCACTGACTCAAGCGTTCTTCACCGGGGCTCCGGAGTCGGAGTACGCCACTGCGGGCGAGCGCCTCCTCAATCGGCTGTTGGGTCAGTCGGTGACGCCGTCCGACCCCGAATCCCACCTGGATTCGGGGTTCGTTTTGCTCTGTCTCGACCCGGACCACGCCCGCCACTCCGGCGACCTCCGCTGCGTCGTGGACCGGTTCGTCGACGAGCGCGGGGCGGAACTCACGCGGACGTTCCGCCCGTCGGAGGTCAGCGACAGGGTGGGGACGGCCCTCGCCGAGGGCGTCGCTGTCGAGGAGGCGGTCTGGCAGGACGTCTTCGATCGCAGCAGCGAGGTACTCGCCCCCGAGTTCGAGGGCTCGTACCGTGGTGCGGGGTTCGAGATCAACGAGTAGGGCGGTCGCAGTCCCGGCGTGGTCCCGCCCGCCACCGAAATTTTTACCACCGGCTGTACGGTACGCTTCCCCAGCGTCGGTGTCAGCCGTCGGTCCGCCGCTGGTCCCGGAGCGTTCGGCGCCGACCCCCGTTCCCGGGTCCGGCCGCCGGGCGCCGCCCGACGACAGACGCCGGTATCCGGGGGCGCGGACCCGACGCGCGATCGACACCCCACCCACACTAATGACAGACACACAGTTTCAGTACATCGACGGCGAGTGGTGCGACGGCGACAGCGACGACGAACTTGTCATCCGCGATCCGGCCGCCCCGGACGATCCAGTCGTATCGTTCCCGGGTGCCAGCCGGTCACAGGCGGCAGCCGCGGTCGGGGCCGCCGCCGCTGCGAGCGAGACTTGGGGCGCGACGACCCCCGAAGAGCGGGACGCGGTGATGTACGCGGTCGCCGACCGGATCGAAGACCACCACGAGGAACTCGCACGAACCCTCACCCGCGAGGAGGGCAAGCCGCTCTCCTCGAGTCGCGCGGAGGTCGGGCGGGCGGCTGAACTCTTCCGCTTTTTCGCGAGCTTCACGCGAACCGCCGCCGGCGACACGCTTCCCTCCAGCGATCCCGAAACGTTCACATACACCGTCCGGGAGCCGCTCGGAGTCGTGGCGTTGGTCACCCCGTGGAACTTCCCGATCGCGACGCCGACCTGGAAGCTTGCGGCCGCCATCGCCACGGGCAACACCGTCGTGTTCAAGCCCTCCTCGGAGACGCCGATGATCGCACGGGCCTTGGTCGACCACCTGGAGGCGGCCGGGCTCCCCGAGGGCGTTGTGAACCTCGTGGTGGGCTCGGGGTCGACCGTCGGCGACGAGATCCTCACCGACGAGCGGATCGACGCCGTCTCGTTCACCGGCTCCACCGACGTCGGACAGCACATCGCAGGGACCGTCGCCGAGCGCGGCATCCCGGTCCAGACCGAGATGGGGGGCAAGAACCCTCAGGTGGTGCTTCCCGACGCCGACCTCGAGACGGCTGCCGACGCGGCGGCCGCCGGCGCGTTCGGGCTGACCGGCCAGGCGTGTACCGCGACCAGCCGACTGATCGTCCACGAGGACGTCGTTGAGGAGGTGACCGAGGCCGTGGTCGCACGCGCAGAGGACATCCAAACCGGCCCGGGGATGGAAGATCCCGACATGGGGCCGGCGGTCTCGGCAGAGCAAGACGAGACCAACTTCCAGTACATCGAGGTCGCCGAGGCGGAGGGTGCGACGCTTCTGACCGGCGGCGACCGCCCCGACGGCCGGGAATCGGACGCGGGGTACTTCGTCGAGCCGACGGTGTTCACCGACGTGGAGCCGGGGATGCGGATCGCCCAGGAGGAGGTCTTCGGCCCGGTGCTGTCGATCCTGGCGGTGTCGGACTTCGAGGAGGCCCTCGCCGTCGCGAACGACGTCGAGTACGGGCTGTCGGCCAGCCTCTTCACCGCGGATATGGCATCGGCGCGGCGGTTCACCGAGGAGATCGAGGCCGGCGTTGTCAAGATCAACGGCACGACAACCGGGTCGCAGATTCAGATGCCTTTCGGCGGTATGAAAGCGTCCTCCTCCGAGACGCAGAAGGAACTCGGCCACCGCGCTTACGAGTTCTACACACACAAGAAGGCGGTCTACCGGACCGACCCGTGAAGCACCGACCGCCTGGCACCCGCGCATCGCTCGGCCGACCGACGGACGGACACGACACCTGACACCCGTGAAACAGCGCATCGAAGGGACCGGAACCGAACTGTACTCGAAGCACGACGTCGAGCGGCACCTAGACCTCTCGGCTGCGCTCGACGTCGTCGAGACGACCTATCTCGAAGGCGCGCGCGGCCGGGTTCTCAACCCGGCGAAGTCGACGATGCATCTCGGCGACGACGGCGAGTGGCCCGCGGCGAACGCCTTCTCCATCGGGATGCCGGCGTACGTCGACTGGCTCGACGTCGCCGGTATGAAGTGGGCGGTCGCGACCTGGGACGCCGACGTGGAACCGCCGATCAGCGCAAAGATCCTGTTGTTCGACCTGGACCGGGGGGAGTTCACCGCGATACTGGAGGGGATGCACCTCACGGGCGTTCGGACCGCGCTGCAGTCGGTGGTGGGGCTGCACCACCTGCTCACGGAGCCTCCGGACTCGATCGGCGTCTTCGGCGCCGGATTCCAGGCGCGGTTCCAGATTCGGGTGATCGACGACCTGGTCGATGTCGGAACGGTCCGGCTCTACGACGTGTCCGCCGAACGCGCGGCCGATCTCGCCGCGGATCTCGCGCCCGAGACGGCCGCCGATATCGTCGTCGAGGACACGCCGCGCGCCGCTGCCGACGCCGACGTCGTCCTCACGGTTACGGACTCGAAGACGCCGGTGCTCGAGGAGTCGTGGCTGCGGCCGAGCGGGCTGGTGATCGCGCTTGGATCCTACCGGGAACTTCCCGACGAGACCGTGCTCGGGGCAGACCGGATCGTCGTCGACCACACCGCGCAGTGCCTCCAGCGCGGCGCGCTCTCGGATCTGGCCGATCGGGGAGCGGTGACCGCCGCGGACCTGGATTCGACCATCGGCGAGGTCATCGACGCCGCGGACGACCCTCTCGGCCCGGCCGAACGCGCGATCTTCGTGCCGATCGGGCTCGGTTCCTTGGACGTCGCTCTCGCGGAACACCTCCGGACCAACGGGATGGGCGGCGGCGCCGTGCGGACGTTCGAGTTCCGCTAACTGTCGGGTTTCGACCGGCGGTGTGATTTTTTCGACACCTGTGATCGTTGATTCAACCCGCCCCCGGTCGCACGGATCCGATACACACTCAAGGGAGACCGTCGACGTTCCCCGTGTGGACACGTACGATACGATCGTTCTCGGTGTTGGGGGGATGGGCAGCGCCGCAGCGTACCACCTTGCAGCGCGGGGCCAAGACGTTCTCGGGATCGAGCGCTTTGACATCCCGCATTCGCAGGGCTCATCGCACGGAATCACTCGAATCCTCAGGGTACCGTTGTTCGAGGACTCCGGATACGTCCCGCTGGTACAGCGGTCCGTAGACCTGTGGACGGACCTACAAGAGGCCTATGGGCGCAAACTGTTCTACCGGACCGGCAGCATCGACTTCGGGCCGCCGGACAGCGAGGTGGTCACCGGCTCCGAGCGGTCGTGTGCGGTGCACGACCTCGAGCACACCGTGCTGACCGGCGCGGAGCTGACAGCGCGGCCGGGTGGCCACGACGTGCCCGACGACTACCGGGCGATCTACCAGCCGGATGGCGGCTTCCTCCACTCCGATCAGTGCATCGTGGCGCACGTCGAACAGGCCCACGACCACGGGGCGACCATCAGGGCTCGCGAGGCGGTCACCGACTGGACGGCCGACGAGTCCGGCGTTCGGGTCTCCACGGACCGCGGGGAGTACGCCGCCGACACGCTAGTCGTGACCGCGGGCGCGTGGACCGGCCGGCTCTGCCCGGCGGTGGCGGAGTACCTCACGCCCGAGCGCAACGTGCTCGGATGGTTCCAGCCGACCGAGCCCGCGGCGTTCGACCGCGAGAACTTTCCGGTGTTCGTTGCCGACGTCCCCGAAGGGAATTTCTACGGCTTTCCGACCTTCGAGGTTCCTGGGTTCAAATTCGGGAAACACCATCACCGCGAGGAGACGGGCAGCCCCGAGGAACTCGATCGGGAGCCGACTGCCGAGGACGAAGCGATTCTCCGGTCGTTCGCCGACCGGTACATGCCCACCGGGGCGGGGCCGACGATGCGGCTGTCGTCGTGTATGTACACGAACACGCCGGACCGGGACTTCGTTCTCGACGTCCACCCCGACCACCCGAACGTGGTGCTCGGTGCGGGCTTCTCCGGCCACGGGTTCAAGTTCGCGTCCGCGGTCGGCGAGGTACTGGCGGACTTAGCGACCGAGGGTCGGACTGACCACCCCACAGAGATGTTCGAGCTCTCGCGGTTCGAGTGAGCGCCGAACGGGAACGGGATACCGGATCCGGCCCCGCCGCACGCAGTGCAGAAAATCCCGCGGTATGCAAAACAAATATATGCTTTTATTTCCTCGAATCAGATGATGACGGAACAGCAGCCAGTAGAGCTTCGATTCTGTTCACAGGAGGAAGGAATCGAGGCCGGTCTCGCGGACATGGACCAGTGCGTCGAGACGATTGATTACGTGTTCGGGTTGTACAACGACGGCCGCGTGCTGATGGGCAATCCGGGTCACGACATGCACGGCCACGTGACATCCTTCCCCGGAAACCTCTCGAACGCGGAGGGGCTAGAGTCGGGGCCGGACCGTCGGTTCAGCGCGATGCCCGCGTACGTCGGCGGCGACATCCACAAGATGGGCATCAAGTGGTACGGCTCGAACATCACAAACCCCGCCGAGCGAGGACTGCCGCGGTCGATCCACACGATTACGCTGAACGACCCCCTCAGCGGCAAACCCGAGTTCCTGATCGACGGTCAGGTCGCAAGTGCGATGCGAACCGGGGCCGTCGCGGGCGTCGGCGCCGCACGGATTCAGGGCGACCGCGCGACCACGGCCACCGTGATCGGCCCGGGCGTGATCGGGCAGACGTCGGCGCTCGCGCTCGATTCCGCGCTGGACGCCTTGGAGACGATCCGGATCCATCACCCCGAAGCGTGGAAGGCCGAGGCGTTCGCCGAGGAGATGCACGGCGACGTCGACGCGGAGATCGAACCGGTGAGTTCCCCCGCGGACGCCGTAGCGGGGTCTGACGTGACGGTCGTGGCTGCGACCGGGAGTCCACCGCCCAAAATCGAGGCGTCGTGGCTCAAAGACGACTGTCTGGTGATCCCGTTGGGCGACCTTCGGGCCCCCATCTCGGCGTTCGACGAGGATCTCATCTTCTGTGACATTCGACGGAACACCCTGGAGTTCGCGGCGCACATGGACTGGCAGATCATGAATACGCTGAGTGCGGCCGTTGACGATGGGGACGGGCTCGACCTCAGTGAGTCGGACCTGCGAGCGCTCCACGAGGTCGTCGGTGGGGAGGATACCGCACCGACCGAGGGGCGCTCGATACTCTACTCCCCGGGGCTCCCGATGGAGGACGTGGCGTGGACGAGCCAGGTGTACGAGAACGCCACGAAACAGGACCTGGGCCAGACGCTCACAATGTTCGAGGAAGCGTACTTCAGCAAGCCGTACTGACCACAGGTCGGGTCCGCCGTCGTCGGTCAGTCGGACGGCGAGTGGATAGCCTGTAGGCGGCTCTCTTCGAGTTTTGCGATGTCTATACAAGATGGTAGGAACAAAATAGTAACACTAAAATGTCATATCAAAATAAGATTTTAACCGAGTTCAGACGCTAATAAGCTCTACTTTGCTTGCAATCATAATAAGAAGTATATATAAATATATCTAATATTTGTCGATTCGGCCTGACCTGTCTGTTGAATACCTTTTTAATATAAGGTCCACTATCGTGTCCACGGGTGCAGAACGTACGCGTATGCGTCACCACCATCTCGGTCTCGCGCTCACTATCGCGGGAGCGGCGCTGTTCGGCACGCTCGGCATTTTCGGGAAAGTCGCTCCGGCTGCGGACCTCTCGACGGCGACGCTTCTCGGGGCACGGTTCGCGGCGGCGACCGTCGTCTTCTGGCTTCTGCTCGCGGCCTCGGCTCACGGACGGATCCGCTCCCGCCGGTTGTTCGTGGCCGAATTCGGGCTGGGTGTCGTTTACGGCGTGATGTCGGTCGCCTACTTCGAGGGGTTGGCGTGGCTGTCGGCGGGGGTCGCCGCGCTCTTGCTTTTCACCTACCCAGTTCAGGTGACGCTCGGGTCTGCCGTGGTGCTCGACGAGCCGGTGACGGTCCCGAAACTGCTTGCGCTCGTCGCGGCGGTCTCGGGAGTCGCACTCGTCGTGGGGAGCGGCGCCGAGTTCGCCCCCGTCGGTGCAGTGCTCGTCGGCGTCGCCTCGCTGTGTTATACGGTGTACGCCATGGGAACGCGGGTGGTGATGGCGGATATGCATCCGCTGGTCCACGCGGCGCACACCTTTCTCGGCGCCACGAGTACTGTTCTGGGATACGGGGCGGTCACGGACGCGCTGTCGGTTCCGTCGGCGTCCGCCGGGTGGTGGCTGATCGCAGGGATCACGATCGTTGGGACCGTCGTCCCGATCCTGCTTTTCAGCGCGGGCCTGGCCCGAATCGAGGCCAGTCGCGCGAGCATCGTCAGCACGAGCGAACCGCTCACAACCGTCGGCTTGGGGATCGTGCTCCTCGGCGAAGCGTTCACGGTCGCGATCGGACTCGGAGCAGCGTTGATCCTCTCGGGGGTCGTTCTCACCGCGCCGGGCGTCGGACGGGCGGTTCGCCGTCGCCTCCCCGGTGTGGCTTTCGACCACGCCGCCGGGCACGACAGATGAGCGACCTCACGGCCACGATCCGGGTCGAGTCACCGACGCTCGCGCTGACGGAGGCGGTCGGCTACGACCCGACCGCGACCGTCCGGCCGGTCGCCGGCGCGGGCACCGTCCCCAACTCCGATCGGTACCTGTTCACGGTCCGGTCGGGTGACTTCGACCGGTTCGAGGCGGGCCTGCGGCGAGACGACACTGTCGCGGACTTCGAGCGTGTCGTCGCCGGCGACACGGAGTCCGTGTACAGTTTCGCGTACACGTCGGAGGCGACTCTGTTCTCGCCGGCGATTGCGGCGGCCGACGGCGTCTCGCGGGAGTGGACCAACGACGGCACCGCGTGGACGGTCCGCGTCTGGCTCCCCGCTCGGTCGGGGCTAGCACGGCTGCACACGTACGCCGCCGACAACGGGATCGACTTCACGCTCGAAGCGGTGACCGAGTACGCAACGCCCGTCGGCTCCAACACCGGGTTGACCCCGAAGCAGGAGGCGGCGCTGCGGGTCGCTCTGGAGTCGGGATACTTCGACGAACCGCGGGGTGCGACCCTCGAGGAGGTGGCGACCGAGCTCGGGATCACACAGCCCGCAGCCGGCGGTCGGCTACGGCGGGGGCTCAGGCGGCTGGTCGTCGCGGCGACTGACGACGGGAGCGGGTCGTAGCCCGCCCTCGTCACTCGGGAGCCAGCAGACGCTGTTGGACCAACTGCGCGACGCCGGTCAGATGCGCCTGCCCGAAGATCGCGACGATCAGGGCGCCGAGAGAGTTGAACATCGTATCGCGGACCGTGTCGTCGAGGCCGTGCTGGGCTAGCGGCATCGCGACGCCTGTCGCTTCTGCGACCACGTCGAGGCCGAACTCGAACAGCTCCCAGACCACGCCGAAAGCGAGTACGACCACGAAAATATACACGAACGCGAACCGTTGCGGGACGTGGATCTCGTCGCTGTGAATGTCGACCGCGCGAGCCGTGGTGTACCCCGCCGCCGCGATCAGTGACGCCGATATCGCGTGGGTGATGTTGTCCCAGAAGAAAATGCGGGTGTAGAGCCCGGCGGATCCCAGCGTGTGGAGGAACACTGCAGTGGTGATCCACAGCCCGAGCCACGGATCGAGCGGCAGGTCGTAGTTCCGCTTCAACATCGCAGGGACGAACGTGATGAGAAGCGTGACGCCGCCGTTGATGATCGCCTTCGGCTCCACCACCACGATACCGTACGCGATGAGTCCTAACAGAGACATCTGCATCCCGCGGGTGAGTCGCTTCTGATTCTGCATCGACGGACGGGGGAGCAACGTCATCGGCGGACCATCCGACGGATAGCCCGCCAAAGCCACTGATCCCGTCGTCTGAAGTACCCGTCGAAGAGCAGCCCCGACACCACCCCGGCGAGCGTGACGTAGAGCCACTCCATCATGAGCGCCTCGTTGTCCACTAGGTAGCTCGTCCCCAGGAACCTGTCGGCGTTCCACCGGAACACCGTCCACGCCGCGACCGCGGCCAGCGTCGTCAGAACCACCAGGACGACAGCGAACCAGTGGGTCACCCGAAGGGTCGTGAACGTGTGGAGTTCGACGACGACGAGCAGCGCAAGCCCCGCCAACGACAGGTAGGTTGCGAACGTCCCCAGCGTCCCGCCGACGAGCCCACGCACCAGGATCGGGAGCAGAGACAACACCAGAAGCTCCCACGGAAGCATCACTCGCCACTCCCGGTAAGCGACCGGCGGCAGCAGCACGACGACGGCGACGAAGGCGGTGAAGAGCACCCACCGGTAGTCCGTGCGGAGCGCGCTGGTTCCGAACACGCCGAGCAGGACGGCGACGAGTACCCACGCAATCACGGCGTTCGTCCGGCCGTCCCGGAAGAGCCGATCGAACACGTCCCGGATTTCGGCGGTCTCCGCGGCCTCGTCAGGCTCCGATGTCCCGCCATCCATTCTACATAGATTCAAACGGGAGAAGCTATTAAACCCAGTGCCCGGTCGCGCGGCGCGTCGCCGGCGGCTGCGACGGAAGGCTGTCACGAGTCACCGACGACGGTGACACGCGGGACGCCTGCGACCTCGATATAGTGGCGTTTGGCTCTGTTGAAATACTCAGAGAGTTACGCGTTCGTCCTGTGATTCCACGAGATGAAGGCCCTCCCGAAGTCACAGACCCTCCGTGTTACTGGGAAGGCGACCCATCTGGCACGCCGAGCCGTCTCTCGATACTCCTCGAAGTTCTCCAATCAGCGCTATACACTCCCGCAGCACGTTGTTCTGGTGTGTCTCAACGTTCGGAAAAAACACGACCGATCGTGGCCTGCTCGACGAACTAATCGAGATGCTGCGCATCCGTCGAGCTCTTGGATTAGTCGAACTTCCTACGCCAGCAACGCTCTGTAAGGCGTTCAACCGGCTTGATATGGCCGTCTGGCGTGTTATATTGACTCTCTCTGCGACGCTACGTCCAACGAGCGGAGTTGTTGGCGTCGATGCGTCAGGGTTCGACCGCAGTCACGCCTCAAAACAGTACACGAAACGGGCCGAGCTTACGATTCAGCGGCTCAAAGTGACACTACTCGTCGGTACTGATTTGTGTGCCATCCCCGATGTTCACTGTTCGGCACACCGGCCTCACGACACCAACGATTTACATCGATGGACGGGGTATAGCTGGTATGTCTTCGGCAACACCGCGCGGGCTTCGGATCGCGGTGGTGGGAGGCGGGCGGGTCGAGGACGTCCTTTCGGGGTGGGTCGACGACGACGGACGCGCCGTCGCCGCCGAACCGGTCGCACCCACTGACTTCCCCGACGGATTCGACCCCGGGCGGTTCGACTGTGCGGTCCTCGACGGGCGGGTCGAGGGGGTCGACGTGATCGCGGCTGCGACGCGGGTGGAGCAGCAGCCCCCGACCGTGCCAACAGCCATCCTGACCGACGGTTGGGAGGGGAGCCGCGTTTCCGACGCCCTGTCTGCGGGTATCAGCGACGTGCTTCCGTGTACCCTCCTCGAAGACGACCCGGACGCGCTGGCCCGGCGGGTCGTATCGATGGCGCCCGGCGTGGAGGATCGAGACCCCGTCGGTGAGCGTGAGCGTCGGTCGGTCCTGTTCGGGAACAACCCCGATCCGGTGGCCCGGATCCGATTCGAGGCGGGCGACCCGATCATCCGAGGCGTCAACCCGGCCTTCGAGGAGGTGTTCGGGTTCCCGGCGGAGACGGTCGTCGGTGAGAGTCTGGTCGAGACGCTCGTTCCGGAGGCGGACCGGGCGGACCACGGTCGCATCTGCGATCGGGTGCAGTGGGGCGAACCGCTGGAGATAGAAGCCACGCGGCTGACCGCCGACGGGCCCCGGGAATTCCTGCTCCGGGGCATCCACTTCACACCCGATTCCGGGGACGAATCGGAGACCGAGGTGTACGTCTGGTATACGGACATCACGGAGCGGAAGCGCCGAGAACGGTTCGTCCAGCGGCTCCACGAGTCCACAGACAGGATACAGAACGCCGACACCGAACGGGCGGTGTGTGCGGCAACCGTCGAGGCGGCCGAGTCGGTGTTGGACCTCGCGGCGCCGGCCTGCTGGCTCGCGACTGACGCCGACCAGTTGCGTCCGGTTGCCGGCGACGCCGCGATGTGGGCGTCGGAGGCAGCCCCCGACGAACCGGTGACGTTCGACCAGTCCGACCCCGCGTACGCCGCCTACGACGGGGGGACAGTCGCAGCCGTCGATACCGAGATGGCTCCGGCCGCCCCCGAAGCGGTCGGTGGCGTGTTCGTCTCCCTCGGAGACCACGGCGTCCTCGGTGCCGGCGCCGCGGGACCGGGTGGCGTCGACGATGTCACGCGGGATGCTGCTCGCGTCTTGGCCCGGCACGCTGCGACCGCGCTGGATCGCGTGGCAAAGCGGCGTGAGCTTCAGCAAAGCGAGCGACGGTTCCGGCTCATCGCAGAACGGATCGACGAGGTGATCTTCCTCTCGAGGCCGGACTTCTCGGAGGTCTTCTACGTCAACGATGCCTACGAGGACGTCTGGGGCGAACCGGTCGAGCGGCTCTACGAGAACCCGCGCGGGTTCGTCGACGCAATCGACCCCCGGGATCGAGAGTCCTTCGAGGCGGAGTTCCGCGCGATGCTCGACGACATCGACCGCGGCGACCCCGACGACCGGTACGAATTCGAGTACCGGATCCGTCCCGACCCCGACGAGATCCGGTGGGTCCGCGCGACGGGCTACCCGGTCGCTCTCCCCGACGGCGACACTCGATTCGTCGGCATCGTGGAGAACGTGACCGAACACCGGGAACTCGAAGCGACGTACCGCGGCATCTTCGAGAGCGTCTCCGACGGGCTCGTGATCCACCACCCCGAAACCGGCGAGATCCTCGACGTCAACGACCGATTCTGCGAGATGCACGGGTACGAACGCGACGAGTTGGTCGGCGAAACCGTCGACGTCGTCACCGCGCCCGAGCACACTTACGAACGCGCGACCGAGCGCATCCACGCGGCCCGTCAAGAGGGCGCACAGCTCTTCGAGTGGCGGAACCGCGACGCGGACGGCGAGACCTTCCCGATCGAGGTTCACCTGAGCGTCGTCGAGATACACGGGAACGAGCGCGTGCTTGCGAGCGTCCGCGACATCTCACAGCGCCGCCGCATCGAGCGTCGCCTGGGTGAGGTCTTAGATCGGATCGACGAGGCGGTGTACATCACGCCGGCGGCAAACCTCAGCACGACCACGCGGGGGCCGGACTACCTGAGTGCCGGGTACGAAGAGATCTGGGGACAACCGCTCGACACGCTCCGCGAGCGATACGAGAACGGCTTTTTCGACACCATCCGCCCCGGAGACAGAGCGGAGTACCGCGCGTTCGTCGAGGGAATCGCCGAGGACGTCGCGACCGGCACGGCGGCGGACAGCTACGATACCGAATACCGAATCGAACGCCCCGACGGGGAGATCAGGTGGGTCCGATCGGAGTACTATCCGATCGAGTGGAGGGACGGCCCGCCACGGATCGTGATCGTCAGCCGGGACATCACCGAGCAGCGGCGAACCCGACGCAACCTCCGGATGATCGCCGAGCGGGTCGACGAGGCGATCTACATGTCCTCGCCGGACAAATCCGAGGTGTATTACGCTTCGCCGTCGTTCGAGGAGCTCTGGGACCTGCCGATCGACCGGGTCTACGAGGATCCGCAGGCGTTTATCCATCGGATCCACCCCGACGACCGCGAGTGGTTCCGCGAGGAGTACGACCGGATCCTGGCGGACCTCACTCAACCCGACCGGGAGCCACAGGACACCTACGAACTCGAATATCGCGTCCGCCACCGCGACGGCGAGGTGCGGTGGATCAGCGTCCGCGGCTACCCGGTTTCGGACGGGGCGGGCGGGGTCGACCGGTGGATCGCGGTCAACCGGGACGTGACCGACCGGAAGGCACGCGAGCGGCGCATCGCGTCGTTCGACGACGCCACGGAGGAGCTGACAACCGTTGACTCGCCCGAGGAAGCGGCTCGGACGGCGGTCGCCGCAGCCAGGGAGACGCTTGAACTTCCCGCGGTCGGCGCGTTCCTCTACGACGACGGCGACGGCGTCCTCCGACCGGAGGCGATCGCGGGCCCGTTCCCCGACACAGTCGGGGCCGATCCGGTCGGCCCCGACGACGGCCAGGTCTGGGCGGCGTTCGCGTCGCGCACCGTCGTCGGATCCGACGACGCCGGGGGTGAGGCGGTGGCTGCCGACACGGACGCGGAGATGGACGGGTTGGAGTCTCTCGCGGCGTGGCGGGCGATCCCCCTGGGAACTCACGGCGTGTTGGTCGTCGGGTCGCCGGCGGAGTCGCTGGGGTCGGCGTCCGTCCAGACGGCGCACGTGTTGGCCGCAACGCTCGAGGCGGCATTGACTCACCTTCGCGGGCAACAACAGGTAGCCGACAGGGAACAGCAGCTCCGGACGCAAACGGAGCGTGCCGACCGATTGGACCGGATCGCGCGGCTTACCCACCAGGTCGAGGCCGCGATCACCGACGCGACGGCTCCCGGGGAGATCGAGCGGGCGGTGTGTGACCGACTTGCGGCGTCCGGGCCGTACGACCTCGCGTGGATCGGCGGCGTCGAGGTGGGGTCTGACCAGATCGTTCCCCGGGCCGTCGTGGGTGCGCCGGAACAGCACGTCAGCGAGATGCGGCTTCGGACGGGCGACGAGGAGGCCGA
>Ga0102936_1000111_pt1 | contig 29540 bp, 33 predicted proteins | sample SalPon2_A_H2O_MG_FD_78502 | JGI IMG/M metagenome (GOLD analysis project Ga0102936, IMG submission 78502) | Salt pond water microbial communities from South San Francisco under conditions of wetland restoration - Salt Pond MetaG R2_A_H2O_MG | ecosystem: Environmental > Aquatic > Non-marine Saline...
ACACGCACCGGGACGCGGCGTTCACCCGGTCGGAGATAGCTACTGCCATCGACGAGAACCCGAACACGGTCGGCACCGCGCTCACGCGATTGAAAGAGCGTGACCTCGTCCGCCATCGAGGGCAGTACTGGGCAATCACTGAGGACGAACAACGGGTCGCCGCAGCGTACGATCTGCACGACGTGAGCGAACAGCTTGACGAAGCCGATGGCGGAATCGAGTCGGAGCGCTGGGACGCTGTCGCACCAGACCAGCCCCATCCAAGCGAACAGAATTCGAGCGAGGACGAGTGATCGATGGAGCCGGAACGCGGCGATGTCGTCAGGAGTACCGACCCGTTCAAACTCGGCACTGATCGCCAGCGACCGTGGCTCGTCGTGAACAACAGTTCCCACCCCTTCGCCGACGAGCAACACGTCGCGGTCGCTGTCTCGACGAAGGGATACGACGACTCGCTTCGTCTCGGGGAGGACGTCTGGGAAACGGGCGGTGTTCCCCGAGAGTCGTTCGTCTCGCCGTGGGCGATCCATTCGCCCCGGAGTGAAGACCTCGTCGCGTGGCAGGGCCGAGTTACTGCTGAATTCGTAGTTCGCGTCGTAGACTCACTGGAGATGTATCTGCGGTAGTTCGAAAGTGTACGCCCGGAACACTAACGTCGAAAAATCTACTAGTAGGCTCGGTGGAGGTGTATTAATTGATCTGAGGCACTCAAATACGCGAAATCAGCACATCTGTTCAAACCCATGGGTCGAGTTCTTCACGCCCACCAAACGAATGTCGCTTCTGGTACGCGTCGGTCATTGAAATAAGGCCAGCCGCAACCTGGTACGCGGGCATCGTATCATCGTAGAGGAGAACAATACCTGAGTGGGCGTCAGGTGGTAATCCACCGAAATCTTTCACATCACTCGTCACGATAATCAGTTCGTGTTCTCGGGCGTACGGTAAGACATCCGCTTCGTCATCGGCTCACTGCCAGAGCGCGTCACGGACGTGCTCGGCGTGAATTCTTTCTTTCTGCAAATACGTGGCCGTCTTAGGGTCGATGTTCTTGTCGAGCAGAAAACGCCACCCGGTCATTTCAGGCGGCGTCTGGATCGACGCCTTCGGGACGATCGATCGACTCGCGGAAGTCCGCTATCGCGTCTTCGCGCTCTTGTTCGACCTCACGCATCTCTCGCGGGTGGTCGTGATAGTACGCCAGCGCGTAGTACACGTCAGCTACACCGAGATCGTACCGATCAGCGACAGCTTCGGGGTCTTCACCGCGTTTTTCCACAAGGGCGTACACCTGACGGACGCTGACTCGGCGGCCACGGATGTGGGGCTCGCTCATGAGTTCGCGTGCAATCCGTCGGGTGTCTCCCTCAGACATACGTGGACGTTGCGTCTACTCCCGCAAAAACATACTGTTGGTGTATCGACAAAAAGAGCTACACGTCGATCAAGTCGCGTGAGCCACCACTATTCCAAGCGTATTTGAGTGATAACGCGGGGAACAGTTCATGTGCGCGAAACGATAGATGAGCGAACAATAAACGGGTGCAAAGCTACGTTAGTCTTCGACACTGGTGGTCCGGTCGGCAGTGATCACTTGATGATCGTCAAGCTGATGCATGCCGAAGCGGACTGGCTGATAAATCGGTGGTTCTACTTCAGCGAGCAAACCGAGACATACATGTGGAACTTCGCCGAGAAGATCTGTACCGACGTGGAGTATCGACGGCGATCCCTGGAAAAGACAGCGGACTGGAAGCGCGTTGCCAACCTATACGAACCGCTCGCTCGCAGGCTCTACCACGAATTATCCCGCTCTGAACGAAGTGATTTTCCAATCATGAACGACTGCTCCCGGAATGATTCGAAGAAATTGGAATCGCTTTGCGAAGAGTTATTCGAGGAGATCAAGGCCATCGTGCGGCAGGGAACGGACAAGCACCCGGAGACGATCTACGACGAGAAGGAAGCCGAGCTACAACAGTGGCTCGCTGACGCATCCGAGTGATCCAATCCGAGGGGCAAATATGCCCCGGATACAGCGGGAACTCCGCTTGCGGTCACATGGCGAGCGAAGCGCTAGCGAGTCATAGTGTACGCCCGGAACACTACCGGACGAGTTTCTACTAGTAGGCTCGGTGGAAGTGAAATCGGGTGGTGGCGGCTGTCTATGCATCGGAAAGACTACTGATCGGCTTCGGAGAGAATCTGTTCGTAGAGGTCGTCAGAAATCCAGAACCCAGCTTCACGGAGGACCTTCAGTTCGTGATCTAGGGTCACTACGCCGGTCTTCGCTCCGCGAAGCAGGATGCCGATCACGCCCGTGACGTTCAGGTCGTGTCTGCGGGCGACGCGCCGTCCGTCGCGCTCGTCGAGTAGAACGAGGTCGGCATTCTGTTCGACGGCATAGCAGATCGCCGCTGTCTCACCGAGGTCGAGATCGTGGAAGAGTTCCACGAACAAGTCCGAGCGTTCCACCTCTACGAGATGTAGAAGTCCGTCGTCGCGCAACTCACGGAGCGCCTCCAGTCCATCTTCCCCATCGGTAAGTTCGTTCCAGACCTGTTGTGGAACCGTAACCTCGGAGAACTGCGATTCGAGGAGCTCAAGCCGCTCGATGAGCGCGAGGTTTAGGAGTGGCGACGTGTCAGAAACAACCAGCCCGCTATCCGGCATAGTCGAGATCTTCTTCGAGTTCCCGTTCGCCGTAGTGCCGGGCGATTTCACGTTCGCCCAGGAGCTCCTGAAACTCCCGTTTCGACATCTCCGCCAACGTACGGGCTTTCCCGAACGAGAGGATATCACGGGCGTACAGCGAGACCGCCAACTCCCGTTTCATCGCGGGCGAGCGCTCCCCCTCCGGGAGCTGTAACGCCTCGTAAACGTCGTCGTCGATCTCTATGGTCGCCATACATGGGATACGTGTACGCGATTCTTGAGTGTTTGGCTGGGGGTTCGCAGGCGGACGACGGGCAAAGCAAGTGCTTGAAGCGGTCGAAATGTACGCCCGGAACACTAACGTCTGACCTCACTCCAGGCCGTTTGCCACGGTCGGTCAGCTAACCCTCGTGCCGGGCGGGTGACGCCGAAGGCATCACCGGGTGCCGAAGCAGTGTGACCTGCGACGGCGGTCGGCCATTGGCCGACTGTTGCCACGACGGGCGCACCGCCGAAGCGGATATCGCACACCTGGGTTCTCCGAGCGGTCATCGCTACCCGAACGGGCTGCTCGGTCGGGGACTAGTGGTGCGCGAACGAACGTACACGGCCGAGGCGTAATCGTCTTTCGGCTTGCCCGATATCGCTGTTCTATCGTCGGTCTATTTCAAACCGCATAGTCGTCTTCACGGACCTGGGCGTACCGGCCGTCCCGATAACCGAATTTCTTCCAGCGGTATTCACCGTACAGTTTTGCTCCGTACCAGCCTGCGTACACCGCTTCGTCGATACTGAATCCGCCATCGTCCTTGACGTCGTTGATGAGGCCAAACAGACGGTCCCAGTCGTCCGGTTGGTATCCACGAACCATGTCCGCGAAGACGCAGTTACGACGGACCTCGTCGCCGGTCGCCCGGTGCCACTCGGAGTTGTACGCCCGGAGCGCGCCGAGTCCGGCGAGTCGGCCGGCGATCGATCCAGTCCGGATCGCGACGTGGTCGCCTCCCTCGTGGAACGCTGACGTCCCGCCCATTGCACCGCCTACAATCGCGACGTTCGCCTTCGTCGGCGATTCGATCGGTTGGGTCGAAGAGATCGGATACGTCTCGGTCCCGCCGGACTTGCCGCGATCGCTGACGAGCGGGAAGTCGTCGATATCGTAGTCGGGATAGATCCGCTCCAGCAGCCGTTCGATGTAGGTCGAACCCTGCGGCACGCGCTCGTCGCTGGGATCGAGTAACCGGTAGTCTTCGCGGTTTTCGATGTTTTCGAGTTCCAGTCCGATCGGCATCGTCAGGCCGACTCTGGCGGTCCGCCCGTCATTGGGAAAAATCCACGGGTAGGCGGTATGGCCCGGCATGTAGCCCCACCAGAACTTGATTCGATCACCTTCGAAGAGCTCTCGGGGCAACTCCCGGTACTCCTGGTAGGCGATGTGGTTCGTCCGGTGTGAGGCGAGTCGGTCCGTCTGCTCCGCCGAGAGCCACTGTTCGAGGACCTGTCCGGTAACAGTTCGTTGCGGTCCGTCCGCGAGAATCAGATATTCAGCTTCGATTTCGGTCCCGTCACGGAGGGTCAGCGTGTGCGACGGCACACCGGTTAGCTCGGAGTCGATGTCGCCAACGGCAGTGCCGACGCGGTATTCGGCACCGGCGTTCTCGGCCCGTTCTCGAAGCCAGTCGTCGAAGCGGGCCCGATGCATCGTGAATCCGAAGTTCGGATACGTCGCCTCCATCCCGGTTTCGGTCAGTTCGAGCGTCTCGGTCGGGCCGACGAACTCCGCCGCCGAGAGCTCTCTGTGTTTGACGTGTTCCGGAATCGGCTCTCCCAGATCCATGATGTCGACCCAGTAGTCGAGGATTCCGGCGGCGTCGGTCGAGTCCGGACCGAGGCCGTCGCGATCGGCACGCGGCACTCCCTTCTCTATGACGACGGCGTCGGCGCCCTCGCTGGCGGCCGCGTGGCCAGCGGCCGCACCGGCCGGCCCGCCGCCGACGATCGCGACGTCTGCGTACTGCATGTTCACACTGGTTTGTCGGACGGGGCTTAAAAGAATTGGAGTGCGGTCCGATCGGCGATCGGACTAGTACTCCGGCGAGGTTTCCGGGACTCCCTCACGTTTGTTCAGGACCCGCGCCAGAATGAACAGCGCATCGGAGAGTCGGTTAAGATACGCCACTGAGGCGTCGTTGACGGGTTCGTCACTCGCCAGCGCAACAGCGCGGCGTTCGGCCCGTCGACAGACCGAGCGGGCGTGATGGAGTTTCGAGCCCGGATCGGAGCCGCCCGGAAGGATGAAACTCTGCAGCGGTTCGAGTTCGTCGTCGAAAGCGTCCATCCAGTCTTCGAGTTTCTGGACGTGGTGTTCCTCGATATGCGGCGTATCGGGGTCGTCTTTGTCCGGGCTGGCGAAATCAGCCTGGATGATATGGAGGTGGTTCTGTATCGCCGTAAGTTTCTCATCGACGTCCTCGTATCCGGACGGTCTAACCATTCCGACGAGGCTGTTCACTTCGTCGACGGTCCCGTAGGCTTCGATGCGCGGACTCGTTTTCGAGACGCGGGACATGTCTCGGAGATCCGTCATTCCCTCGTCGCCACGGCCGGTGTAGATTTTCATGCTTCCCTGTAGGCCCCTCACGGGGTTAAACATATGGCTAGAGAGGTCGGTTGCTCAATCCCCGGTTGGTCTGACGAAGAGGTATGCGAACGCGGCGAAGGCGACGCCGAGTCCGAACCCCCATCGGACCCCGATCCGAGGTTCGCCGATCAGGAAACCGCCGACCGACATACACCCGAACGCTAGCGCAAAGAACGTAGCTGCGCGGGTGAGGTGTCCCTGCACAAGACTGCTCATTAGCACCGATACCGTTCGGATGGCCCTAAAGGCCACGTTCGGCCGATCTTTTCGGAGACCGTAGCTGGCTTCGTGGTGGATGGGGAGTCGCTGGCTATGCGTTCAAGCGCTAGCGTCTCATCGCAACAGCATACGATAGAGATGGGAAAAACAAAAACATCGTTTAGTATCCCGGTAATTATGCGTCCCGAGGCAGACCGAGAGCTGTCTCAGTAACCTCCCGGGAGGTTCATGATAGCAACCTGTTATCAGCACCTCAGGGAGGTCGCGGTCGATTCCATGTAGAGAGGGAAACGTTGAAATCGATTCCGGGAGCGTATTCGAACGCTAACAATGGAAATCGACGACATCGAGACCATCGCGGTGCTGGGGGCCGGTAATATGGGCCACGGCATTGCCGAGGTCGCTGCCCTCTCCGGATACAGTGTCAACCTTCGCGATATCGAAGAGGAGTTCGTCCAGAACGGCTACGAACAGATCGAGTGGTCGCTGGAAAAGCTGGCCGAAGGCGATCAGATATCGGACGAGGAGGCCGAAACTGCTCTCGACCGAGTGACGCCGTACGTAGATATCGAAGCGTCGGTCGAAGACGCCGATTTCGTCATCGAAGCGGTTCCGGAAAAGATGGCGATCAAGAAGGACGTCTACGGTGACGTCGAGGAGTATCTCCCTGAGCACGCGATCATCGCTACCAACACGTCCTCGCTTTCGATCACGGAACTCTCCGAGGAGACCGGGCGGCCCGAGCAGTTCTGTGGAATGCATTTCTTCAATCCGCCGGTTCGGATGCAACTCGTCGAGGTTATTTCCGGCGGACACACGGCGGCGGAAACGCTCGAGGTAACCGAGGCGCTCGCCGAGGAACTGGGCAAGACGCCCGTCCGCGTCCGGAAGGACTCGCCCGGCTTCATCGTCAATCGGATCCTCGTGCCTCTGATGAACGAGGGCTGTTGGATCGTCTCGGAGGACGCGGCCACTATCGAGGAAGTAGATTCGACGGCGAAATACGACATGGGCCTGCCGATGGGAATCTTCGAGCTGGGCGATCAGGTCGGCAACGACGTAACGCTCCACGTTCTGGAGTACATGAACGAAGTACTCGGCGAGGCATACGAGCCCGCACCTCTCTTAGAGGAGACCATCGAGGCCGAGCACTACGGCAAAAAGACCGGGAAAGGGTTCTACGATTACGAGGACGGAGAAGGTGCTACATTCCCGGAGGACGCCGGGAGCGAAACGATCGAAACGCGGCTGATCGCCCTGATGGCCAACGAGGTCGGCAACCTCGTTGGTAACGACGTGTCCGATCCGGCCGCCATCGACGAGGCAGTCATGCTCGGGGCCGGATTCCCCGACGGACCAGCGGCGATGGCCGACACCGCCGGGCTCGGGGAACTCATCGAAACTCTCGAGTCGCTCCATGAGAAAACCGGACATTCCCGATTCGAAGTCGCCGATGGGCTTCAGGCGGCCGCCAACGCAGGCGGGTTCCACAGCGACGACTGAACGCGCGTCGGCTCATCGAATCCCGGCCGTCGCTTCGAAACGATCAATCCGTACCGAAAGGTAGTGATAGTCGATGGTGAGGTCCCGAACGGCGACCGCGCTTGTCGTCGGCGCGGCGAGTCTCGCGGTGAGCGCGCTGCTATACGTCTACATGGACACGCTGTTGTTTTTTCTGCTCGTACCGTTCGTGCCGTTTCTGTTTTCGGACCGAGATTCGGCTTCCGAACCGGAAACCTGTTCAATCCGCGAGTGTTCCCGGTGTGGGTTCTCGACTCAAGATCGCGAAATCGAGTATTGTCCGTACGACGGGAGCCGGTTAGACGAGCCATGAACCGTCGGCGCGAGATCTTACAGGTCCGGAAAGAACCGGCCGTGGAACCCGAAGGGAACCGCGTGCGGAAGCGGCGCGCGGGCGAGTTCGGTCAGCGTTTCGGCGTCGAAGACCAGAATCATCGATCGCTCCCGCTTCGTATCCAGTGCCGGGGCGATCACGACGCCGTCGTCCTCATCGGCTCGGTCGGGGCGCTGTACCATTCGTGGCTCTTCGACGTAGACACCGCGCTCCCACCACTCGGTGGCCGCCTCTCGCTCAACGTCGACCTTCACGAGACCGTTCGCGCCGGATCTGTCCGTCGCCTGTGCGTAGGCGTACCGGTAGGGACGACCCCGGACGGCGCGCGGTGTGGTTGGCAACTCTAAGCCGCCATCGTATCGTCGAGTTCGGGTTGCGGCCTCGGTTTCGATATCGAGACGGTATCGGTCGAACCGACCGTCCGGCGCTCGATCGAAGGCCCCACGCGAGAGCGAATCGAGCGTCATCGCCTCGAGGATACTATCGTCTTCGAAGGCGACGAGATCGACGACGATCTCGCCATCGGCTTCGTAGGCGTTGATATGGTGAAACGTAAAAAACGGCGAGACGCGGGGTTCGGAAACGACCCGGCCCGAGTCCCGATCGACGACAATGAATCTGGTCTGTCGGTCCTCCTCGTAGTCGAGCATGCCCAGCAGGCCTTCAGATCTTGGCAGCAACGCCCGGAGGACGGCGATCTGAAGCGGCGTTTCGACTAGCACGACGTGTGACTTCGTGATCGCACAGTCGTGGATGTATCCAGGGCCGATCGCCGGGATCGAAGTAATCAGTTCCCGTTTCGCCCCGCCGTCCGCGATCCGATAGAGGTGATACGACGGCGAACGGCCCAGTTCGGTGCTGTAACCGATCGTCACGCCACGGTGAGGATCGACACGGAAATGCGCCGTCGTCAGGTGTTCGGTAATGTCGTCGGTCCAGCGGAACTCGCCGCGAGTCTCGAGCGTCACCGGGTCGAAGGCGACCCGACGGGGCGCTTCAGTCGCGGCGACGTAATGATCGCCGAACCGGGCGACGTGGACGTTCGCGTTGTCGGTTGGTTCCGGTGGGCCCAACGACCGAAGCCACCGCCACGCGACCCGCAACGGGCCGTCGTCGCTCGCGAACTCGCTCGCTCCCCGACCGGCGACCGCGTTGTCGTAGGCCTCGGTTCTGAGAAATCGGCTCGTATAGGTGATCGTTCCGTCCTCGAACCCGTAGCGACGGAGAAGCGCAAGCCCGTCGAACCAGTGAGTCGCCCGCCGATCGCCGAACTCGAATCGCCCCGGACCGTTGCGTATCAACGCGCCGGAGAGCCACGCCGGGACGGATCCGTCGACGGGGAGTGCCCGATTCGAAACCTCTTCTTCGAGGGTCTGAAAGCCGAGTTCGTACGCCTCCGTCGCTGGATCCGCCATAGCGATAAATGAATACCCGCAGGCATCAATCCGGCGTCTCGAACGCACGCGGCCCGCGTCACGGTTCGAACTCGGGTTCGCGGTCCTCCAGAAACGCCGTCATCGCCTCGCGCTGTTCGTGTGTTCCGAAGACTCGACCCATGTCGCCGATGCTCGCCTCCATCCCGCGTTCGAGGCCGACCGATCGGAACCGACGCATCACGCGTTTCTGTGATTGCAGCGCCTGTGGACTCTTTGCGGCGAGTTCCGAGACGAGCGAATCGAGCGCGTCGTCGTACTCCTCGGGGTCGACAGCCCGGTTCACGAGATCGAGTTCCCGGGCTCGTTCCCCCGAGAGCGTTCGGCCGGTGTACAACAGCTCCGTCGCGGTCTGTAGCCCGACGAGTCGGGTCAACAGCCCGCCGTGGATCACTGTCGGGATGCCGACGTTCACTTCAGGAAGCCCCAACCGGGCGTCTTCGGTGGCGATCCGGAACTCACAGGCCATCGCCAACTCGAAGCCGACGCCGAGCGTGTAGGAGCCACAATCACAGATGACGACCGCATCGAGGTTCCGGACGGCCTCGATCATCTCGTAGAAGGCAGTAAGTAGCGCCTGTCCCTCGTGTGCATCGAGCGTGTGGGCCCATTCCAGATCGAGCCCCGCGGAGAGACCGCGAACAGCGTCTATCTTTTCGGACGCCTCCGAGCTGATCGTCAGCACGGCGATGTCTTCGGGAACTGACCGAAGAGCATCACGGAGCGCTTGGGCTTCCGGGACGCTCAGAAGGTTCAGATCGTTGAAATCGATCCGGAGGTGTGCAACGTGTTGCCGGTCGGCCTCTCGCGAGAGTGTTGTGGACATCGGTGAGAACATTCAGAGCCATCGGTAATGTACATTATCACGGGAATGGAAGGGAGCAACGGCTCTACTCAGAGACGGGAGGCTCGTGTGGGATGTAGCATTCCGGGCGTGGCGGGGTCACATGAGTCCCGATAGAACGGCCGTCTCAAAGAAAAGATGTGGGGGTGGGAAGGGGTGCCAGGTGACTTCCAGAGTGTACCATGTCGAAACGACTGGAAGTCATTTTCTGGTATGGCTCTTTGCTGGATATCTTCTTGGTATCGTATACCAAGCAATTTATATACGGCAAATCATTGCTTTCGCAAGCACGTTGGTTCCGGGGTAACGAAACGTCACAGCAGGAACGTCACACCCCACAGAACACCCATCCCGACGGTGATGGTCGCCAGCATGTTCTCCGTCCGCCAGGCGACGACGGCTGCGACGGCGCCTGCGAGGAACTTTCCTTCGTCGATCGAGACGGTGAGACTGCCATCGAGCGTCACGATGTGCGGTAGAACGATCGCCGTGAGCACGGCGGCCGGAATAAACCGGAGCGCGTCCTCGAGCCAGTCGGGCGGATTCTCGAGGACGCCGAGCAGTTCGATGAACGAAACGCGGATCAGGAACGTTCCGGCTCCGAGAACGGCGATAAGCAGCCAGACGACCCTCGAAGCGATCGGCGCGTCGGTCACGAAAACCACCGCCGATCGGCGAACAGTCCGACAGCCATTCCACAGAGCGATGCGACGATCAACCCGAGATTCAGCGGCGCGAGTTCACCGACTACCGCAAGCGGGCCGGCGACCCCGGCTGCGATCCAGGTCGCTCGGTCCTCGAGTAACTTGAACAGCAGGACGATGAAGACAAGCGGGATGACGAAATCGAGCTGTAGCGACGGCGGGACGCGGGCTCCAACGACCACGCCGATGGCGGTCGAGCCAACCCAGACCACCCAAATCGGGAGCGCGGTCCCAAGGTAGTACCCCCGGCGACTCACCGACTCGTCGTTCTCAAAAGCGGACGTCGAGAGAACGAAACTGGGCGTCGAGAGGAGAAACCCTGAAACCGCCTTCCAGGGATGAGAAAGCGACCGCAGATGCGGCGCGATCCCGGCGCTGAACATCGAAAAACGAAGGTTGATCATCAGTGCGGTGACTACGATCACGGCTATCGGGGCGGGCTGGGCCATGAGCTCGATCGTCGCGAGCTGGGCCGCGCCGCTGAACATGATCGCAGACATCGCGACCGTTTCGAGAGGAGTCAGGCCGATATCGACCGCCGTGATCCCCGTGAGCAAACCGAACGGCACGAACCCGAAAAGAAGCGGTGACACGTCGCGAACGCCCGAGACGAAATCGGACGTAGAAGACATGAACGTGACGTACTGCGGTCTCCATGGTAGTTCTTTATATTCCGCGGAGCGTTCGTCCGTTCTTGCACCCCCGGGCATGTACTGACGACGCCGATTCGGTGCACGTGAGCCGAGAACCGACGTCTCAGGCCGAGGCGGCTTCGAGGAGGTCGTCCGCCCAACCGAGCAATCGTTCGCCTTCCATGAACCGGCTCGTACACTGCAGGCCCATCGGGAGCCCGTCGACCGTCCCAGCCGGAAGTGTGACCGTCGGCATTCCCGAATCTGTCCACGGTCGGTTCATCACCGGATTGCCGGTGCTCGAAATCCCTTCGGGGGCAGTGTCGGGCGCGGCCGGCGAGATCCAGACGTCGATCCCGTGGTCGTCCATCGCGGCTTCGAGCGTCGGCCGCCGCTGTTCGATGGCCCGTTTGCCTTCGATCAGTTCACCGATCGTGACCTCGCGACCGCTTCGGATCCGATCGGCACACGGGGCCCTGTAGAACGGCTCGTACTCCTCGAACCACGCCTCGTGTGTCTTTGCCAACTCGGCTTTGTGCAGTTTCGCCCGCTTCTCGTCGGTTTCCTCGAAGTTCTCGAACATCCGTACGCGCTCGATATCGTAGCCCGACTCTTCGAGTCGCTTGATGCGGGATTCGAAGTTCGCCAGTGCCCGGTTGGAGGCGTTTTCAAGGTAGGGTCCTTCCGGGACGCCGAGCGTCGGCGCCTCGGCGGGCGTCACAGCGTCCCAGTCCGCACAGACGACCGAAGCGGCCAGTTCCATCCCGTCGACGTCCTGAGTGAACAGCCCGACGTGATCGAGCGTCTCTGATCGCTCGAGAACGCCGTCCCTCGGAATACGACCGAAACTGGGTTTGAAGCCGACGACGCCACAAAAAGAGGCCGGCCGGATCACTGAGCCGCCGGTCTGCGTGCCGAGCGCGAGCGGACACAGCCCCGCCGCGACGGCCGCCGCCGATCCGCTGGAGGAGCCTCCGGGCGTGTGGTCCGTATCGTGTGGATTCCGTGTATGACCGGGGGCACCGCCGGCGAACTCCGTGGTAACAGTCTTGCCGAGAACGATAGCACCGGCATCGCGAAGCATCGACACGACCGACGCCTCTGGGCCCTGAAAGAGATCGGACGGGACTGCCGATCCCGCTTTGGTGGTGAGTCCGTCGACGTGAAAAATGTCTTTGACACCGATAGGTACCCCATACAGCGGTGGCCGATCCCCTTCACTCGACGCTTCGAGGCGTTCGAGGGAATCGGAGAGCCGATCGCGCCGATCGGATTCGGAAACGAACGCACGTATCTCCGGATCGATCCGATCGATCCGATCACACTGGGTGTCGATGTACGTCTCTGGGTCGGTCTCCCCCCGTCGGAGGCGACTGGCTGTCTCAGCCAGCGGTTCTGGTTCGATCATCGTCCTACAACCGCCTTCGCTGTGACATAATTCTTTACCCGCACTCGGGGATCGGCCATTAGGCCCCTCGTCAGAAGTCGGGTGGCAATTATTGCTCAGTCGGCGCGCGTCTCTCAGGGCTCGTTCCACGGCGCGTTCGACGGGTCGAACGCCCAGGCATCGGGGTTTTTTTCAAGCCACGTGACGTAGGCGTCGATCGCCTCTTCGACGGTGTGTGTGGGCTCCCACTCAAGATCCGTTCGCAATCGGGACGCGTCGATGGGCGGCTTACTGCCGAGTTGCATCCCGCTTTCCGTCGACTCCAGTTGCAGATCGGCGGTTTCGACGCGTTCGTTTACCGATTCGACGAACTCGGCGAGCGTCACCTGCTCGCCGGTCCCCACCAGATAGCGGTCGAACGAGAGATCATCTGCGAGGACCGCCGCGACGAACGCCCGGGCCTCGTCCTCGATGTAGATCACTTCGTAGGGATACTCGAAGGCGGGAACGGTAAGCGGCTCGCCGCCGACGGCGGCTTTGACGACGAAGGCGTCGTCGACGTTTCCGCGGAGCCGGTCCGGTCCGAGCCCGTGGGCCGGTTCCATCGCAGCGAACTCGAGGCCGTGTTGTTGTTGGTACGTCGCGCCGAGATACTCGAGGGCGTACTTCGTCATTCCGTAGACGCTGTCCGGAGTTCGCGGCGTCTGCTCGGTGAGGCTGTCGCTCCCGTCGGCGACGGTGCCGTAAACTTCCATGCTCGCGGCCGCGACGACGCGGTCCACGTCACAGGTGACGGCGGCCTCGAGCACGTTGAGTGATCCACCGACATTGACTTCGAATGCACGCCGCGGGTCGTGCTCGCAAGGGCGTCCGAGGAGGGCGGCCATATGCACGATCCGGTCGGGATCGGCGGCGACGACCGCGTCGTAGACGTCGACTGGGTCGGTAATATCGCCCTTCAGAAACGTCACTTCGTCTTCGACCTCGGCAGCGATCGGAGAGGGGTCCGAGATATCGAGGTTCGTGACATCGTGGCCGCGATCGACGAGTTGGTTGAGTATATGAGCGCCAATGAACCCGTTGCCGCCCGTGACGAGGATTCGCATACCCGCTCCTCTCGTCGGCGGAGCAATATAACCACCGCTCGGCTGAGTCAGCGAAGCACGTACACGGTGTCGTCTTCGACCTCTACGTCGTAGGTCGGCATCCGATACCGCTCGGCGTCGGTACTTTCGCCCGTCGTCACATCGAACACCCAGCCGTGCCACGGACAGCGGACGTTCCGTTCGGTTTCGTCGTAGGTCCAGTTCCAGTCCTCGTCGACGGTGCTTTCGCCGGTTAGCTCGCCCTCACAGAGCGGAGCCCCCTGATGCGGACAGTAGTTCACGAGCGCGTGGTACTCCCCGTCGATCCGGAAGACGGCGACTTCGAGTTCGTTGATCTCGACGAAGACGCGATCACCCTCGTCCTCGAAAGCCCCCGTCCCGGCGACTGCGTGACGCTCGACCATCTCAGAGTCCGAAGACGTCGGCCGCTGTTTCGCCCATCATGCGACGGATGTCTTCGGGTTCGAATCGAGAGCGGAGGTTCTCGAACAACTCCTCTGGGGTATCGAAATCCGGATGTGGATGATCGGAGGCAAACATGACGGTGTCCGCGCCGCCGGCCAATTCCAGGGCCATCGCCATGTGTCGGGTGTTGTCGGTGTGGCCGAGCGGCTGTGTGGTGACGTAGAACTGCTCTTCGATGTACTCACTCGGTTGTTTGTCGAGCGCCGGCGCGTCGAAAGAGACCTGCAGGTAGTGGTCGTCGAGTCGCCACATCATCCACGGAAGCCACTCGATTCCGGCCTCCTGGAGCACGAAATCCAGGTCAGGGAACCGCTCAGGAATTCCCCGCATAACGACGGTGATGAGTTGCCACATGATCCCCGCCGGGAACGTGAAGGCGTGATCTTCGAGGAAGGTTTCGCTCCACTTCCGCTGGACCGGGAAGACGCCCTGTGAATTGCTGTTTCCGCCGTGCATAACGATCGGGAGATCGTGCTTTGCCGCCGCCTCGTAGATCGGGAGATACTGCCGATGGCCGGCCGGCGGGGTCAGTCCAGCCACTGGAAACTGCACGCCGACGATGTCCCGCTCGTCGGCGACTCGCTCGATCTCCTCGGCCGCCTCCTGTGGTTTTTGCGGGGCGATCGAGAGCGTTCCATAAAACGAGTCGTCCGCATCGAGAAACGTCTCTCGGATCCAATCGTTGTAGGCCACTGCCAGGGCCGCCGCCGCGTCGTCGTTGTTTACCCCCGCGAGATGAACGTTCTGTCCAGGCGTGAGTACGGTCCGTTCGATATCGAACCGCTCCATGACGTCGCGTTTCGCCTCCGGCGTGTCGGCCCGCAGATTCGAGAAATCGCCCTGGCTTCGGACGTTTCCGCTGTCGTTTGCGAAGGGTGGACTCGCCCGCCCGTAGGAGTAAACCTCACGCTGTGGGTGCTCGGAAATTTCGATCATTTTCCTCGCGCCACTGTAGCGGTCCGGAATATACGGGACCAACTCGGGAGCGCCCTGGCTGACATGGGAGTCCGCATCGACGATCGCCAGCTCGCTCAACTCGATTTGCTTTTCGGCTGTTCGAGACATACGTAATTAATCATCAACAGTTTACTTAGTGCTATCGCCACTCATGGTTCGGCGCGGCTCCTAGCCATCGATGCCGGACACTACGCTTTTAGTCGGTGTACTCGTAATATCCGCGCATGGGCGACGATCGTGACGAGGCGATCGCGCGACTCCGGAGTCGCGACCCGGGCGAAGATGCCGATCCGTACGCGGATATTGACGTCGACGAACTCCCCGAGTGGTGGCAACGGGCGAAACGGGAGTTCGAGGCGCACGGCCTCAGACCGTTTAGGCCGCCACGTTTCGAGGACGGAACGTTGAAATATGGCGTTGTCGACGAACTCGAAGCCGAATTGGGCGTCGAGGTCTCGTTTACCAGTATCGATTCCGAATACACCGAGGAGTGGGAACTACGGATCGACGGCGACGTCGTTGATCGGATCGGCCGGCATCGATCGCCGGAGGGATACACAGTTTACGAGATCGATACGGATGCGTTCGTCGGGTTGGTCGAATCGGCCGTCGAGACGCACTGACGAAACGAGTGTATAGCCACGAGAACAACCGGCGGCGTTTTGCGGTGCTCTGTCGGGGAAACAGTTACCTTTCCGGTCGGGCAGAACTGTGGGTATGGGCGACAGAGAAGCCGTTTACAGCGAGGCGCGGATGGAGGACAAACGGGTCGGATACGGTGAGTGGCCCGCGATCGTGGTCATTGACCTCCAGTACGGGGAAACCGACGAGGAGTATCCGATGGGATCGGATCTCTCCGCAGTCATCGAGGCGACCAACGAACTCGTCGACGTCGCACACGCCAAGGACGTTCCGGTCTTTTGGACCCGCGTCGTGTACACCCATCCCGACGCTGCCGACGCCGGCAAGTGGACTGCCAAGGTCCCGTTGATCGCCGAATGGAAGGCGGGAACGCGGTGGGTCGAGATCGACGACCGGTGTCACGTCGGCGAGAACGATCACGTCTTGGACAAACGCCACGCGAGCGCGTTCCACGAGACGGAACTCGATTCGATGCTCACGTCGATGGGCTGTGACACGCTCATCGTCACAGGCTGTTCGACCAGTGCGTGCGTCCGATCGACAGTCGACGACGCGAGCGCACACGGGTATCACACCATCGTCCCCGAGACCTGTGTCGGCGACCGCTCGGACGAACAGCACGAGGCTCATCTCTGGGACCTCGACAGGAAGTTCGCCGACGTCGAACCCACTGATTCGGTCAGGACGTATCTGGAGCAACTCTGATCGGCCCGGGTGATGCTCGGGGCTGATCGGCCTGTCTCCGTGGTGTTGTCGTTCGATAGATCGGTACTCCTGTGACGCACCTGCCCGAGTTTTTTTATATTCTGCCGCCCATGTTCGTTTGTGCCACGGTATCGAACGGATGACTCCCAGTGCGTATATCGGTGTACGAACTGTGGCTATCGGCTACCGGATTTCCAGGGTGCGTTCTGGCTCGTCCGGGAGCGCGAGCGCGGCGACGGGACCGTTGAGGTCCCGTACTGCCCGGAGTGCGGCACCGAGTCGCTCAGCGCCGAGCGAGTGTAATCGAGCGGACCAGACCTGGCCCGACGTGTCGACGGGCGTGTCCGCGCTGTAGAGGGCCGGATCGTCCGCGATCGAATCCGTCTGCCACGGCAATAATAGTACGATTGCTGTAAAATAATTCCTATTATCCGTACTTATCTGCGTCCATTTCGAGTAAGGTTTAATATCTTTGCAAGAATCGAACGACTTGGACACGATTCCAGTGACGCGACATGGCTAACGATATCACGCAGATCGGTGTTGACGTCGGCGGCACGAACACCGATATTCAACTCGTACAGGGCGACAACGAAGAAATATACAAGCTACCGACGACAGAGGACCCTTCGATCTCGAGCGCGAAGGGCGTCGCGGAAGTCTGCGATCTGGCGGGCGTCGACCCGGCATCAGTCGACACGGTCCTGCACGGGACGACGGTGGCGACGAACGCACTCATCGAAAACGAGGGCGCGAAGACCGGAATGTTGACCACACGTGGTTTTCGGGACGTGATCCACATCGGGCGACACCGGAAAGAACACACGTTCTCGATACTCTTCGAGCAGACCCAGCAGGCGAACCCGATCGTCCCGCGTCGGCACCGAAAGCCGATCACCGAACGGATCTATCCACCGGGGGATGTGGTCCGGCCGCTCGATGAGGACGAGGTACTCGAGGCGGCAGGCGAGTTGGTCGATGACGGCGTCGAGTCGATCGCCGTCTGTTATATGCACTCGTATCTGAACACGAGCCACGAGGACCGGACAAAGGAACTCGTCCAAGAGGAGTTTCCCGAAATCACGGTCAGCACCTCCAACGAGGTGGTAAACCAGTTCCGCGAGTACGAGCGCTTCACGTCGACGGCGATCAACGCCCGACTCGCGCCGGTGATGAACCAGTATCTCACGCGGCTCGAAGAACGGCTCGAAGAGCAGGGCTTCGACGCAGACCTCTTGATCATGCAGTCCAGCGGCGGGCTGGCAAGTGTTCGCCAGGTGACCAGAAAGCCGATCACGACGCTCCTTTCGGGGCCGGCCGGCGGCGTTCTCTCCGGGCAGTTCTCCGGTGAAAACGCCGGGGAGTCCAAGCTCATCACGCTGGACATGGGCGGAACGAGCGCCGATATCTCCGTCGTCCCGGAGCGCCTGCTCGAACGCGACCCCCGAGACGCCGAAGTCGGGAACTACCCGACCGTCACAAACATGCTCGACATCGAGACGATCGGCAGCGGCGGCGGGTCGATCGCCTGGTTCGATAGCGCCGGCGGGTTCAACGTCGGGCCGAAAAGCGCCGGCTCCGACCCTGGACCGGCGTGTCTCGGGCAGGGCGGCACGGAGCCAACAATCACCGACGCCCAGGTCGTGCTCGGGCGTATCGATCCCGACTACTTCCTCGGCGGCGAGATCGATATCGACGTCGATCGAGCGCGGGAGGCCATCCGGACGAACCTCGTCGACGAGAACAGTTCGGAGGGCCGGTTCTCGACGGTCGAGCGCGCGGCGCTGTCGACACTCGAAGTCGCGACCAGCAACATGTATCAGGCGACGCGCGAGCAGACAATCCGCCGGGGATACGATCCTCGGGAGTACACGTTCGTCGCGTTCGGTGGCGCGGGGCCGCTACACGCCGCCGATATCGCCGAGGAACTGGGCATGACGAAAGTGCTCGTGCCGCCCGCGCCGGGGATCGCCTCTGCTCGCGGGCTCCTGACCGGCGACATCCAGTACGACAATCAGGTCACGATAAGCCGCCGGCTCGAAGACGTCGATGACGAAAACGTCGTCGAGCGGTTCGAGGCGCTCCGCAAACGGGGCCGAGACCAGCTTCAGGCGGACGGCATCGAGGACGATCGGATCGAACTCGAAGAGTCGATCGACATGCTCTACGAGGGGCAGGGCTTCGAACTGAACGTCCCGTTCGACGGCATCGACGGCGACTGGAAAGCCCGCCACCGCGGACGGTTCGAGGAACGACACGAGACCGAATACGGTCACTACTTCGAGGACGACCCGATCGAACTGCTCAACCTCCGGGTGTCGGCCAACGCCGACAGCCACCCCTACGAACCGATCACGATCGGCGGCGGGTCGGACCGTTCCGATGCGGAACGCGGCGAGATGGAGGTCTACTTCGGCGATTCGCGGGACGTACAGTCCCATACGGTGACGCGATACGACCGGTCGAAACTCGGTGCGGACCACGTTATCGACGGGCCGGCGATCGTCGATTCGACGGACAGCACCGTCGTAATAAAACCCGATTGGGAGGCGAGCGTTCTCCCGTCTCGGGCGATCCGGATGACCTACCAGGAGTAAACAGATGAGTCAACACGATACCACAGACGACGGCGAATCGATCGGCGCACAACAAGAGCTCCTCAAGGAACGCGAGCTCGACCCAGTGACGCTACAAGTGCTCGGCGGCGAGTTTGACACCATCGCCGACGAGATGGGCCACAAGATGGTCCGTTCCTCGTACTCCTCGATCATTCGGGAAAGCGAGGATCTCGGAGCCGGCCTGTTTCTCAAGAACGGTGACGAGATCGCCGAAAGCGACTACACGCCGATGCACGTCGGCTCACTGCCCGGGTATATTCGTGGCTTCTATGAGTGTCTGGAGGAACGCGGCGACGACCCCGAGGAGGTCATAAACGAGGGCGACGTCTTCTGGCACAACCACCCTTATTACGGGGCCAGTCACTCGCCCGACATCGCGGTTCTCGTCCCGATCTTCGTCGACGGCGAACACGTCGCCTGGTCGGCCGACACGGCGCACGTCCTCGACATCGGGACAGCCGTGCCAGGGATCACCGTCGACCTCTACGACGTCTACGGCGAAGGACAGCTGTTCAAGGCTCGGAAGGTGATCAGTGAGGGCGAGCGGATCACGGAAATCTGGAATCACTTCTTCGAGAACAGCCGCACGCCCCGGATGAACGAAGGGGACCTCCAGGCGATGATCTCGGCGGCGAAGATCGGCGAGCGGCGCTTCCACGGCCTCGTCGACGAGTGGGGGCTCGACACCGTCCTTCAGGCCGGACAGGATCTGATGGATTACGCCGACGAACTGCTCCGGAGCAAACTGCGCGATCTGCCGGACGGCGAATGGCACGAAACGGCCTATCTCGACGACGACAAGCGCAACAGAAGCTGGCTCGAAGACGGGCTCAGCGAGGCAGAACGACAGGAGCGCTGGGAGGACGAACGGATTAAGATCGATGTCAAACTCCGAATCGAGGGCGACGAGATCACCGTCGATCTCACCGACTCGAACGATCAGGTCCCCACGGCGTTCAACGTCCCGAACTGGGGCGCTTGCAAGGTGGCCGTGTTCTTCACCGTTCGCGCTATTCTGATGGACACGTTCATCCACGACGAGTACATCCCGCAGAACTCGGGAACCTTCCGGCCGATCAACGTCGAGACGCGGGAAGGTTCCATTCTTGAGCCAGTCCAGCCGGCGGCGGCTTACGCCCGCATCAATCAGGTCGACATGATCGGCGACCTCATGGTGAAATCGCTACGACACGCCATCCCCGACCGCGTCATGGCCGGCAACGCTGCCCAGGTGTTCTTCACCAGTTACAGCGGCTAGGATCCCGAACACCCGGGCGAATACTGGGTGTACCTGGAGGTCAATGACGGCTCGTACGGCGGTCGACCCGACAAGGACGGTGTCGACTGTGTCGGCGCGCTCATTCACAACACGCGAAACCGACCGACAGAAGACGTGGAACTCTCTCATCCCCTGCGCGTCGAACGATACGAGATGCGCGACGGACCCGGCCACGGATCCGGTGAGTACCGGGGCGGCCACGGGGTCGTCCGGGAGACCACGATGCTCGCGCCGGTGGTTCAGACCGTCGAGGGCGACGGTGGCAACCACACACCGTGGGGGGCGTTCGGCGGCGAGGACGGTGCCGGTGCCTCGCTTTGGCACCTCCGCAGTGACGACGAGGACGGCAGCGATACGTCGTGGTATTCACGGCGGAACAAACGACCCGACGAACTAGCCGTCCCGGACGACGTAGAGGTCGAGCAACTCTACACCGGCTACGACAGCCACGAGTACGCCCCCGGCGACCGCCACATCTGTATCTCGCCGATGAGCGGCGGCTACGGCGATCCACACGATAGACCAGCCGAGCGTGTCTACAACGACTGGCGCGACGACATGATCACCCGGGAAACCGCGCGCCAGGATTACGGCGTCGTCATCACCGACGACGGGGATCTCGACGAGGAAGCGACAGAAGAGTTGCGCGCCGAGGACGAGTAGTCGCTGGACGGGCCTTTTTTAATTGCTGTTCGCCGGACACTCAGCGTTAGTTTCGCTGCGTGCCGTGATCGGCCGAACGATCGGATCTTACCGTTCGACGTACTCGAATCCCTCGGATTCGAGGAGACTGGCGACGAGCCACGCGAGTTCGGCGTCGTCGCCGAACGTCTCTCCGGAGATAACCACACGGCCCTCCTCGTCCGTCGGAATCCGTGCCTTGCTGAACGGATCACCGTTCTCGGTTACGCCTTGGACGGTCACCGAATCGAGTTCGTACCGCTCGGACGTTTTGTCCCGGGTCGCTTTGCGAAAGGAAAACGACGGACTGGCCGTCCGATCGACCGTCGAAAGGAGGCTGTCTTCACTCATGATACAGTTTCTCATGACTGATGCTGCGTTCTTAATTGTTTTCCCGGGGCAACGACGCCGGCCTAATCCCCCCAAAGCTACATTACGGTGTCCGGAGATACTCATTTGATATGGACTTCGGGCTCCTGTCCGTCACACAGTTCGATGCCGACCGGGACCTGCGCGGGATCGGTGACGAACTGATTACACAGACGGAACTGGCGAAAGAGGCAGGCTTCGATCTAATCAGCATGGGCGAACACCACTTCACTGACGACGATCAGTACCTGCTGAACGAATCGTGTCTCTCCCACGTCGCCGAACACGTGGGGGATCTGCGACTCGTTTCGACGCTCGTCCTGTTGCCGTACCACAACCCGGCGCGGATCGCCGAACTGGGCGCGACGCTGGATCTACTCACTGACGGCCAGTTCAGTATGGGCGTCGGACTCGGCTATCGACAGAAGGAGTACGACGTCTTTGGCGTCGATCGGGACGATGCGGTGGGTCGGTTCGCTGAGGGTATCGAGATCATCAAGCGTCTCTGGACCGAAGATAGCGTCACCTACGACGGTGAACACTTCCAACTCGATGACGTCTCGATCCGTCCACAGCCCGTTCAGGACCCGCGACCGCCCCTCTGGGCTGGCGCGAGCAACGAATCGAGTGTCCGCCGCGCGGCGAGAAAGACGGATACCTTCCTCGGCGCACACGTACCGTTTGATCTCGCAAAGCGACAGGTCGAGGACTTCCGGGATGAACGGGCCAAAGCGGGTCTCGATGAAGGCGAAGTCGGATTCATTCGAGAGGCCTACGTCGCCGAAACCACGGAGAAAGCCGAATCGATCGTCCGCGAGCCATTAATGGGCAAATACGAGAGTTACAGTAGCTGGGGGCAGGACGACGTCATCGGCGGCGACGATTTCGGCTCGCCGTGGGAGAAACTCAAACACGAACGCTTCCTCGTCGGTACGCCCGAGGAGGTCTGTGCGGATATCGAGCGGTACAAGGAGGCGATGGATCTGGATTACATCTTCCTCCGGACGCAGTTCCCCGGTTCTTCGCCCGAGGACGTTCACGCCTCAATTGAGCTGTTCGGTGACGAAGTGATTCCGAACGTATAGTGTGCGTTACTGTCGGTTGGCTTCGGGTATGCGATCGTCCGGATCACGCTCACTGTTTAGATACGCGATTACCTCGTCAGACGGCCGTACGTCGGCGTACTTGGCGTCCATATCGTAGAGGTTCGCGTCGTGTTGTTCGTCGGATCGGTCGTCGACGCATTCGCTGGGGACGACGACCCGGTAGCCGTTCGCACAGGCGTCAATGACGCTGGCTCGAACACAACCACTCGTGGTACAGCCCGATACGATCGCCGTATCGATTCCCCAGGCGGTGAACATCGAATCCAGTTCCGTCCCATGAAAGGCGCTTGCGTGTTTCTTTTCGAGGACGTGATCGTCGGCTTCGACCGCACAACGCTCGTCGATCTCGACCCAGCGCGACCCGGCCTGTAGCGTTTTCAACGGCTCGATCTTTTCGGGCCAGATCCCCCCGTCGGCAGCATCGGGATGCGTGTACACGACGCGGGTCCAGACGACCGGAACGCCGTTTTCATGTGCCGCCTCGACGAGGCGGTTGTTGGCTTTGATCATCCCGTCGAGTTCCGCCCCGAGTGGGTTCTCGGGGGTCGTCATTCCCTCCTGGAAATCGACTGCGATCACCGCCGGCGATCGCCCATATCCGAACTGGTCGTCCATCCCCGCTCGTTCGTAGATCGCTTCGCGTTCTTCGGACATCTCGTTTCGGTGCTGGTCTGGAATACAGATAAAGATACACCGTGACAGGGGAGGAGGTACGTTTCGACAACGCCTGGAAGCGACGTTCGTAGTCCGTCTCAGAAGAACGCTTTAGGTTTTAGTGAATCACTGGCGATATGTGGGATCGGGTTTTAGAGGAACTATGGCGCCATCCCATGTCCTCGTTCCGCTCGATGGATCCCCGCTGGCGGACAAGGCATTCGAGCAGGCGCTCGAACTCTTCGACTGTCGGGTAACCGTCCTGAATGTCGTGACTCCGATCGACGCGACGATGAGCGAGGGAGGGATCCTGGCTCCCGACGAGGACCGCCGCGAGAGCGCACGTGAACGAGCCGAACACGTGATCGAGCGGGCGCAAGCACAAGCCGCCGATAGCGACCGGACCATCGAGACGGTGGTGGAGACGGGGGATCCGGCCGACAGCATCCTCGCGTACGTCGACGCACACGATGTCGACCACATCGTGATGGGGGGCCATGGGGGAGAGCGGAACGCTATCGCCCGCCGGCTGCTCGGAACTGTGGCGACAACCGTCGTTGGCGAGGCCCCCGTGACCGTGACTGTCGTCCGGTAATCCACCGTTCAGCCACCGAGAATCATCGCAAAGAGCCTGTAGAGCCCGAATCCGACCGCGATAGAGGTCGTGAGTGTAACGACCCAAAACACGAGCGTCACGCCGATTTTCCGCCGGGAAACGCCCGCGGAACCGCCGGCGAGCCCGCCACCGATGACGCCGGAGATGATGATGTTGTTGAACGAGATCGGGATACCCAGCGCAATAGCCACCTGCGCGATTATAAATCCGGGAACCAAGGCAGCGATAGAGCGTCTGACTCCCAGCTGTGCGTACTCGCGTGAGGTTGCCTGGAGGAGTTTGGGGGCCCCCATCCAAGCGCCGGCGAGGATACCGGTTGCACCGAGCGCCAACAGGACGATGCCGGGCAGGCCAAGTTCGGCGCTATAGAGGTTTTCGAGTGGGCCGGTGGCCAGCCCCACTTGGCTGCCGCCACTGGAGAACGCCACGACGCTTCCGAGAAGAATGAGAAACGTTCGAATGCCCTTATCGACCGATTCTTGCGTCCGTCGGCGCATAAACCGAAAGCTCACCGCGGCAGCTACCAGCGTCACTACAACGGCCAACGAATCGATCCCGGCGGCTGTCGGCGTTTCGACCGATCTCGCAACGAATCCCGCGATGGAGCTCTGTGCGGTGTCGGGCGGCGAAGGGATGATTGCCAGTTGGACGTTCGCGATGATCCCGCCGACGACTGCCGCCAGCAACGGAACGCCGACGGTTTCGGGGATGTCGTCACGACGGAGGAGGGTCGCCGTGAGATAGGCGAGCCCGCCGGAAACTGGCGGTACGAGGGCCCAGAACGTCGCGATCTGACGATAAGTGTCGACAGTTGGATCACCACCCAGAGAGAGGCCGACTCCGACCATTGCCCCGGTGGTCGCGAACGCCGCCGGGACTGGAAAGCCGGTGTACACACCGAATGCCATATACCCGGTAGCGGTGAGCAGCCCTGCTGTCGCCGCCAGCGACGTGATTTGGACGCCATCGATGAGGCCCGCCCCTACCGTTTCAGAGATGGCGCCGCCCTGGAAGATCGCACCCAGCGCGGCAAGGATACCGATGAGGAAGGCGGCCTGCATCGTCGAGATGGCATTCGCACTGATTGCCGGGGCAAAGGGCGGCGAGTTGCTATTAGCCCCGAGTGCCCAGGCTGTAGCGAGGCTCGTGAGGGTGGCCAACACGACGAGAGTCCAGAAAACAACGCCAGCCACGTTTAGTCTCCTCCACAGATGTGGGGATGGGTCATGTCAAACGGTAATCTGGACACTGAAATAAAGGTTCGCGTGGCAAACTGCTTTCGAATATCTCACTCATTGATTCCGGGCATTCCGAATTAAACGTTCGAAAGCTTGTTCAATTGGTGTCGGACCGACTCCCGTCCTCGATGTCGAGCAAAAATAAACCCGGGTTGCGGTTTTCAGGCTTCGTCAGTAACCCAGCTGTTCACGAATGAGCACGACGGTCGTCCGACCCTCTTCGAGTTCCTGCCGGAAGATCAGCTGCTTGGCGATCGCACTCTCGACGCCATAGGCCTCCTTCGCTCGCTCGTTTTCCAGCGGGTATGCCACCGATTCAAGCCGATCGAGTGCGGCGTCAAGACTGTCGACGATCTTGTTCACACCGGTTACTATGACGACGTTGCCAGCAGCGAAGGGATAAGCACCAATACGGCTTCCTGAGCGGTCGGCTGCGACCATTTCGCCCGTCCGTGCGATTGCGTTGATGCCGCCGAGGAAGTAATCGGCCGTCTGTGACTCACGGCGAGCGGCCTGCCGCTCGGCGTCGTCGTCAATGCTCCAGATCTCTTCGGAGAGATTTTCCCAGCCGTGATCGCCTTCGCTCAGATACTCGGTGAATCCGATCTCCTCAAGCGTCGTCGAGTGACCGTTCATGACTGAGACATTCGCTGGGATATGTGACTGGATGGTTTCGAGCGCATCCTCAGCGCTATCGACGACGACAACTTCGAAACCGTTCGCCTCGAGGTTGGTGACCGTCTCTCCGATGGTCTCATCCTCGGGGAGGTCATCAAGCGATGCGTCGAGTTCGGTCTCGTCTGCGTATTCTGATTTTTGCGACATGAGATTCAGGGTAAACGTTTGAGCGCAGCCATAGGTACGACGAGCAAACGCATAAGCGCTCGCGGACGTCGATGTCAGGTAGTGACTCTAGTGTTACTGATTACGTTAGTAGATCGGCTGTCGAGTTCGCTGACGCGAGGACGCCTGCTGTTATCGACTGTTGGCGGTCCTCACGTTCGGACCGGTAATACGTGAGTTGATGATTGAGATACGCTTGGGGTAGTTCCGGAACGGCGGTGAGATTCTCGGGAGAGAATCGTCGCTTCTCTCCGATTTTGTCAAATTTATATGATTTGTGATTCGTTCGAACTGGTATGGCTTTGCAATATCGATAACCGCCACACGGCGGTCGATTCCCGTTTTCGTGCTAATCGAATTGGCCTGCGACATTGGTCAGTTCTCCTGTATCTTACAGTCCAAAACCGCAGGAAGGCGAAGGGATTGGAGTGCGCCGTCCGGGAATTGAACCCGGGCTATTGGCTTGGGAAGCCAATGTCCTACCACTGGACCAACGGCGCGCGTTCGGTGTTTCCGGGTGATCACACTTCAACGTAGCGCCTTCGTTCCGTCGGCTACGCGAGGCCGCCGAGAGCGGCTATCCTTCGTACACTGCGTCGGGCCAGCGTTGGAGCACCGCTTCCGAAAGCCAGCGACCGTCCATATTGATGTCGCCGAGCCACCGGCCCACGCCACCCTTACCGTTCCGTGGCGTACCGTGATCGTCGGGGAACCGCTCCGCAAGCGGCCGGCGGTCCTCCACGCTTCGGTAGACGAGCGTCTCCGCGTCGGTGAGCCGATCTTCGACAAATCGTTTCTGTTCGATCCCCAGCTGGTACTCGTCGCTTCCCTCCGCAACGCCGTGGATTTCCGCCGTATCAAGATCGGTGATCCGAACTCTAATCTTCCGGCGGGTATTGAGACCGAGATCGGCAAGGAGATCCACAGTATCGCCATCAATCACTTTGAGAAGCACGACATCGTATTGTTGATCCGTTTCCGGGGCAGGACAGTCACAGGGAGCGGTCGTTCCCCCATTGCTCGAACGCCGACTGTGTCCGAGCCAGCCGACCGCGGTTCCGCCGGTGAAGGCACCACTGGTAGTCGCGAGAACCGTTCGACGTGTGGGCATGCACTCGGATAAGAGAACTCGACGGATATACCTTTCAAAGCCTGATATCGAATGACTCTGAACCGACTTACGAAAACAATCATTCATAAATATTGCAGGGATGAGAGGTTATTAGTCCCAAAGACCCGTATAGGTTAACGATGAGTGACTCAGAGGCCCTGATGGAAAAAACGGGCGTCGAACTGCTGTTTTCGGAAGTGGAACTCGAAGCACGTCGGGATCACATTGTCGATTTCATCGCCGAGATGGTCGACGACGCCGGGGCCGAAGGCGCGGTGATCGGGCTTTCGGGTGGGATCGACTCGACAACGGTCGCGTATCTCGCATGCGAAGCACTCGGTGCCGACGCCGTCCACGGACTGCTGATGCCGAGCTCCGTCAATCCCGATGACGACGAGACGGACGCCGAACGCGTCGCGACGACGCTGGGCATCGAGTACGATACCCTCGAGATCAATCCGATCGTCGATGCGTTCGTTGACTCCGCACCGGATCACGCTGCCGAGGACCGAATGGCGCTCGGCAATGTCCGCGTTCGGACGCGCGCTGTCCTGAACTACTTCGTTGCCAACGCCGAAAGCCGCCTCGTGCTCGGGACTGGAAACCGATCCGAGGCCGCAACGGGATATTTCACCAAGTACGGTGACCAGGCGGTCGACTGCAATCCGATCGGGAACCTGTATAAATGCCAGGTCAGACAACTCGCTCGCGTGCTGGGCGTTCCGGAAGAGCTCGTCACTCGGACCCCGACGGCGGCGATGTGGGAAGGCCAGACTGACGAAGAAGAGATGGGGCTCGGCTACGACGAACTCGACGCCATTCTCGCGTTACACGTCGACGGGCCGCTGCCGAAGCACGCGACGGTCGAAACGCTCGATATTTCCGAGGAAGCAGTCGATCGCGTGGTGGAACTCTACGAAACGAGCGCCCACAAGCGCGCGATGCCGCCGGCGCCGGATCCGGTATAGAACGCGGGCGGCTCACTCCCCGAACTGCTGGAGCTTCTCGGCGTGCGTCTCGATGAGAGTCTCGAAGGCCGCGAGTTCGGCGTCTTCCTGTGTCGCTTTGTCGGACCGATCACGAACCCGCTCTTTGACGAGTTCGAGCGCAGTCGGGTCGTTTCCGGCGATCTGTTCTGCGACCGATCGTGGCTCCTCGAGGACCCGCGAAACGAGGCCGATCCGGAGGGCCTCCTCGCTATCGATGACTCGTCCCGAGAGCGAAAGGTCCAGCGCGTCCCCAAGCCCGATTACCTCCGGGAGGCGAACGGTCCCACCCCAGGCTCCGAAGATCCCGAGCGTGACGCCCGGTTCACCGAACGTCGCTTCGGGCGTCGCAAGCCGGATATCACACGCCAATGCGAGTTCGACGCCGCCGCCGCGGGCGGCCCCATCGATTCCGGCGACGACGACTGCGGGGCTGTCCTCGATCGCGTTCGCGACCCGCTGTCCGCGCCGGATGAACGGTTCGACGGCTCCGCTTTCGGCGACCTCCGCGACCGTTGAGAGATCAGCGCCGGCACAGAACGCATCACCGGCCCCACGCAGGTAGAGCACGGGCGTTGGGCATTCCTGGATGGCGGCTTCGAGCGCTTCGAGACCTGACGGAGGCAGCGCGTTCCGGCGGTCGGGCCGGTCGAGCGTCACGACGCGTACGTTACCGTCATCGACGGTCTTGATCATCACGCCCATCGGGGGTGCTCCGAAGCTTAAGTGCTACGGTCCTGCCCCGTTTACACAGCCGACCGATCCGCCCTCGATATCGGGGACCATTGCAGGCGAAGAATCGTGGTTTCCAAACTGATTTGCCTCTCCCGCTCCTACCAACGGTAGTAGATGGACGAAACCGCCCATGCCCGGGCTGCCTTTCGTGACGGGATCAGTGACATTACGCCCGATGCCCTTCGTTCCCGTCTCGGTGGAGTCCTTGAGTCGGCATCGATGACCCCCGGTGCGCTCACCGTACTCACGGCGGCGGCCCTCGACGAATCGATCGAGGGCGATGCTGCAGCTCGGCGTGGCGCCGGTGTCCAGATGAGCTACGAGGGGTTACGGCTGTCCCGAGACCTCATCCAGAATGACCCATGGACGGAAGGCGATCCCTCCGAGGGTGATCTGAACGCGATCGCGGCCGAGGTCCTCGTCGCGCGGGGCTTCGAGTACCTCGCTCATACCGTCGTCGCGGACGACGTGGTCGCAGCCGTCCGACAGTTCGGCCGCGACCAGACACGTCGCGAAAATCCGGATGTCGATCGGGCCGCCCTCGATCGACGGCTCGAAGCGGACTTCGTGCACATCGCTGTCGAAGCCGGCGCTGACATCGCGCTCGGGTCGCTCCCCGAAGAAATCGAATCGCTCGCCGACGAATTGGCCGCGGAGTTGGGATCCAGGCCACTGCCGGAAGCGGAGATCGCACTCGCCGGTCTGGAAGATCGGATCGCGACGACTCTCCCGAGTCCCGAAACAGCGCCAGGGAGCGATTACACTCGGTCATCTAGCCCGACTGAACACACGACTGAAGGCCGGTAGGAAAGCGAGAGACGTTCCGTTATCGATGCGGTTAGCACAGTCCGTTCAGCCGTAGGAGACGTTTCTTCTATCTATCTGCACGTCACGGTCCGGCACACCCGGTCGCTTTCACCACATTCTTATATGGCTGTGCAGTAGAATCGACCGCAGAACTCGACAGCCGGTCTACCAACGCCTGCCTGGGTAGCTTAGCGGTAAAGCGCGTCCTTGGTAAGGACGAGAGCCCGGGTTCAAATCCCGGCCTAGGCTCTC
>Ga0102936_1000113_pt1 | contig 29366 bp, 30 predicted proteins | sample SalPon2_A_H2O_MG_FD_78502 | JGI IMG/M metagenome (GOLD analysis project Ga0102936, IMG submission 78502) | Salt pond water microbial communities from South San Francisco under conditions of wetland restoration - Salt Pond MetaG R2_A_H2O_MG | ecosystem: Environmental > Aquatic > Non-marine Saline...
ACTCCTCTTCGGACACCTCGCCGACCTGCGTGACCAACGAGATGCCCGAGAGGTAGTCTTCGAACTCGTATGTCCGCGTGATCTCGTCGCCGTCGCGGTCCCACCCGTCAGGTAGCTGTGATCTGACCTCCTCGTCTGACAGTAGCTCAGCCATACTTTGGGTGTCTCCCCGCGGGCTGATAACGCTTCTCCCGGTTCCGGCCCCGCCCCGTGACTCAGTCGTCGGAGGTGCCCTCGACGGGAAATCCCGGCTTCCCGCCGTCACGGCGCGGCGGCCCCGGCGGCTCGTCGGAGCCGTCGATCGGGATCCCGTCGGGAGGGCCGTCGCCGCCCGGGCCGGCGTCCCCGAACCCCGGATCGAACAGCTGCATCGCGGTCCGGATGGTGTCCCAGTCGTCCTCGGCGGCGGCCTCCCGCAGGCTCTTGGTCGGCGCGGCGAGCAGCTGTCCGACCAGGGCGTCCGCCATCGACTCGACGGCCTCCCGCTGCCCGTCGGTCAGGTCGCCGGCGGCCTCCAGCTGTGAGACTGCGGTTTCGATCTCCCGGGCTTTGACCTGCTCTGCGGCCTCGTACATCGTGCTGATGGCCTCGTCCGCCTGCCGGCGCTTGTACTCTTCGAGCAGCCGGTTGAACTCCGCGTCGATCATCGCTTCGACCTCCTGGGCGGCCGCCTCCCGGTTCGCGCGGGTCTCCGCGGTCACCGACTCGAGGTCGTCCATATCTCTGATCTCGACCGTCTCGATCCCCGCGGCCGCCGGGTCGACGTCTCGGGGCTGTGCGAGATCGACCACGAGCGTCTCGCCCGCCGCCGCGACGTCGCCGGGGTCGACGACGTACTCCGAGTGATCCGTCGCGGTCACGACGACGTCGACGGTCGGCAGGAGCGCCTCGACGTCGTCGAGCGACGCTGCGCGGGCGTCGATGTCGACGTAGCCCGCCACGTGCTCGGCGTGGGGAACGGTCCGGTTTGCGACGACGAGCTCTGCGACGCCCGCGTCGGCGAGCGCTTTGGCCGCGAGCTTCCCCATCTCGCCCGCGCCGACGACGAGCGCGGTCGCGCCGTCGAGCGTCGTCTCGCGCTCTGCGAGCCTGACCGCTGCCGACCCGACCGAGGTTGCGCCGTCGTTGATCTCTGTCTCGGTTCTGGCGCGCTCCCCGACGTGGACCGCCTTTGTCAGCCCGGTCTCCAACGTGGCTCCGAGCCCACCCACATCGCGGGCGACCTCGATGGCGCGCTTGAACTGCCCGAGGATCTGATCCTCGCCGATGACAAGCGACTCCAGGCCCGCGGCCACCCGCATAAGATGCCGAAGGCTCTCCTCGTGGCCCATCTCGATCACCACGCTCTCGTCGTCGAGGCCCGCACCGAGCAGGCTCACGGCCGCCCGGCCGGCCTCGGTGGAGTCGGCGACGACGTAGGCCTCCGCACGATTGCACGTCTGGAGTGCGAACGCTTCGGTGATCCCGTCGTGGGCGCGTAACGACTCGACGACGCTTCGGGCATCCTCGCCTGCGGCCGCCTCGATCTGGTCGATACCCGCCCGCTCGTGCGACACACGAGCCCCACGGATCACCTCCGTGTCCATCGGTCACCCCCTATCGTGTCTTGCATCACGCGTGTCGCCTCTTGGCGAGGATTTGGGGTCCCTGTACGTAAACCCTTCCAAACTTCCGAGTCCCTGACGACCGCCCGAACCGCATCACGGCGCTCGGACGGTTCCAGCTCCGACGACCGGAGTTTCGCCCGGAGGTCGGCGGTCAGCGCGGCCATCCCCTCGGCGCCGTCGACCTCGGATTCGATCCGTTCTCGGAGGTGCTTTGCGAGCGCCGGACTCCGGCCGCCCGTCGAGATCGCGACCCGCACGTCGCCATCGGCCACGGTCGCTGGGACCACAACGTCGATCGGGGGGCCGGCGGCGTCGGGGTCGTCGCTGTCAGCGTCGGGGTCCCCAGCTTCTTCGGTTACCGCACTCCGGTCGGCCCGGTTCGCGAGGACGCCCCGCGCCCGTGCTGCCGCCGCCACCGCGTCGTTCACCCGGTCGTCGTCGGTTGCGGCCACGACCAGAGCGGGGGTTGTCCGGTCGAACCACTGCCCGACGTCCGCCGGAGCGGGTCGCGCCCGGACCAGTTCCGCGTCGCCGAAGTCGTCGGCGTCGAACGCCGGGCTGACGACGACGACCCGAGCCTCGCCGGCGAACCGACGGGCCTTCCGTGCCCCGATCGGGCCGCCGCCGAAGACCAACACCGTCTCGCCGGTGAAGTCGTGGTACAGCGGGATCATGGGTCCATCACTCCGTGTTTGCGTCCGCGCGCTCGTCCAGCCTAATTCCGGTCTTCTTCAGAATCTGCGTCGAGAACAGCGAGTCCCAGTCGCCGTCGTCGACGTCCCAGTACTCTCCCATGGTCTCCTTTACGGTCCGGATCCGACGGTCGCTCTCGGCCGCCGAGCGACCGTGAGTCATGGCGAAGAAGTTGTACGACCACACGTCTTCGTGGCGGGGACGTTGATAACAGTGCGTGACGAAGGGTAGCGACGCCACCGCGGGGCCGACCTCGCTGACGACGTCGTCGGGGACGTCCCACACCGTCATACCGTTCTCGGTGTACCCCAGCGCGTAGTGATTCGGAACGACTCCGACTCGGCGGACCTTCCCCTCCCGCTCGAAGCGCTTGATCGTCTCGGTCACCCACGCCGCGTCCCGCCCGATCGCGTCGGCGACGTCGGCGTACGGCGTGTCGGTGATCGGCAGTCCGCCCTGGATCTCCACCACCAAGTCCCGCTCTGCGGGGGTCAGCGTCCGCCGATCGGTCGGTACCACGTCGGGGCCGAGGTGGGACAGATCGACGTCGCCGTCCGGTACCGGGCCGTCGACCAGGAACTTCGCTTCGACCCGGAACTCCCGTTGTTTCGGCATGTTGTACGTCGCCTGGCCGGTCTCGGCTTCGATCCGGTCGAGAACCTCCCTCACTCGGTCCTCGTCGGCGACGCTGACCACGAACCACATGTTTAGGTGGGGATGCTCCCGCTCGTAGTTGTGTGCGACTTCCCGGTGGGCGTTGACCGCCTCCGCCACCTCGTCGAAGCGCTCTTCAGGCGCGTGCATCGCAACCAGCGTGGCGGTGCCGCCGATCTCCTCGGCGTTGACGAGGGCGCCGAACCGACTCAGGGTTCCCTCGTCGTCGAGGCGGGCGATCCGCTCGCGGAGCTGCGTTGCGGTCACGTCGACGCCCCGGTCCCGTAGTGCGGCCGCCGCCGGCTCGAACGGCCGGTCGTCGACTGGGAATCCACCCTGGAAGGCATTGATTATCGCCCGGTCGAGGCGAGTCAACGCCTCGGTCTCGGCGTCAGGGTTGCTCATACCCGGATTCGGGGTGCGAGGAGGATAAGCATCTCGAAGCGGCCGGACGTCGGGCCGCCGACGGAAGCCGGCACGCGGCGCTACGGGACCGCCGTCACGCCGTCGACGTGGTCTAACCCCGCCAGGTCGCCGACCAGCGACTCCTGGTCGACAGTCGCCTCGTAGTAGAACACGATGTCGAAGGTCCCCTCCCGCAGGAGCTGTTGGCACTCCCAGACGAACGCGTCGTCGTCCAGCGTCAGGCCTTGGAACTGATTCGACGCGAACTCGCCGGTGTCGTTGCCGGCGTAGATGTACGTCTCGCCCTTCCCGGCACGCTCGGCGATTACCTCGTTGACGTCGACCGTAAGCTCGTGCATCTCCAGATCCTCCTCGCCTTCGAGATCGGTGTGGACGACCGCACCGACGAGCTCGATCTCCCCGGGTTCCAGCAGCGCCTTCGTCCGCCGGTAGAGGTCCTCGTCGAGTATCTCGCTCATACTCGGCGGTCGTTCGCAGTGGATAAACGGGTGGCGGTTTCGTCGTTTCCACCCGCACGCCCGTCCGACCCGGCTCCAGCGACGGAACGCTTTTTTGGCCGCCGGGCGGCCCTCAGGTATGGGAATCGGGGATCTGTACTCGGCCGACGCCGCGAGCGAGGTTCACTACGTCGACGTCGGGACCCACGGGGTCCCGAACTACGGGTCGGTCTACGTCGTCGACGCCGCGGAACCCGCTATCGTCGACCCCGGCACCGGGCAGAACGACGACCTCGTGCTCGACGCGCTGGACGAACTCGGTATCGACCCCGACGACGTCCAGCATATCCTCCTGACGCACGTCCACCTGGACCACGCCGGCGGTGCGGGCTCGCTCGCGGAGGCGTGTCCCAACGCGACGGTCCGAACCCACGAGGCGGGTGTCCCGCATCTCGTCGATCCCGACCGGCTCGTCGCGGGCACCAAGCAGGTGGTCGGCGACCAATGGGAGTTCTACGCCGATCCCGTTCCGATCCCCGAGGCGCGCGTCGCGTCGCTGACCGACGGCGACGGGATCGACCTCGGGGACCGGACGCTCTCGGCCCACCACGCGCCGGGGCACGCGCCACATCAGACGATGTTCGTTGACCCCGGCGACGGCCTGTGTTTCACCGGCGATGCGGCCGGGATCTACGTCCCCGGGCCGAACGTGCTAAAAGAGACCTCGCCGCCGCCGCAGTTCGATCTGGAACAGTGTCTCGACGACGTCCGGGCGGTGGAGGCCATCAACCCCGACACCCTCTGTTTCGGCCACTTCGGCGCGGTCCCGTACCGTCCGGACCTGATGGCGGGCTACAAGCGAACCCTGGTGGAGTGGGTCGAGGCGGTCCGACAGCAGCGCGCCGAACTCGACGCCGACGACGCGGTGTGTGAACACTTCGCCGACACCGCCGACCCGACACTGGCAGACGTCTGGAGCGACCGAAAGGCGCGCGCCGAGGAGCGACTGAACGCGAGCGGCGTGCTCACCGCGCTGGATCGCGGACGCGCGTAGCGTCGACCGCGGCCGGCGGGGCGGTGCGATTCGCGGGGGGTCCTGCTGCTCGGCGTCGGTGTCGATGAAAAAGCGGGTTCGCGTGGTTCGATCCCGCCCGCGTGCCCGGTTGACCCCGAGCGTGTCGTTCCGGCGGTTCGGCGCGCCGTGCCGACGTCCGATGTTCGGGACCGGGTCAAATCAGCGTTGTCGTTTCGACGAGGACCCGGCGCCACCCGGTCCGTATCAGTCGTCAGCGGGCGCGGGGCTGTCGCCGGTGGAGACGCCCGTGCCGGGGCCGACGTCGATGCCGAGCTCCGCGAGGCGGTCGTCGGGAACGACCCCGTCGACCCACCCGCGGCGCTCGTAGTACTCCTGCTTCATCTCGTCGAGCTCACACAGCTCGCCCTCCATACCGCCCTGTCCGGGGATGGCCTCGTCGTGGCCCTCCACGAAGCGCCCCGGCAGCGAGTCGTCGGCGCCGTCGAAGCCGGCGAGATTGTTGTAGTAGCGCTCGAGGGTGTAGATCCGGTCACCGGCCTCCATGAGCTCGTCCTCGGTGACGTCCCGACCGGTCATTCCGTTGTACTGAGCGACGTACTCGTCGATGCCCTCCGCGAAGGCGTTGAACTTGCAGATGTCGAATGAGTCGGAGATTGCGTGCAGGTCCTGGAAGAGCGCACACAGCTCGCCTTTGCCCTCCCACTCGGTCGGGTCGACCTTCTCCGGGATCCCCAGGATCTCAGCCGACGGGGTGTACCCGCGGAGGTGACACGCACCGCGGTTCGAGGTGGCGTAGCCGATCCCCATTCCCTTCATCGCGCGGGGATCGTACGCCGGGATGGTCTGGCCCTTGACCGCAAGGGAGTTGTCGTGGGCGTCCATCTCCTCTGCGACCCGGCGGGCGCCCTTCGCGAGCAGGTCGCCGAGGTCGGAGTCGCCGTGGGAGATCTCCTCGAGGAGGTCGAGCATGTGCTCGACGTCGCCCCACTCGACCCCGTCGTCGAGGTCGTCGAGCTTGCCTTCCTCGGTCATCTCCATCGCCATTGCGATCATGTTGCCGGCCTCGATGGTGTCTATCCCGAGGTCGTTGCACATGTTGATCATCACGGCGATGCTGTCGCGGTCGTCGTTCATGGAGTTCGGGCCGAGCGCGAACGCCGACTCGTACTCGAAGGACTCGCCGCGAACGTTCATCTCTTCGCCCTTCCGCTCGTAGGTGACCTCGGTCTCCTTCTTGCACGCGACCGGACAGGAGTGACACGTCGGCTCGTCGACCAGGATGTTCTCCCGGACGTTCTCGCCGGAGACCTTCTCGGCGTCGATGTTGAGATCGTCCGGACTTCCCTCCGCCTCCGAATGGGTGGAGGTGTACTTGGCGTTCCGGGTCGGCAGCCCGTCCATCTCCTCGGTGAGGTTCATCAGGACGTTGGTGCCGTACATCGACAGCCCGCCCTCGTTGGGCGCGGTCACGTCGGACTCGGTGATGAGCTGCATCGCCTGCTGGTAGCCCTCGGTGAACAGCTCGGGCTTGTCGGGCTTCGGCATCCGCGTCCCGGACTTGATCACGATCGCCTTCAGGTTCTTCGAACCCATCACGCAGCCGGTACCACCGCGGCCGGAGGCCCGGTCGTCCTCGTTGACGATGCAGGCGTATTTCACGCCGTTCTCGCCGCCAGGACCGACCGCCATCGCGGAGAGGTTCTTGCCGAACGCGCCCTCGTGTTCCGCCTCGATGGCCTCCATAGCGTCGTGAACGCCGAGCCCCCACAGCTCGGAGGCGTCGCGGAGTTCGACTTCGCCGTCCTCGACGTAGGCGTAGACGGGCTCGTCGGCCTCACCCTCGAAGAGGAGGGCGTCGAAGCCCGCCCACTTGAGCCGCGCACCGGACCAGCCGCCGTGGTGGGAGTCGGTGACCGTTCCCGTCAGCGGGGATTTGGTACAGACCGCGATCCGGCCGCTCATCGGTGCCTGCGTCCCCGTGAGTGGGCCGTTGGTGAACGCCAGCAGGTTCTCTGGGCCCTCCGGGTCGACATCGGGGCCCTGATCGAAGACGTACTTCACTCCGAGGCCGCGGCCGCCGATGTACTTCCCGGCGTCCTCCTCGTCGATTCCCTCGTACTGTACGTCGTCGCCCGACAGGTCGATCCGCGCGACGTGGTCGTTGAATCCGCCTAGTTCGGTCATAGTTAATATACATAGTTCAATTGATCCTCTGCTCTGTTAACCGTTACTCCCGACCAGTAACCACAAACAGTTACCTCGGGCCGAGCGAGAAACTGCCGAGGGGCGGGGCGCCACCCCGAGAGACCGAATCGGACCCGCTCCGACGGAGATTTACCCCGCCGTCGGCTACTCGGACGCAATGAGCCAGCCGAGTCCGGAGGTCTACGAACAGGGCAGGGGGATGGACGCCCACAACCAGGTGATGCGGGGGATCCGCGCGGAGAAGGACAAACACTACGACCCACACGAACCCACGCGGGTCTGGATGGACGAGGACAACACGCCCGACGGCGTGGTCCGGTCGCTCACCATCATCCTCAACACCGGCGGGTGTCGGTGGGCCCGCGCCGGCGGGTGTACGATGTGCGGCTACGTCGCCGAGTCCGTCGAGGGCGGTAGCGTGGCCCACGACGCCCTGATGGATCAGATCGACGTCTGCCTGGAGCACGAGGCCGAACACATCGGGGCCTCGGAGACGCCCCGCGTAGACGGCGACGCCGTCGACGCCGACGGTTCCGCGGATCTGATCAAGATCTACACCTCCGGGTCGTTCCTCGACGAGCGGGAGGTCGGCGCCGAGACCCGCGCCGCGATCGCCGACACCTTCGCCGACCGGGAGCGGATCGTGGTGGAGTCGCTGCCGGACTTCGTCGACCGAGACAAACTCGCGGACTTCACCGACGTCGGCCTGTCGACCGACGTCGCGGTCGGACTGGAGACCGCCACGGACCGCGTCCGACACGACTGCGTGAACAAGTACTTCGACTTCGCGGACTTCGAGGCCGCCTGCGCCGAGGTCCGCGAGGCCGACCGCGCCGCCGACGGCGTCGACGCGGGGGTGAAGGCGTACCTCCTGTTGAAGCCGCCGTTCCTCTCCGAGTCCGAGGCGATCGACGACATGATCGACTCCGTCCGGCGGTGTGCGTCTGTCGACGGTTGCCACACCGTCTCCATGAACCCCACCAACGTCCAGCGGTACACGATGGTCGACGAACTGTTCTTCCAGGGCGGCTACCGCCCACCGTGGCTGTGGTCGGTGACCGAGGTCTTAGACGCCACTGCCGACGTCGACGCTATCGTGGTGTCGGACCCCGTCGGCCACGGCTCCGACCGCGGCCCGCACAACTGCGGCGACTGCGACGACCGGGTCCAGACAGCCATCAAGGACTTCGACCGCCGGCAGGACCCCTCGGTCTTCGACCAGGTAAGCTGCGAGTGCGAGGCGACGTGGGAGTACGTCGTCGACGCGGAGACGAGTTACGGAATGCCGCTGGCGCGGTAGGGTCGACCAGCCACCTCGGGTCACCAGTTCCGAGCGCGTGCGAGCAGGAACCCCGCGCCGGCGACCACGGTCAGGACCGCCCCGACGACGACGGTCTCACTCCTGGCGGCGGTCCCAACTGCGACGCCCACCCACGCGATACCGAAGAGTCCGTGGGCGACGCCGAACAGCCGCCGCCCCCGCCGGAGGAAGACGGGCGCACCGAGGCAGAACCCCGCCGCGAGGGCGACCGTCGAGAGCGCGACCGGCCGGGCCCGGACCGGCCCGATCGCGATCGGGCCGATCAGCGGCTCCAGGACGAAGAGAACGCCCCCCAAGCCGACGAGGAGCCCGACGACGGCCGGCCAGGGTTCGACGTCGAGGCCGGCCGCCATCGCGTTGCTTGGCCCGTCGCCTGCGTCCGACTGTCCGCTCACAGCGGGTCAGCGCCTCCCGTGTCGCTCTCGGTGGAATCGCTTCACACAACCACTTCGACCCGAGCGGATTGAACCTTTCTGCCGGACTCGGCTCCCCCGTCGGCGGATCAGGCGAACGCCCGAAGGATACCTTGCCCGTCGACGCTCCGGTTCAGGTCCGGCAGCGACGCCCGCTCGGGGTGGGGCATGAGCACTGCGACGGTCTCTCGCTCGCCGAGGATCCCAGCCACGTTCCCCTTCGAGCCGTTGGGGTTTGCGTCGTCGGTGACGGCGCCGTCGGCGTCGCAGTAGCGGAACAGGATCCGGTCGTCGTCGACGAGGTCGTCGTAGCGGCCGTCGTCGATCTCGAAACGCCCTTCTCCGTGAGCGATCGGGACCGACACGACCTCGCCCGCCTCGTAGGCCGCGGTCCACGGCGTGTCGGCGTTCTCGACCCGGAGGTGGACGTACTCACACTGGAAGCGGGCGCTGGCGTTGGTGGTGAACGCGCCGGGAGTCAATTTCGCTTCGCACCCGATCTGTGCGCCGTTACAGACGCCGAGAACGGGAACGCCGTCGTCGGCCGCATCACGAACCGCGCCCATAATCGGCGAGTGCGCCGCCATCGCGCCCGCCCGGAGGTAGTCGCCGTACGAGAATCCGCCCGGGATGACTATGCCGTCGGCGTCGGCGGGCAGGCCGTCCTCGTGCCAGACGCGTTCGGCGTTGACGCCGAGATGCGAGAGCGCGCGGACGGCGTCGCGGTCGCAGTTCGAGCCGCCGAACTGGACGACGGCGACTGTCACGGTGATCGCCTCCTGTGGCGGAACACGACAGTCGCCGTCGTGAAAGCGACTGTCACGGTGATCGCCTCCTGTGGCGGAACACGACAGTCGCCGTCGTACGACCGGAAACGCCCGTCATTCCGGTTCGCTCACCTCGACGTCGTAGTCGTGGATCGTCGGGTTCGCGAGCAGCCGCTCGGCCATCTCGTCTGCGCGGTCGGTCGCGGCCGACGCGGAGTCGGCTTCGAGGTCGACCTCGAACCGGTCGGCCGACCGCAGTGCCTCGAGGTCGAACCCCAGGCGTTCGAGCGCCCGCTTCGTGGTCTCGGCTTCGGGGTCCAGCACACCCCGCTTGAGCCGAACCGTCACCGTCGCGGTGTACGTCGTCATCGACCTCAACTCCGCAGTGGGGTGGCAAAGTCGTTTTGGACCGGGCGGCGGCAACGCCCGACCGGACGATCCCGGATCACAACTTGCGCACCCTCTCGACGGCCTCGTCCATCGCCGGCGCGTCGAACCACTCGGTTTCGGTGTAGGCGTTCGCACCCGCAGCGTACAGGTCCGAAACGGTGTCGAGCACCGCTTCCGGAAGCGACTCCGGCGCCCGATCACACAGCTCCCGCCAGTCGGCGACACCCTCTCGTTTCGCCCGTGACTTCGCCGCCGAGACCGCCTCGACCCACTCGGGATCGGTCCGCCTGTAGTACTGCCGGATCACCTCCTTTGAGACTTCCTGCCCGTCGTAGGCGAACCGGTTCTCGTCGAACGTCCCCACCACGTCCGCGACTTTGATGATTCCCCCGTGGCAGAGACACTCGATCTTGCCGTCCTCGTGGCGGAACCCCCGCGACTCGGCCTGCCGGTTCAAGACGTCGTTGACCGCGAGCGCCACCGACTCCAGGTCCGCGAGATCGGCAGCACCCGCGATCCGGTCGGCCTCGGATCGGTCGAGATACCGGTCCTGTTCCTCGTACTTCGTGGAGAACTCGACCACCGGCTCCGGGAGGTCGACCGTCTCCTCGGGCCAGGCGTCGGTGTCGAGACCGTAATCCGCCGGCGATCCCCGCGAACGGAGGCTCGACCCGACGGGGACGGTGTTCCGGAAGACGACCTCTAAGGGGATCAGGAAGTTGTCGCCCGCGGCGTCGTGGTAGGCATCGTAGTCGTACTCGCCGTCGCCGAGGTACGGGAGCTCCGGAACCTGGGTGAGTTCGATCGCCATCGCGGTCGGCGGCGCGGCACACGACGCGAGGTCGACGGGGCGGTCGCCACCTCGCACCTCCGGGCCGTAGACGCCGCGGTAGTGCGTGGGGACGCCTTCGGCTTCGAGCACCTCGAAGTTGTGCGCACCCATCGTACACAGCGATGCCCCCTTCTGCGGGACGTGATCGGGCATCTCCCCCCAGTCGAAGACGGAGTACCGATCGGTGAACACGAACCGGCCCCGCCCGAGGTCGGTGCCGGTCGGCTCCTGTGCCACCCGGAACTCCTTGACACTCGTCATACGCCGAACTCGCGGTGCCGTAGCACAAAAGGGTTCACCTCCGCGCGTCGCTGAGGGTTCGAAGCCACCCGCTTCCGGTACCACCGCCGTTTTGTCACCCGCGTCCCTGCGTTCGGTATGCGCGAGTCACCCGTCCCGGCGGACGACGACGTCGAGTTCTCCGTTGTCCCCGAGACGGACCAGTCGTTCGAGAACGCCCTTGCGGCCGCCCGGGCCGGTGACCGTCTCACAGTCGACGACGGAATCGAACTCATCACCACCGGAACCGACTCCGACGGGATCGATCCCGTCCGGAAAGAGCAGGTGTTGGAAGCCGCAGACAGGCGGCGCGCGGAGGTCGTCGGCGACGAGGTGAGCTTTGTGGCCAACCTCAACAACAACGTCACCACCGCGTGCAACACCGGCTGCCTGTTCTGCAACTTCAAAGACAGCGCTCACCGCTTCGAGGCCGACTCCGGCGCTGACCACGCCGGGTTCACGAAGACGCCGGCCGAGTCCCGCACAGCCGTTGCGGACGCCCTCGAGATGGGAATCTACGAGGTTACCTCGGTTTCCGGGCTCCATCCCGCGTTCGCACTGAACGAGGAGCACCACGAGATACTGGCGTCGTACGACGACCCGGCCACGCAGGTCGACTACAAGCCGCCGACGGTCTACGACACCGACCCCGGAACGTATCTCGAACAGATGCGCGCGATGTCGGTCGGGGACGTCCACCTCCACTCGATGACCCCCGAGGAAGCCGCTCACGCCCGCCGCGGCACCGGCCGGTCCTACGAGTCGGTCTACCGCGACCTTCGGGCCGCCGGCCTCGACTCCGCGCCCGGGACCGCCGCGGAGATCCTCGTCGAGGAGGTTCGCGACGTGATCTGCCCCGGAAAGATCTCGAGTGACGAGTGGGTCGCCGCCATAGAGGGCGCGGTCGCGGCGGGCCTCGACGTCACCGCGACGATGATGTACGGCCACGTCGAGAACGCCGCCCACCGGATCCACCACCTGAAAACCGTCCGCGACCTCCAAGACCGGACCGGCGGGATCACGGAGTTCGTGCCGCTCTCGTTCGTCCATCAGAACACCCCGCTGTACGAGCGCGGCGTCGTCTCCGGCGGCGCCAGTGACGCAGAAGACGAACTCGTGATCGCGGTCTCGAGGCTCTTCCTCGACAACGTCGACAACCTCCAGTCGTCGTGGGTGAAGTTCGGCGACCCGAAGGCGCTCAAACTCCTCAACTGCGGCGCAAACGACCTGATGGGGACGATCCTCTCGGAGGAGATCACCACTCGTGCCGGCGGCTCCCACGGGGAGTTCCGGTCGTTCGACGACTACATCGATATGATCAGCGCGATCGGCCGCCCGGCGGTCGAGCGCTCCACCGACTATCGGACACGGCGCCGGATCGACCCCGACGACCCACCGCACGGACCGGAACTCGGGCCGCGCGCCGACGGAACGCCGATGCTCGACTCCCGCTCCGCGGATCGGAATCCAGCCCACGCCGACGACTGATGGGTCACCGATCCGGTGTCGCCCCCCGTGGCTTATTGCCACTGGGGGCCGAACCGGTGCGCAGGATGAAGATCGCACTCATCGGCGTGGGGCAGGCTGGCGGCAAAGTCGCCGACGCGCTGTTGGACTACGAGGCGTCAAGTCGGACCTCGTTCGTCACCGACACGGTCGCCGTCAACTCCGCGAGGGCCGACCTACTCGGCCTCCGCCGTGTTCCCGAGGAAAAGCGGGTTCTCATCGGGCAATCGCGGGTGAAGGGTCACGGCTGCGGTGCGGACAACGAACTCGGGGTTACGGTCGCCGAAGAGGACATCGACGAGATTCAGAACGCGATCGACGACCTCCCTATGCACGAGGTCGATGCGTTCCTCCTCGCCGCCGGTCTCGGCGGCGGGACGGGGTCCGGCGCGGCTCCCGTCATCGCCCGCGAACTCTCGAAACTCTACACCGAGCCCATCTACGGGTTGGGAGTCCTCCCCGGGGCCGACGAGGGCGGGATCTACACGTTGAACGCCGCGCGGTCGTTCCAAACGTTCGTCCAGCAGGTCGACAACCTGCTGGTCTTCGACAACGACGCCTGGCGCCGCTCGGGTGAAACTCTCCACGCGGGCTACGCGAGCATCAACCAGGAGATCGCACGGCGTCTCGGCGTGCTCTTCGGTGCCGGCGAAGTTTCGGGGTCGCCAGTGCCGGAGACGATCGTCGACGCCTCGGAGATCATCAACACGCTGTCCGGCGGCGGCGTCACGACGATCGGGTACGCCAACTCCCGACTCGACCGCGCGCCGCGGAGCCTGTTCCGGCGCCGCGAAACCACACCGGACGACACTGACGTCGTCAACCGGATCACGACGACCGTCCGCCGGGCGACGCTCGGAAACCTGACACTCCCGGCAAACGTTTCGAGTACCGAGCGCGCGCTTGTGATCGTCAGCGGGCCGCCGCAGTATCTCAGTCGGAAAGGCGTCGAAAGCGCGCGTCGGTGGCTGGAGGACGAAACCGGCACGATGGAGGTTCGCGGCGGCGACTACCCGGTTCCCGAGTCTGACTACGTGGCGGCCGTCGTGGTCCTTGCGGGGGTTACGGACGTCCCCCGAATCAAGGAACTCCAGCAGGTCGGTCGAGAGACTCAACAGAACCTCGAAGCACGCGCAGCGGAGCGTCCACAGGCGCTTCGGGATCTGGTCTGGAGCGGCGACGGGATCGATCCCCTGTTTTAGCCTCCGTCCGTGCGGCGACGGCGTTGTCGCGGCGGAGCGCGTGCTGACGTGTTCCCCACCACAGTCTCGGCGCCGGGTGGCCGAGCTACGGACGGGTCGGTCGTGCCGCCAGCGGGCCATCCCGACGCGCGACGCCTCGGTACCGCGTTCCGTGGCTGTCGTCTGCGGTGACCGCGTCGGCGATCGGCTCCGGAAGCCACTCCCCGTCGGCCTGCTGTCCCACGAATCCGTCCCGGCGGAACTCGTCGGGCAGGAACCGGTCGTACACCGGAAGCCGCTCATAGAGCGGGACGCCGGCAGTGTCGGCGATCTCACGGAGTTCTCGGAGCGCCGGCCACTCGTACTCGGGGTTGATGTAGTCTTTCGTGACCGGCGATACACCACCCAAATCGTCGACTCCGCAGTCCAGCAGTTCCCGGGTCGGCGAGAGGTTCGGCGGCACCTGCACCGATACCTCCGACGGGAGCGCAGCCCGGGCCATCGCGACGGTCCGGCGCATCGTCTCCACGTCGGGCCGCTCGAAGTCCGAGCGCTCGTTGGGAACGACGTTCTGGACGATCACCTCCTGGATGTGGTCGTATCGGTCGTGCAGATCGGCGATCGCGAGCAGGCTCTCGGCACGGTCCCGCCACGTCTCGCCGATCCCGACCAGAAGGCCGGTGGTGAACGGGACCCCGGCCTCGCCTGCGGCCCGGATCGTGTTCAGCCGCTGCCCCGGGGTCTTCCGACGGGATCCCGAATGTGCGGCGACGTCGGCCGTGGTTTCGAGCATCACGCCCATACTCGCGTTGACCGGGGCGACCCGCTCGAAGTCGGCCGCGGTCAGATCACCGGGGTTGGAGTGGGGGAGCAACCCCTCCTCCAGCGCTATCTCACAGCACGTCCGGAGGTACCCGACGATGTCGTCGTACCCCCACTCGGCCAACTGGTCGTGGATTCCGGTGTACCGGCCGTCGGGCTCGTCGCCGAAGGTGAAAAGCGCCTCCGTGCACCCCGCGTCGGCACCCACACGCACGCGCTCGCGAACTTCCTCGGGAGCCAGAAGCGTCGCCTCGCCCGGCACGTCGTAGTAAGTGCAGTACGTGCACGTGTATCGGCACGCGGTGGTCAGCGGGACGAACACGTTCCGCGCGAAGGTCAGCTCCGCGGCCGCGTCGACGTCCGCTGGCGTCGTCGAACGCACCGCCTCGACGTCGGACTCGTCGAGGTCGATGTCGATGTCGTACTCTTCGGCCGCGGGGAACATCGTGATAGGATCTGAGCGGCGGACGTACAAAAACTGTCGTGATGCCGGAACTCTGTGCCACCGTCGCGGTCCGCTATTCACGCCGGATCCCGACGCGGCCGTCCGTCGCGTCGAGTTCGAACCCGGCGTCGACCAACCACCTGCGTCCCCGGCCGTCGCCGTGGAGCAGCACCTCCGCGAAGTCGGCGGGTTCGTCGACGTCGGTCGCGAGCCGCATCGAGTCCACGACCCCGACCGACAGGCCCGCCACCGCGGCCGCGTCGCGGTGATCCCGGTACGACGCACCGTGGTAGTCAACCGAGAACGACGGCGCACGCACCACTAACGCGTTAGTGCCGCCGCCGCGTCCCGGCGCGACCGCGACGTCGCCACCGACGGCACAGAGCCGGCGGAGCGCCGTCGCGGTCGCAAGCGGCAGATCCGCCATCACGATCGCCATCTCTGCGACGCCCTCGCTGAGCCGGCCGAGGACAGCGTCGACGGCGGGCGTCAGCGCTCGGTCGTCGACAGTCGTGGGCACGCTGTCGAGGCGGGCGCCCGAGCCCGGACTGTCGATCGGCTCCGGCACCAGCAGTTCGGGGTCGTGGCCCGCGTTCCGGACGGCTTCGACGACGTCGCCGAGCATAGCACGCGCGAACTCGCGCCGCTCCGCCCCGGAGAGGACCGGGGACAGCCGGCTCTTGGGATCGCGGTCGGTGTACGGAATAACGACGCGCATCGGAGGCCTCAACCCAGCTTGTCCGGGCCGCTCTGCTGTGACCGCCAGTAGAGGAACCCGCCGACGAGGAGCCCGATCGCGACGAGTCCGCCGACGCCGTACAGCGCGAGGCGGATCAGTCGGTTGGACTGCCGTGTCTGTTCGGCCTCCTCCTGTGTCTGGTTGGCGAGATCGATCGCAAGCCCGAACTCGTCGCCGTCACCGTTGTACGCCTCGATGGCGCGCTGCAGGTCCTGTTCGGCCGACTGTGAGTCGACCTCATCGACGGCCGCGGCGGCGTCGTCGATGGCGGTCCGCGCCTCCCGGCTCTCCTCGGTGTAGTGGGTCGCAGACCACGAGTCGATGTCGTTGCTCGAACCGCCCTCACGCGCCTGGGTCAGGTCGAGCACCGTGAACGACTGCGCCGGGTCATAGGAGTACTCCTCCACGTCGGGGACCGTCCCGGTGATCCGGACCTCGACCTCGCTGGTTCCGTCCTCCGCGGAGATGTCCCCGCCGGAGAACGACTGGCCGTCGAAGGACTGCTGGTCGACCCTCGCGCCGGTCTGGTCGTAGTACTCCACCGTCCACGTCACGTCGGTGAGTTCGGTCTCACCCTCGAGCGTCCACGACTCCAGCTGGGGGTCTTGATACAGTTCCGTCAGCGTGACCGTCGCTGTGATCTGCTCGCCGACTTCCGCGTCGCTCGTGACTGTCGAGTCACCGACCGAAACGCCGGCAGCGGGGACCGAAGCCACCGAGAGGGCGAGAAGACAGACCACCGCGAGCTTAAAAAAGCGACTCCAACTCGTCTTCGTCATCGTTGATGAGATCGTCAAGATTGTCCTGGCTCTCTTGTCTGATGTCGTCGATGTTGTCCTGTGCCTCGATGGCGACCTGCTGGAGCTCTTTGATCCGCGGGACGTTGTTGACGCCCGAGAGCAGGACGACCGACGCGACCCGACCGGAGCCCGTGATGGGGTAGTCGCCGCCACGGACCTCCATACTTCCGGTCTGCTCTTCGATCCACTTCCGGCCGCGCTCGATTCCCTTCCGGTTGAGGTGCTTCGGCGGGCCAGCGAGAACCAACAGCGCACGCTCCGTGCCCTCGATCTCACACGGGAGCGTCAGACGGCCGAGAGCGGCTTTCCGCACGAGGGAGGTGATCCGGTTCGTGGTGTGGGCGCTGTCGAGGTCGTTGTCGTCGTCACCACCGGTGATGCGCGAGAGCAGGCCGCCGTCGGACGAACTGGTCTCGACCGTTTCCGAGGCGTACCCGATCGTGGAGACCCCACCGCCCTCCAAGGTGTTGATGATCTCCGAGGAGTCGACGACGCTTTCGGCCACCTCGCCCCCCTGACCGATCTCACCGGCGCCGAACAGCACCCCGAACCGGGTGACGATCTCCTCGTTGATCTCGTCGTAGCCGCCTTGGACGGACTCGCCGGTCTTGCGCCAGGCGTCGTTGTCGAAGACCAGTAGATTGTCGACCTCCCGGACGAACGTCTGGAACGACCGCGCGGCGTTCAACGTGTAGATCCCGCCCTCGTCGCTGCCGGGTAGCACGCCGAGCCCGTAGACGGGTTCGGTGTAGATCCGTTGCAGGTGCTTTGCGAGCACAGGTGACCCACCGCTACCGGTCCCACCACCAAGGCCGGCGACGATGAGGAACGCGTCGACCTCGTGGACGGGGACACTGTCGATCGCGCCCTGGATCTCGTCGATGTCCTCCTCTGCGACCTCGGCGCCGAGCTCGTTGTCGGCTCCGACCCCGTGGCCCTTTACCCGCGATTGCCCGATGAGAACCCGCTTTTCCTGGGGGATCTGTTCCAACCCCATCAGATCGGCCTTCGCGGTGTTCACCGCGATCGCGGCACGGACGATCCCCGAGTTGTGTCGCTGGTCGTACTCGAGGAACTTGTCAACGATCTTTCCCCCGGCCTGCCCGAAACCGATCATTGCGAGTTTCATATGTCGGGTCCCCTCTCCATTGCGTATAAGCCAGTGTCAACGCGGACATAAACCTTGTGATGGTGTGAAACGCCATCGCTCGGTGCGCAGATCGAGAAAAACGCAACACAGCGACGGGGTATTAACCGGTCATTACGCTCCGGACCGGCGGCGGCGTCAGACGGTGCTTATCAATCGATGTATTCGGAGCCCCCAGACACCACCCGGGTGCTGTGCGGGTTCGAGATCCAACTGCCGTCGCCGCGGCTGTCCGGCGTGGCCGGATCGCACCTACACAGTCACGAACGCGCTTTCTCTCCTCCCTACTCGCGTCTCCGACGCTCATCGAGGAAAGAGGCTCCGCGCTACCGCATGCTGATCCGCCGACGGCTCACACGGCCCTGCCTACGACGGGGCGGCGGCGTCGGCGCCGTCGCCCCCAGCCCGGCCGCCGAGGTACGCCTTCAGCGTCGTGAGTTCGCCATTCCCGACGCCGAAGGCGCCGATGTCGTTGTCGTCGGTGACGTTGTCGAACTGCAGCGACCGGTACTGGTCTTTCCCCATCGGGAACCCGGGGATCAGATCGCCGAGGCTCAACCCCAGTTTCGCAAGCGCCATCGGCACCGGGACCACAGTTGTCGACCGACCGTCCGAGCGATGGATCAGGTGGGCGATCTCCGCGAGCGTGAGCTTGTCGGGGCCGCCGATCTCGTAGGTCTCGCCCACGTGCTCTTCGGCGTCGACCGCGTCGGCCAGCATCGGCACCAGATCACCGACCCAGATCGGCTGGAATCGGGTCTCGCCGCCGCCAGGGAGCGCGCTGACGTACGGCGGCGCCAGCAGTTTCGTGAAGGAGACGAACTCCCCGCCGTCGCCGAAGACGACCGACGGGCGGAAGATGGTGTATTCGAGGTCGGACTCCGTGACGACCTTCTCGGCTTGCCCCTTCGAGCGGATGTAGGCCGTGGCTCCGTCCGGGTCAGCCCCAAGCGCACTCATCTGGACGAGCCGGTCGACACCGTGTTCCTCGGCCGCGCGGACGACGTGTTCGGTTCCCTGTCGGTGGATCCGGTCGTGCATCCTGTCGCCACCGCTGGGCTTGAACAGCGGCGACAGCGCCACGAGGTTGTACACCGCGTCCATCCCGTCGAACGCCTCGCTGATGGATCCGTACTTGGTGACGTCACCCATCGCCTTGTTTACGCCACCAGGCAGATCGCCTCCGCCAGGGTTGCGCGACATCGCGGTCACGTCGTGGCCGCGGCGCTTCAACTCCCCACAGAGTGAGGTTCCGATGAATCCGGTCCCGCCGACGACGAGCACTTTCATACCTCTGAAACCGCCCCGCGGCGACGTAAAAGTAACTGCTACGGATGCGACGCCGGACTCCGTGAGGTTTTACCCGCACACTTGCCATATGAGGGTATGCTCCTCACGCTGGAAGGCCTGGACGGAAGCGGCAAAACCACCGCGTGGGAGGCGCTCGCGGGGTCGTACCCCGACGCGACCTTCACTCGGGAGCCAACCGACTCGTGGTACGGAGACGCCGTCGCGCGGTCGCTGAACGACGACGACGCCGACCCGCTGGCGGAGCTCTTCTTGTTTACTGCCGACCACGCCGACCACCTCTCGCGGGTGATCCGGCCCGCGCTCGCTGCGGGGTCGCTTGTGGTGTCGGACCGGTATTCGGACTCCCGGCTCGCCTACCAGGCGGCGTCGCTCGCAGACTCCCACCTCGCCGACGGCCGCGACTCCCTGACGTACATCCGGGAGATTCACGAGGCGTTCTCGCGGCCCCCGGACAAGACGATCTACCTTGACGTCGACCCCGAGACCGCCGCCGCGCGGGCGGGCGCAACCAACAAGTTCGAGCGTGCAGCCTATCTGAAACGGGTTCGGGAGAACTACGAACGACTGATCGACGCCGACCCCGATCGGTTCGTCCGCGTCGACGCCACGCGACCCGAGTCGGCCGTTATCGAGGCGGTCAAGCGCCACGTTGGACGGCTGGTCGCCGACGCGTAGCAAGACCGTCGCGGTCGCCCACCGACGCCCCGTCGGTGAGTCGATCGGTCACGTCTTCTCGGGCAGGTCGTACTCCTCGGGCGCGGGTACGTAGAGCGTGTCGATGGTGAACCCAAGCGCGAGCGGGAGCCCGATCGCGGCCCCAAGCAGGGTCGCCGTGTCGAGGTTCAGCCCCGCACCGATCGGGAGCACGCCGAAGAATAGCAACGTGGTCACCAGAAGCGCCACCGGGATGATCGCGAACGAGTAGACGACGTACCCCCACTGAGTCTTGAGTCGGAGCCGGAAGAACCGGGTCAGTACTGCCGCGATCAGGGTATGAACCACGAGCACCGCCCCGAAAAGGACGAGTCCGACGACCGAAACCATATCCCGAGTAGGGGTGCGGAGGACTTTACGCGTTCGGCTTCCAGCCGCTACTCTTCCATCGCGATGTAGGTCTTCGTGTCGACCACCGATTCGAGCCCTTGGACCTGCGTTGAGGCGGTGCTGAGAACCTCGTACACCTCGGGGGCGTCGGCCTCGGCGATGATGTCGTATCCGCCTGCGACGACGTGCGCCTCGACGACGTTTTCGAGCCCCCGGATCGTCTCCAAGAGCCCCTCGGACTCGCCCGGCCCGGTCTTGATCATCACGAACGCGTGGACCATACCCCCACGGTACGTGACACCGTCACATATCAGTTGCGCTGTCGTTCGGTTCCGCCGACGTCGGCTCGGCGGAGAAACATTATTGACACCCGCCGGCGTACCACGTTGTATGCGGTTCGTTATCATTGGTGCAGGTCGTGTGGGATTCCGGACTGCCCGCGTCCTGAGAGAGGAGGGTCACCAGGTCACCTTGGTCGAACGCGACCGTGACCGGGCCGAGTACGCCCGCGACGCCGGCTTCGAGGTGATCCACGGTGACGGCTCTCGGGAGGACGTCCTCGTCGACGCCGGCATCGAGGACGCCGACGGGCTCGGAGCGCTCACGAGCGACCTGAACGTCAACTTCGCGGCGTGTTCCATCGCGAAACACAACCGGACGTGGACCGTGCTCCGGGTCGACGAGGACTACCGCGAGGGGGTCTACCAGCAGTACGCCGACGAGGTCGACGAGGTCGTCTACCCCGAGCGCCTCGGCGCGATCGGCGCGAAGAACGCCCTCCTGGGCGGGTCGATCCGCGCGATCGCCGACGTCGCCCAACATCTTCAGGTCGTGTTGATGACCGTCACCAACGAGTCGCCGATGCAGGGCTACACTATCGAGGAGGTCCAGCTTCCGGCCAAAGCCCGGATCATCGCGTTCGGCAAGGCCGACGCATCGATGGGGCTACCGCTGGCGGACGACACCCTCGAGGTCGGCGACCGACTGGCGGTCCTCGCGGACTTCGACGTCTTGGAGGAGGCCAGACAGCTGATCGTCGGCGAGACGCTCGCCCCGGAGGGAGGCGCGGCCTGATGGTCACGGCCTACGTGATGGTCAAAGCCTCCACCGGCGACGTCGACCGGCTGAAAACCGAGATGGCGTCGGTCGACGACGCGGTCGAGAGCGTCAGCGTCGTCGCCGGCGACATCGACTACATCGTGAAGCTACGGATCGGCGGCCCCGGCGACGTCAAATCGGTCGCCGCTTCGATTCACGAGATGGCCGGGATCGAGGACACTCGAACCTACATCGCGATGGACTGACACTGCGTATCGTAGTCAGCTACCGGCTATCGCTCACACGGGTCGGCCACGACTGGTGATTCGGTACACTGGTCCGTACGAGACGGGCCGTCGAACCGACTCCGACACCCGAGAGCTACAGCGGCGTGCCGCCCTGACTGCCGCCGGCGGCGTCGGCCGCCTGCTGGACCAACAGCGTCACCGGCTCCGTGTACTCGTATCCGGGGATGATCCCCTCGACGTAGGTTCCCTCGACGTACTCGACGACGGCAACCGCGTCCGCGGCTCCTCGGGTCGCGTCGAGGTCCCGGAGTTCGACCGTCACGACCGCGTCGTCTCCGTCCTGTCGGACCGAGACCGCCGCGTCGTCGCCGCGGACCGCGCCGTCGACGTCGTCGATCCGCAACTCGAACGTCTCGAACCACCCCTCCTCGACGACCGGCGCGACCGCCTCGTCGGTCACGGCATCGAGCATCGGCACGGCGACTGTGACGGTGAAGACTGCGGCTCCCTCGTCGGCGTCAACCTCGACGCTCCCCTCGAACGCCGTCGTGGTCACTACGTAGCCGTCACCACGCGGCTCGAACGACTCGTTCACCTCGGCGGCGCGTCGGGCCCGTTCGACGGCATCGGACTCGCTCATCGAACGGATACAGGAGTCGTGGCGACAAAAACGTCTCGTATCGACCGGTTACAAACGCCACTATATTCGATCGTGGACGCTCGTTTCCGCCTGCGGCACAGTTAAGTAAATCGCATCGCTTGTTTCAGGTGACGCTTCGTCTGGAGGGCCGAAGCGTCAGCGGGGACCAATTCAGGGCGGCAGCGGCCGTCCGGGCTGTTCCCGGACGACTGCTCCCTTTTCGACGTGACTCCGGAGCGACTGCCCCGTCTCGCCCGACCTCGACACCCGCTTCCGTTGCTCGCTCGCGTTCCGATACGCGATTGCTGGCCGGCCAACCGCAGGCGGGGCGAGAACGGGAGCCGGCCCCCGGCCAGTTCGTTGCGTCGGTCCCGCCGCAGTTGCTCTCGACGCACCAGTGTCTCGCCGCTCCTTCGAGCCATTCAAGTACTCACCGCGACAGATGTCGCATATGAAAGACCAGGGACGCTCGAAGCGGAAACGCACCGGAGGCCGCCGCCGCCGGTCGCACAAGAAGACCCGCCACCAACTCGGCCGCGAACCATCCGAGACGACCGTCGGAGAGCCCCGGTTCCAGGTGGTCGACTCCCGCGGTACCGGAACGAAGGTCCGCGCGCTCTCGACGAACACCGCCCAGGTCGCCGACGGCAGCGAGGTGGCGACCGCGACGATCGAAGACGTGGTCGAGAACCCCGCAAACGTCAACTACGCCCGGCGGAACATCGTCACGAAGGGCGCCGTCATCGAGACCAGCGAAGGCCGGGCCCGCGTGACCTCGCGGCCAGGTCAGACCGGGCAGGTCAGCGCCGTTCTTCTCGACGAGTAATACTGTTGGCTGTGGTCGCGTGCGCTGTTTCGGCACCCCAGAGTGTCGGACCGCTTCAGGCGGACATCTGCGGAACAGGCGAGAAAACCCCGTCGTAAACGGCGGGGATGAATCGCCGTCATCGGTCGATGTACGCCCGCACAGTCGGTCTGTGATACCAACTGAGGCGGTCCACCCGCCCGATGTATGAGGACAGTAGGATCCGGTGAGCATACAGGCCACGGGGGCGTGGCACTCCCTGTACCACGCCGGGATACAAACCCGGGATTCCCAATCCAGCGAAGACTGGCTTCGTGGGAAGCCCCGCCGTTCACCGCGGGGGGACATCACAGCCGGCAGCACGAGCACCGACACGGCCCGTACGGATCGTCGTACAGTAGCGTTTCCGCGTCTCTATTCGTTTGGTCGCACGGCGGCCTGCGGTCGGATGAGCACTCTGTTGCAACCGCTACTATCCCCACCCGTCATCCACGGTCGGGGCGACGGTCAGTGATCGAGCTCGCCGGTCGGCATCACGGCGTCGGCGCCGCTTTCTGCAGTGCAGTCTCGGCGATGTTGCCGCCGTAGTCCGCGCTCCGCGACACCGAATCGACGATGAGCCCCAGCAGGTGCGCCCGCGCGGGGTCAAGGTCACGGAGGAGTTCGTCGATCCGCCGCGCCCGCTCGTCGATCACCTGCACCGACTCTCTGGTCTCGTTCGCCAGCCGAGTGGCCTCGTCGGTGTCGTCGGTCAAGAGCGCGTCCATCCCGTTGTCGACGATGTCGTGGGCCTCTTGATGGAGGCCGTAGAGCGCATCGATCACCTCCTCCGGAACCGGCTTCTCGAACTCCAGGGTCAGGTGGGCGATCTTCGTGGCGTGGTCGGCAATGCGTTCGAGTTGGCGGGCTGCCGACTGGTAGTCGAAACACACCTCGCGGGGCAGCCCCAGTTCCTCGGCGGCCTTCGGCGTTCGGAGGGTCGACCGGAAGATCCGCGAGACCACCATCCACAGTCGGTCGACGTCGTCGTCGCGCTGGATCACGTCCCGAGCCATATCGACGTCGAGTCCCGCCAGGGCGTCGATCGCGTCCCGCAGCATAGACAGCGAGATGAGGCGCATCCGCCTGACAGCGGTGTGGATCGACAGCTCAGCCGAATCCAGCAGGTCGCGGATCACCACCTCGTCTCTGGTCTCCTCGAGCACCTCGAGCCCGACGAGGCTCTGGGTGGCCTCCCGGACGGTGCGGCGCTGGTCGGTAGTGATCCGGGAGCTCTCCAGCGAGATGATGTCGAACCCGCTGACGTACATCGTCATAACGGTGCGAGTCAGCTCATCGCCTTCGAGATCGGTGATGTCGAGCGTTCCCTCGGTCCGCTCCTCGCCGTTTGTGGGTGCAAGGAACAGCGAGTCGCCCTCCGGGTAGAACTCCACGGTGCTGCCGGCGGAGACGTCGTTCGCGGTCGCCCACTCTTTCGGAATCGAGACCGTGAACGTCGACCCCCCCGTCACTTGGACCTTCCGCGTTTCGACCATATCCGGCGTTGCCGACGCCACAATATAAATCTGCCCATCTATATATACTCCCGCAGACAGCCGATCGACAGTTTTCGCGGGCACAGCAGCGGTCGGCGGAGCCGCCGCTCTTCACCGTGACTGATCGCAGTCGACGCAGGCTCCAACGGTCGTATCGTCGATGTTCTACGACATCGACGCGACAACCCGACTCTCGCCCCGGCAGGGACTGAATCGAACGGACCCGCCCCGGCGTCGTCAACGTACGGTGTACACGACGAAGATATCCCGAGACATAATTGTTCTATATAGATATATTGTGGCGGCGTCGGCACGCCTCCCCGGTCCAGGGTCAGAAGATATTGGCCTGTCGGTAGACGCTGATCCCCTGGTCAGTGAGGTCGTAGGGCTTTGTCTCCCTGGAGTGGTTCGCGTCCCGGATCTTCTGGATCTCGACCGCCAACCGGGTCTCGCGGAAGTCGCTCGGGCGGACGTACTGCAGCACGAACACCGCGTCGGCGAGGTACTCCACGATCCCGAACCGTGAGGCGTACGCGTGGTCACGGTCCGCCTCCGAGGTCAGGAGGGTGGTGACCCCGGCGTCCTTGAGCGCTCTCGCGAACCCGAACACCTGGCTCCGGCGTTGAGGGGGGCTTTCGTACATCATCTCCAGCAGCGACACCGAGTCCAGCACCAGCCGATCGGCACCGAACTCCTCGATCAGGTTCGGGAGGTCGTTCTGAATGCTGTCGAGGCTGTTCGACATCTCGATGGGGTCGATGTCGACGATCGCCAGCCGGTCGTCGGCGGCGTACTCCCCGAACCCCCATCCTTTCTCGTCGGCTGTCGAGATGATCCGGTCGTAGCTCTCCTCTAAGGTGATGTAGACCGCGTTCTCGCCCTGCTCGAGTCCGTGGTTCAGGAACTGCAGCCCGAAGGTGGTCTTTCCGGTTCCGGCGGAGCCGATCGCGACCATCAGCGACCGCCGGGGTACGCCCCCGAGGATCATCTGATCCAGCCCGTCGATTCCGACGTCCAGCCGGTTGAGGTCGGACTCGAACTCCACCTCGTCGAACGACTCCGGTCCGTCGGCGCCGGCGTCGCCGAAGCCGAACCCGTCGGTACCGTCGTCGGGGCCGAACGGGGAGCCGCCGGCGTCCTGGTCGCCGAACGGGGAGCCGCCTCCGTCTTCGCCACCGCCGAAGGGATTAGGTTCGCCACCCTGTCCGCCGGGTCGAGACGGCCCGCCGACGTCCGGGTCGGGAGCGTTCTGCAGCGCCGAGGCGAAGTCCTGATCGAACGGGGTCTCGCCGCCGTCGTTGTCGGGTTCGGTCCGTGCGGCGTTGTCCTCTGCGGGAGCGGTGGCGTCCCCGTCGCCGGCATCGCTTCCGCCGACGTCGGCGTCGGGACCGTCGTCGTCGTCCCCGTCGGGCAACCAGTCGGGCGTCTCGGTCGGGCTGTCGACCTCGCTGCTCCCGTCCACGCCGTCTGCCTCGCTGCTCCCGTCCGCGCCGTCTGCCTCGCTGCTCCCGTCCGCGCCGTCGGCCTCGCTGCTCCCGTCCGCGCCGTCGGCCTCGCTGCTCCCGTCTGCGTTGTCGACTTCCTCGCCGTCTTCCCGGAGTGCGCGCTCGAACCAGTCGTCGTCGTCACTCACCACGACCACCCCGCCTCTGCGGCCGGGCGTCGCCGTCGGATCGGGGTCGGCCGTCCGCCGCCGGACCGAGTCCGTTCCATCAACGTGCTCGGACTCACGACCGGCGCGGCTATCAATGTTGCCCGTGCGGCCCCGCCCGTCCCCGCGCCCGGACCGAGCCCTTTTGAGCGGGTGCGGCAAACGGCTACACGAATGCAGGTGGCCATCGTCGCACAGCGGGGTAACGACCGAACCGCCGGGGTGGCGGCCGACCTCCGAGGTCGGCTCCGCGAGGCAGGGGTGTCGGTGTGGCTCGACGACGCGACCGCCGACCGGCTCGGCGTCGAGGGGCGCCCGGTCGACGAGTTCCACGGCGCGGACCTGGTGGTGAGCATCGGCGGCGACGGCACGTTCCTGTTCGCCGCCCACGGTGCGGGCGACACGCCGATTCTAGGCGTCAACCTCGGGGAGGTGGGGTTCCTCAACCCGGTCCGCCCCGACGACGCGGTCGACGCGGTGTTGACGCAGGTCCGGCGGTTTCGGGAGGCGGGAGCGCTCCCGACGCGGTCGCGGCCGCGGCTCGCGACCCGCGGCGACGACTGGACGCTCCCGCCGGCGGTCAACGAGGTGGTGGTGCAGGGGCAGCGCCGCGGCCACGGCGGCGGCGCCGATCTCACGGTCCGGATCGATGGGTCGGAGTACTCCAGCGGCCACGCCGACGGGGTATTGATCGCGACCCCGACCGGCAGCACTGCGTACAACCTCAGCGAGGACGGTCCGCTCATCCACCCGGAGGTGTCGGGGTTCGTGGTCACGGGGATGGCGGCCACCCGCGGAATGCCGCCGCTCGTCGTCGACAGCGAGTCCACGGTGTCGGTGTCGATCGACGGCGCTCCGGAGGCCGTTGTCGTCGTCGATGGCCGCATCCGCGAGTGGGTCGACACGCCGACCCAGGTGACCGTCGGGATCGGCGACGACCCCATCCGGACCGTCGGCCCGGCGTCGGACTTCTTCGAGGCGCTGGAGAAGCTGGATTGACCGCTCTGGGGGTGTGGCCCCGGACGGTCCACGCGTGGTTGTCGGATACATATGTGGATCGTCAGACAGTATGAGTTTCACGACCCGATCGGGCGGCTGGCTCTACGCTCGTCCACCCACGTATAGCAATCCACATTAACCCCGAAGCCGAACCACTCGAATATGAGTCAGTCGTACGTGATCATCGGCGACGGCGTCGCAGGCAGCTCCGCCGCCGAAACCCTCCGGGAGGAGGAGCCCGGCGCCGACATCACCGTCGTCACCGACGAGGGCGAGGCCCTCTACAACCGGATCCTGATAAAGGAGTTTGCCAAAGGGAAGCTCCCGGAGGCGCCCATCTCGATCCACGACGAGTCTTGGTACACCGACCGCGACATCGATCTCGAACTCGACACCCTCGTCGTCGACATTGACGTCGACGCGCACACCATCGAAGCCCACGATGGTACCGTGTACGAATGGGACAAGCTGCTCGTTGCCGCCGGCGGGACCCCAACACAGCTGCCGGTCGAGAACTCCGACGCCGACGGCGTCCACCACTTCTGGACGTTCGAGGACGCCCGATCGATCAAGTCCCACATCGAGTCCGCCGACTCCTCGGTCGTCGTCGGTGCGGGGCTACTCGGCATCGACCTCGCCGCGATCACCGCCGCACAGGACGTAGAAGGCAAGTATCTGATGCGCGGGAACTGCTGGTGGCGCTACGCGCTCTCGGAGGACGGTGCGGAGATCATCCACGACGCGCTCCGGGAACGCGACGTTGACCCCGTCTTCCAGTCGGGGGTCGATCACTTCGAGGTCGACGATGACGGCCGGGTCACCACCGCGATCGATCCGAACGGCGACGCCTACGACGCCGACTTCGTCGGGATCGCCATCGGGCTGGATTTCAACACCGAGATCCTCCAAGATACCCCCATCGAGTGCGACAACGGGATCGTCGTCGACGAGTTCCTCCGGACGAACCACGACGACGTCTTCGCCGCGGGCGACATCACACAGTTCGAGGACCTCATCCTGGGCGAACGCGCACAGAACGGGGCGTGGGGCTCCGCGAAAGAGCAGGGGTCGATCGCGGCGCAAAATATGGTCGACTACGGCGCCGACCCCTTCGAGTGGGTGTCGTCGTACTCCATCACCCACTTCGATTTCCCGTTTCTCTCCTTCGGCCACCCGACGCTGGGCGACGACGAGGCCGAGGCGAAGTACTCCGATTCCGAGTGGCGGCGGCTGGCGTTCAAGGACGGCCGGATCGTCGGCGGCGTGCTCATCGGGGACCTCTCCCCACAGACCAAGTACAAACAGCTGATGCGGGAGCGACGGCAGGTCGCAGATCAAAAGGACGTGCTGATGCAGCAGACCTTCGAGCTCGACGAACTCGACGCCCCGGGGACCGCGGCCGAATAGCGTCACTCGGCGCTCCGATTGACGACTCCACGACGGTCCGCGTCGGTGGAGTGACGCGTCGAGACGGACGATACGCCGTCGTAGACCGATGCAGTTTTCGCCCGGAGACTAGTACTGACGCGTATGAGCCACGACTCCTCGACGGGTGGCGGCCCGGGCGGCGGCGACGCCGATATGACTCTGGCGTTCGAGTTGGAGGCGCTTCAGAGCCTCGCGGACCCGAACGCGGTGTTCAACGACGCCAGACAGTGGACGGAGTACGTCGGCGTCGTAAGCGAAAAGCCGACCTACGTCGTGACCAACTTCACCCGGAAACACCGGATCAGACAGGATTTCTTCTCCGGCCCACGGGGGGTCATCGAGAGTCTGGAGAACGTGAGAGACCAGTTCGACACCGACCGCCACGTCCTGGTCGGGACCTCCGACGACGACGCCGCGGCCGCCGAAACCGCCGGGTGGGAGTATCTCCCGTTGGAGCAGGCGGCCGACGCCGCTGGGTGGACGATTGCGAGCGACGACGACCCCGACGAGCCCTTCGAGTCCAGCGACCGTGACGACTGGCCGTAAGCACATCCTTCCTCCGAGCGTCGCCACCGACACCCCACCTGAGGGCCACTAACGAAAGCGTTAATCGAACCGGGTCCCTCCCCTGACATAATGAGTCACCAGCTGCCTGACGTACAGGCAAGCCAGCCCGACGTCACCGTCGGCTTGAGTCAGGTCGGCGTAACGAACGTCGACAAACTCGTCAAGATCGCCCGGGACGACAAGCGGCCGTTCGTCCTGATGGCCGAGTTCGAGGTCTTCGTCGATCTACCAAGCGGCCGAAAAGGGATCGATATGAGCCGGAATATGCAGGTCATCGACGAGATCCTCGAGGACGCAGTCTCGGAGCCGACCTACCGCGTCGAGGACATGTGTGGCGACGTCGCCGAGCGACTCTTAGAGAAACACGACTACACTTCGACCGCCGAGGTCCGGATGAGCG
>Ga0102936_1000115_pt1 | contig 29288 bp, 28 predicted proteins | sample SalPon2_A_H2O_MG_FD_78502 | JGI IMG/M metagenome (GOLD analysis project Ga0102936, IMG submission 78502) | Salt pond water microbial communities from South San Francisco under conditions of wetland restoration - Salt Pond MetaG R2_A_H2O_MG | ecosystem: Environmental > Aquatic > Non-marine Saline...
GAACCGCGCGTCGATCCGGCTGAGCCGCGAGGGGAGCAGATCGTCGCGGCTCATTGCCAGCGGGAACCGGGAGGACGACAGCACCCCGGCGTTGGCCATACTCGTCAGCGCGACCACCGCGACAATCGAGATGAACAGGACGCCGAACCCACCGAGCAGCGCGCCCGCCCCGTCAGCCATCGGCGTGAGCGACGCGGTGTCGCCGGGGCCGCTGGTCGTCAGAATATCCGAATCGCTCAGTCCGACCACCGCCCCGACCACGGCGACGTAGAGACCCGTCATGATCGCCATCGATCCGAGGATCGCCCGCGGAAGGTTCCGGCCCGGATCCTTCACCTCCTCGGCGACGCTTGCGACCTTCGTCACTCCGGCGTAGGAGACGAAGACGAACGCCGCCGCGGTGATGACTCCCGCTTCGCCGTGCGTCGAGAACGGGGTGAATCGCGTGGGCTCCGCGACGACCCCGGCGTTCAGCGTGTACACGATCAAGCTCCCGACGACGAGGGTTACGATGACCGCCTGGATCTGCCCGCTCAGTTTGGTCCCGGAGACGTTGAGTCCAACGACCAGAGCGCCCAGTCCCAGCGCGACGTAGACGACTGCGCCCTGCGACAGCGGCGCAAAGAGCAGGAGGTACGCACCGAGACCGACCAAGGCGAAAGAACTCTTGAACACCAGCGAGAACCACGCGCCGATCCCGGCGATCGTCCCGAACAGCGGTCCCAGCGCCCGATCGATGTAGAGATACGTCCCCCCGGACTCCGGCATCGCTGTCGCCATCTCGGCTTTCGACAGCGCGGCCGGCAGCACGACGAGCGCCGCCAGCACGTACGCGAGAATCACCGCCGGTCCTGCCTTCTTGTACCCCAGTGCCGGCAACACGAAAATGCCGCTCCCGATCATCGCGCCGATGCTGATCATCATCGTCGGGTAGAGTCCCAGACTCCGATCCAAATCGTCTCGAACCATTCCTGAACAGTCCTATTTACCTCACACCCATATTCCCTTCGTACTCCACAGTTCATACCCAGCTATTCTTCGCTTCCAACAACCCTGCCGGTCCTAACGGGGGCGATCCTCCGGAGCCTCACGGGACGCGGTCCGACTCAAGTCCCACCGTGCCGATGGTTTATGTCGAAGGCGGTGCCTGTGACGTGTATGGCTGAGGACACCGAGGCGATCGCCGTCGCAGACGTGAGCGGCGGGCCGGGCGGCGACGGGGACCGCGATCCTGGGGCTTTAGTGGAACTTCCGGTCGTCGACATCCTCACCGGGCGAGGGTTCATCACCGGGAAGTCGGGGTCGGGGAAGTCGAACACGGCGTCGGTGATCATCGAGAACCTCTTAGACAAGAGCTTCCCGGTGCTCATCGTCGACACCGACGGGGAGTACTACGGGCTGAAAGAACAGTTCGAGCTGTTGCACGCGGGTGCTGACGAGGAGTGCGACATCGTCATCAGCCCCGAACACGCCGAGAAGATTGCGGGGCTCGCCTTAGAGGAGAACGTCCCGATCATCTTGGACGTCTCGGGGTATCTCGACGAGGACGAGGCCCAGCGCCTACTCACGGAAGTCGCAAAGAGCCTCTTCGCCAAGGAGAAGAAGCTCAAGAAACCCTTCCTGATGCTGATCGAGGAGTGTCACGAATACCTCCCCGAGGGCGGCGGTATGACCGAGGCCGGTCAGATGCTCATCAAGATCGGGAAACGCGGGCGGAAACACGGACTCGGGATCGTCGGAATCTCACAGCGGCCCGCCGACGTGAAGAAGGACTTCATCACCCAATGCGACTGGCTGGTCTGGCACCGGCTGACGTGGGACAACGACACCAAGGTGGTCGGGCGGATCCTGGGCACGGAGTACGCCGACGCGATCGAGGGGCTCGGCGACGGCGAGGCGTTCCTCGTCACCGACTGGTCGGGGTCGCTCAGGCGGGTGCAGTTCCACAAGAAACGGACGTTCGACGCGGGCGCGACGCCCGGATTAGAGGACTTCGAACGACCGGAGCTGAAGTCAGTCGACGGAAAATTGGTCTCCGAACTCGAAGCCATCTCCGAGGAGCAGGCCAGACGCGAGAGCGAAATCGCGGACCTTCGACAGGAACTCGACGAGAAGGAAGCGACCATCCGGGACCTCGAGCGCGAACTCGAGAAGGCGCGGGACCTCTCCCGGATGGCCGACCAGTTCGCCCAGGCGATGTTTCAAACCGCCGACGCGCCGTACCGGAGCGTCGGGGACGGAGATACCGCGGCCGCCGCCCCGAACGGAACGTCGACGCTGGACGAGTACGCCGAGGCGGCCGACGCCGACGCCGGTGCGACGACCACCGGTGGTGCCGACCCGTCCGACGGCGCTGAGACGAACGAGAGCGACGGCGACGCCGAGACGGCTGTCACCGCTGCGACCGCCGAGGCGTACCCTGGGCACGACGCCACTGGGAGGGACGACGCTGGAAGAGACGACGCCGCGACGGGGTCGGACGTCGCTCCCGAGCGCGCCCACGAGGGGACCGGCGAGCTCACCGGTCGGGCGGACGTGATCGAGCGGCTCCGCGGCGTGGTGTCATCGTTGCCGGCTGCGGCCCAGCGGATGCTGTCGTTCTACCGAGGGGCCGAGATCTGCGATCCAGTCGACGCTCACGTCGCTGCGGGCGAGGTCGGGGATACCCACCTGGCGTACAGCCGCAACCGGCTGCTCCGGCGCGCCGGGTTCGTCGAGCACGTGGGTCGGGGCCGGTACGCGTACGCCCTGCCGGGGCTGGTTCGCGAGGAGTTCGCCGACCGCCTCGACGACGACGAACTGCGCGCGGTGGTCGCCGCCGTCGAAGCCGCGTTCGCCTCCGACGACGACGGAGCGGGCGCCCGCGACGCGCCACGGGGAGGCGCCCACGCCGCCGCACAGTCGGAGGCGGACGGGGTGGCGCCACGCGACTCGGGGCCGGCCGCGGGGAGCGGGCCGGAGTGATCACAACCGCCGGGTGATATACTCCTCGAGCGCCGCCACCTTTTCTGGTCGGTAGGTCCAGAAGCCGCTCCACTCGTTGGGGCCGTCCTCGAGGGCGAGCAGCGCCACGTGGCCGTCCTCGCCGTCGGGCGGCACGTACACCACGAACCACGACTCCACGAAGTCCTGCTCGTAGCCCGCGTGGATCGTGATCGTCGACTCGGGTGGGGGCTCCCACCCGGGCGTGCCGTAGACGTGGACGTCGACTGGCGAGGCGTCGAGTCGGCGGTACACCTGGTTGGTGCCGATCTCGTCTTCGATACGGTCGAGCGACTGGAACGACGTCCGGAGGGTGCCGGACTGGTGATCCCATGCGGTCCGCTCGATGTACCGGGACACGAGGATCAAGAGGAGCTTCTCGGAGTGGGCCTCGGGGTAGCCGCGGAGGAAGAACGGGAGTTCGTCCAGTTCTTTCAGCGCATCGGGGAGTTCGACCGCCTCGAGCTGTCGGGTCCCGGTGATGAAGAGGTCGGAGTTGACCGTGAGAATGGAATCCTGAAGTTCCCGCAGCGGTGACCGGGCGATCACGGTCTCGTCTTCGACCACAAGCACCTGGTCGTCGCCTTCGGTCGGGATGTCGACTTCCTCGATCGACACCGGCTGGCCATCGAACATCTTCTCCAGCGTCCGCTGAATCGGCTCCGGGGCCTGCCGGTTGATCACGACCAGCGACCGATCGGGGTTGTCGACGTCGTGGAGGAACCGCCGTAGCGTCATCCTGTGGCTCCGTGTCCGTTCGAGACGGGGGTCACAGCGGTTCGACCAGCGCCTCCAGCGCCGCGCGCGGGTCGTCGGCCTTCGCGACGCCGGAGGCGAGCAGAATCCCCGACGCACCGAGGTCCCCGGCGGTTTCGACGTCCGCACCCGAGGAGATACCCGCGCCGCAGTACACCCCCACGGACTCGTCGACGTCGGCCGCGGCGGCGACCGCGTCCTCGACGATCCCAGGGTCCGCGGTGGCGACCGAGACGTCGCCGCCGATCAGCTCTGGGGGTTCGACCGCGACGCTGTCGGGTCCCAAGGCGGCGGCAGCCCCGATCTGTGCCGGGTTGTTGGCGCACACACAGGTCTCCAACCCGGCGCGTTCGGCGGCGCGGATCGCTCCGTCGACGTCCGCGAGTCGCAGCCGGCGCTCCGAGTGATTGATCAGGGTTCCGACCGCTCCAGCCTCGGCGACGGACTCGGCGAGGGTGCTGCCGGTGTGGCTGCCGACCCCGTTGGGGTCGACGTGCTGGGCCCACGTTTCCACGCCGGTCTCGGCGACGCGGGGGATGTCGGCGGCCTGCGGCGAGACCGCGATCCGGACGGCAGACGCTGCCGCCACATCCCGGGCTGCAGTCGCGACCTCGATCGGGTCGCACGGATACGCCTTGAGGTTGACAACGATGAACACGCCCCGGTATGGTCGCTACGGGAAGAAATAGGTTGCACATACGGCGGCGGCGTCGCCCTCCTGACAGCTCAGTCCTTTCGTTTGACGACGTCGCCGAGGGTCGTCGTCGTCGAGGAGTCGCCGGACCATTCGGTGTCGTCGGCTTCCTCGCCTTCCACAAGCGAGATCCCGAGTTCCGTCTCCAGTTTGGATCGGACGTCGTCGGAGGGGAGCATATCGCCGCGCTCGAGTTTCCGGATCAGGCTCGCCTTCTCGTTGAGTTCCTTCGAGAGATCCTCCTGGCTCAGGCCGCGGGCCTCCCGCGCCCCGCGGATCCGCTGGTCGTAATCCGCCGCGATCTCGTCCATATTGTCGAACATATCCCGTCGCCGTCGGCTCGAGCCGCCGCCGGACCCGCTCGCCCCGGAGCCGGCGGCGCCACCCGACCCCGACCCGCTGTTGCCGGAACTCGACGTCGAGTACTTCGTCGAGGCGGAGGAACTCGACTCGGTGCGGACCTCGGTTCCGAACTCCTTGCAGTCGTCACAGAGCTGGAGTTCGGCCCCTTCGACCTTGACTGTCGCCAGGGACGCCTGCTCACTGCCGCACATCTCGCACTCGGGCATATCTTCGGGTAGTCGAGGCGACGGTATAAAGCACACGCCGGGTGGCGGACGCGCAGACGGGGTGTCGTCTCAGTCGCTTGCGAGGCGCACCGACGCCGGACCGTCCTCCTGCGTCGTCACGATGCCGTCGAACAGCTGTTTCAAGGTGTTCATCGTCTGGTCGTCGTGGGCGCTGGCGTCGATAGCGAACACGCCGAGTCCGTCGACGCTCTGGACCCGGCCGGTGAAGACGTGGAGAAATCGAAACACCGTCTGGAGGTCGGCGTACATGAGTAGCGTCGACAGCGAGTGGAGCATCACACGATTGCGTTCGATCCCTTGGTTCCGGTAAAACGTCTGCAGGAACTCCGAGAGCTTGATCCCGATCCCCGTCATGTCCACCGGCGAGGAGGTGTATTTGATCCGGTCGTCGTCGCGGGTGTCGCTCACGCCCTGCTGACGGGTGACGCAGTCGACGACCGCAACCGGCCGGTCCTCGTATGGGGTCCGCGTCTCGAACTCTCTGAGCACCCGGTCGGCGCCGTCTTTGGTGGTGACAATGATCGCTCCGTCACCCGTCTCAGTCCCCGACGCGAGGATGTCGAGACACAACGAGCGTTTCCCCGAGAGAGGCGGGCCGCTCACCAGTATGTTCGTACCCGGTTGGACCTCTTCGTCGAGGTCCGGGCCGAGGTCATACATCTGGTTTCCTCAGCGCCGAACCGCCGGCTGAGCGGAAGGGATCGATCGTTCGGTGAGACGACTCGCCGGGAGTCATTAGACGAACGTATAATATCGGGTACCGATGATATTCTTTTTGATCCTGTCGACAACCGCGGGGCGTCCGCGTCAGGGGACGGCCCCGGCGGCCCGGCCGGCGATGAACGCGACCGCCGCCAGGAACATCCCGCGTTTAAGCCGACGCTGTGCGACGCCCGGATCGGCGAACGACCGACGGATCGCATCGAGCATCACGGCGTCAGCCGGGAGCACGAGGACCACGTACACCAACCCGAACGTTCCCATCAGGTAGGGGACGGCACTGGCCGCCACGGCCACACCCAACACCACTCCGCTGACCCGGAGCGCAGTCGGTTCGCCGGCGACGATCGGAAGCGTCCGCAACCCCTCCGTCCGGTCGCCCGCGACGTCCTCGACGTCTTTGACGATCTCTCGGGCGAGAGTCGCAAGCGCCGCAAGCGCGAACAACACGACGACCGCCGGGTCGGTCACCCGCCCGACGGCGGCACCTCCGAAGAGGAACGTCGACCCCGTCAGATAGGCGACGACCACGTTTCCGACCCCGGGGAGCCCCTTGAACAGTTTCGTGTACGCCACCAAAGCGAGCAGGTTGGCCACCGCGATCGCGATGGCTGCCAGCGGGAGTGCGACCGCAGCGACGACCGCGCCGAGGAACAGCGCCCCGCTGAACACCAGCCCGGCCCGCGCGGTGACCGCACCGCGCGGGATCGGACGGTCGGGGCGGTTAACCCGGTCGACTTCCCGGTCGAAGTAGTCGTTGACCGCGTTGCCCGCGGCGGTCGCGAAGACGGTCGCGATCACGGCCGCAGCGACGGGGAGTGCGGCCGCCCCGAACCCGGCGGCGACGAACGACCCAGTGGCCGTTAGCACCCCGGCGGCGACCACGTTGCCGGGACGCGTGAGATCGAGGAGTCCCCTGAGGGCGGCTGTTGCCCCGTCTTCGCCAGGCGTCATACGTTCCCCGTGTCGTCGGCGTCGGAATAAACCACGCGGAGTGTGTCCGGCGGTTCCTCCCCGGCGGTCCCGATGACCTCCACAGTTGGCGACACAAACCGCGTGCTGCACACGGCGGGTGGATTCAGCACTCGGGACACGAACGAAATACGATGAAAAGTTACATGTCCGGAGCTTCAGTGGACAGAGTCAGATGAAGACGGCCAGCCGGGTGTTGGTTGTGCTGAGCGTCGCCGTATGCATCGTCTCGTTCAGTTGGTCGAACTACTCCGCAGTCCTCCCGCTCGTTATCGGTGATTTGGACCTCTCCGGAACCGAGGCAGGCGTCATCTATTCGGCGTACTTCCTCGGGTACGTGGCTGCGGTGTTGCCTGCAGGATACATCACCGACCGATATTCGACACGACTGCTCGTCGGGCTCACCGCGGCAGGTTCGGGGCTATCCGGAATTGCGTTTGCACTCTTGAGTGTCGATGTCGTCACTGGCAGTCTGTTTCGTCTGCTGGCTGGGGCTTGTTTTGCCGGTGTGTACGTTCCCGGTATCCGGCTGTTGTCGGACTGGTTTGACGCAGGCCGACGGGGGCGAGCAGTCGGTCTCTACGTGGGTGCACTCGGACTCGGGAGCGGAGTTGCGTATCCGCTGTCGACGTGGCTTGCCTCGGTGAGCGACTGGCGCGTCGCCGTCGCAGTGACAAGTAGTGTTGCGCTACCCGCTGGGGTCGCCGTTCTCTGGCTGGCTGTTGATCCCCCGGAGACGCCCGATCAGGAGACGGGCTTCGACCTGTCGGACTTCACCGACCGGAAGTTCTTGTATCTGACAACCGCCTACGCAGGCCACAACTGGGAGTTGTTCGGCGTTCAAAACTGGATTGTGGTGTTTCTTCTGGCGACACCGGCCGTCTCCGGGACCGGGAATGCTGAGGTCACAGCGGGTCTACTCGGTGGCCTATTGACCGCACTCGGGGTCGTAGGCAATCCACTCGGTGGGTGGCTCAGCGACAGAGTTGGTCGGATCTCCACGAGTGCGATGGCCATGGTGGCAAGCGGCACCATCACGATTGCACTCGGGATTGTGGGCTGGACTACGATTACCGTTCTGGGACTCGTCGTCGTCGTCTACGGTGTCGTTTTAGCCGCAGATAGTGCCCCACTCTCAACGGCGATCACGCAGGTGGCTGAGGACGACAACATTGGGACGTTGCTCGCGGGCCAGTCGTTAGTCGGGTTTCTCCCGGGAATCGTCTCGCCTGTGGTGTTTGGCGTGGTGGTTGACCGATCAGGGTTTACCTCCGCGTTCGGCACCCTTTTCGGCGGTATTGTCGTGGGTCTTGGCGCGCTCTGGCTCTTCAGCCGTCAGTTCGAGGTGGGGTGATCAGCTACACACGCGCTGGGTGTGCAGCACGACTGCTGATACCTGTTTCCGACTGTGGGTTTCAACGCGGCTCTTCCATCCGTGTCGGTCAGGAGTCGTGCGTACAGACCACCAGCCGCTCGTCCTCGTGTGTCACACAGACGCGCTGAGTCCCGTCCGGATCGAACGAATGGGCACGCCGCTCGGTGAGGAGCGCCCGGGAGAACGGGTCGGCACACGCCGGACACCGGACGCCATCGCGGTTCTCGTAGAGCGTCACGTCGCCCTCGTCCCGGAGGAGCTTCATTCGGTGTCGGACCGCGTGTTGATCGAATCGGTCGGGCATCCGGTGAACGTGTGTCTCGACCCGTCAAAGCCGTTGCGTCGCGGGTGTTACTCCAGCCCGGAGAGTCGTTCGTCTGCGGTCGCGAGTGCGGCCTCGTCCTCGGTTGAGAGGTACGCCACGAGGTCCCGCGCCGCCCGCACCAGCGCCTCCGCCTCCGCCGGGGAGACGTCGCCGTAGACTGCGCTCACGCGCCTGACGTGCGTATCGAGGCTCTCACGAACCCGCTCGCCCGCGGGATCCGGATTGTCGTCGAGCCACTTTCCCAGGTCCGTACAGAACCGGTCGAGTACCTCAGCGTACGCCAGGCCGCGGGCGTCCGCCATCGCGTCCGGAACCGCGGAGGGGTCGGGCCGCTCGCCCGCGTCGGCGCCCGACAGCAGGTCGATCAGGTACAGCCGGACCGAATCGCTCGGCGGCCCGCGGATCCGCTCGAAGACGTCGACCGCGTGGAGGAGTTCACCGGCGGCCAAGAGCGTGTCGTCGACGGTCCGGAGGTCGCCGCCGCGGACGAACCCACGCCGGCGGACGTACTCGCGGAGGGTCGTCTTCAGTTCGTCGGCGACGTCGCCGAGGTCGGTGACGCCGTCGAGTGCGGCGCGGTGGGTCGAGAGGTCGAGTGCCACTGGTGCGTCGGTGTGGCGCTGACGGTCGCCAGTTCCGACGCTCCGGAGGCTCCCGCAGTCCGGACACGCCACGCTACCCGTGTCGAAGTACGACCACTCGTGCCCGCAGTCCTGACACCGCCGGCGGCCGCGGATCTGCATACCCGTAGGTTCCGTCCGAACCGAGAAAAGCGCGTCGCGACCGTTCACCGAGTTCGATATATTTATATCCGGTAACCAGCAACGTGTATGTGACGCTTCGTTCTGGAGGGCCGAAGCGTCAGCGGGGACCAACTCAGGGCGGCAGCCGCCGCGCGTTTTCTGCGCGGCCTGCCACCCGTTTTCGAGGCGTCGACACGACCGCGAGCCCCGCGTCCGACCTCTGGGGACAGCGGCCCCCGTGAGGACGTGGTTTGCGCCCGCCAACAACTGGATGCCTCCCCGGTAGCGTTCATCCGACAGTATAATCCGGCCGATACGTTAGGGTCGATACGCCGCCCCAGCGCGATCGTCGTCGTCGTAGCCGGGGGCAGCGGATCAACAGTAGTCCGATATGTTTATTTTGGAGAACACCGAAATCCGGACAGATTCACACCGATGTACGACCTGACAGGATTTCAGCGCGACCTGCTGTACGTGATCGCCGGTCTGGACGAACCACACGGCCTCGCGGTCAAGGACGAACTCGAAGAGTACTACGAAAAGGAGATCCACCACGGCCGCCTGTATCCCAATCTGGATACGCTCGTCGACAAGGGACTGATCGACAAGGGCCAGCGGGATCGACGCACCAACTATTATACCCTCACCCGACGCGGTCGACGCGAGATCGCCGCCCGGAAGGACTGGGAGAGCACCTACGTCGACGTTACCTTCGACGGCATCGACGACTGAGGCGGTCGTCGTATCGACTCGCCGGTCGTCGTCCACACGGTCCAGCCACGGGCGGTGACTGACGGCGGCGTTCCGCGGTAGCGGGCTGTTCGGACGGACTCCCAGCGGCGCTACTCCCCGCCGTCAGCAGCTCTGTTCGCGTCCGATCCGAACTGGAACCCGCTGTCGGGATCGGAATCTCCCGTGGGATCTCCGGCGACCGCCTCGGGGGTGTCTGATCCTGGTTCCCCCGGGCTCTCGCCGACGACGACGCTCGGATCGACCGCGTACGGAACCAGTGGCTCGCGTGCGATCAACACCGGGAGGACGTGCCGGGCGAAGTTCACGATCAACACGAGGATGATCGGTCCGAGGAAGAGACCGTACCACCCGAACAGCAGCGGTCCCAACGTGTACGCGATCATCACGGCCCCGACGTGGAGGTGCCGCCCCGAGACGTACGGCCTGAGCACTAGGTCGGGGATCGTGTCGACGACGACGAGCGACACTGCGAAGAACGCCGCGGTGAACCAGAGCGCGTCCGGGGCCGCGAGATACGAGGTGGCACCGAGGTACGCCGTGACGGGGATGTACACCAGTTTCATTCCGACGACCGGGATGAGGCTGGCGACGCCGGCGAACAGGCCGACCAGCCCCGCCGCGGGGATAGCAACTCTCGGCGGCGCGACGAGGTTCAGAAGCGAGTACGCCACCACGGCGATCGTGCCGGTGAGGACGGCGTTGAGGATGTTCCCGAAGAAGATGTTGTTGAAATCGCGGTCGACGCCCGCGAGGAACGCCTCCATCACGCCCCGGTCGTCGGCGATGCGGCCCCGGAACCACCGCGACAACTTCCGGTCGTCCCGGAGCAGATAGAACGCCAGTGCGATCATGGCAAACAGGTGGATGAGCCCGATCCCGACGAACGCGAGCGCTCCACCCGCAGATCCCAACGACGAGGCCCCCTGGCGGAGTCGCTCCACCGTCACTGCGGTGGGATCGAGCATCAGGATCTCCTCGAAGTCGGTCAGCGTAGCGAGTTGGTCGGCGGTGAACGGATACCGCGAGAGATCGAAAAGCCCCTCATTGGTCAGCCTGATGAGTTCGCTCACGCCGACCGCTCCGGTGTAGGCGATGAGCGCGAGCGCGGGCAGTGCCAACACGAACAACGCGATGGCGGCGGCGAGGCTCGCAGGTCGGATCCGGGTTCGAATCCGGCGGTAGATCGGGCGGGTGGCGTAGTAGATGAACAGCCCGAAGACGAAGGTGCCGACGAAAGAGTAGAGTACGAAGAGCAGCGCACCACCGAGGACGAACCCCAGAATCCACCACGCGAACCGTGATCGATCCATCCCCAGGAGTGGCATACGAACGCTGGAGCGCGACGGACCAAAAGTCTACTGCGGACCCCTGACGGACTCACGCAGCCGACCCCCCGACCCCGCCACAGGCTCACCTCGACACGCGAGGCTGGGGGTCCGAATCGGAGTCACACCCCGGCGCCGCCGACACGACACGAGCCCGGATGCTCCCGTCGGGCCGGACCGCGACGTGGGTTGCGGAGTCGTCGCAGTCGACGAACTCCCGAGGGACACCGAGTTGCCGGGTCGGTCCCTCGGGGCCGCTTACCTCGAGAACGTAATCTGCCGGTCGAAACACCACGATGCGGAACGTCCCGTAGGCCGGAAACGTGGGCGAAGCCGACACGGCGGGGTCGGCGACACCGACCACTCTCACCCGGACACGGATCGATCGCCGGTCGGCGTCGTCGTTCCAGACCACGATCCGGTGGTGATTGTCGGTGGCGGGCTCCCCGACCGCCCGGCGCTCGAAGGGGTCGCCGGCGTCGAACTCCAAGGCAGCGCCGTCGCCCGTCGGCGGCAGTCTCTCCCCGGTCGGGGTGTCGGATCGGGCGGCGGACAGACACCCGCCTGCGAGGGCAGCCGCCAGCGAGAGGAGGGCTCGGCGTCGCATCGACACCGAATACGACAGCCACCTGTAAACGGGTTCGGATAGCTCCAACGCGCGTTTGAGTCACGCGCGACGCCGGCGGTCAGGTCCAGTCGTCCAGCCCCGTCTGGACAGCGGCGGACTCGATCCGATCGAACCCACGATCGATCTCGTCGGCGTCGACTTCCCACTCTCCGGTGACGTAGGCTCGCGCGGCGTCGATGTCCGGGGAGATGTCGGTCTCGACCTCGTACTCGTCGGTCACCGGCGGATCCAAGAAGAGCTCTCGGACCCGGTCGGCACCGTTGATGTACGCCCCCCGGTCGTCGAGCACCGACCAGAGGTCGCCGTGTTCTGTGATCTCTGCGACCGCGGTCTTCGGCCCCACGCCCGAGATGCCCTCATTGAAGTCGGTCCCGCACAGGATCGCGACGTCGACCAACTGCTCGCGGGTGATCCCGTGTCGCTTTAGAGTCGCGTCCAGCCGCATCAACTCCGGATCACCCGACGAAGTGAGTTGCCTGAGCGTCCGCGGCGCGCCGAACAGCAGCGTGTCGTAGTCCTCGCTGCCGACGTAGTCAACGTCGCCGCGAGCGGCCATATACGACGCCTGTGCTTCCCCTTCCGCGGGCGCCTCGACGACCGGGACGTCGAGTCGCTTGAGGAGTTCCCGGGTGGTCTCGTGGATGACGTCGGTCAGGCGTTGTGTTCGCGCTTCGAGTCGAGCGGCCGCGACGGCGTCGCCGCGCTCCTCGGCGTCGGCCCGCTGCTGCTCGGCGCGCTCCCGTGCAGCGCGGCGCTCGGCCACCTCGTCTTGCTTCAGGTCGGTCACGCCGCCGTCGAAAACGAACACGGGGACGATGTCGTGCTCGAAGAATTTGGGCAGTCCCTGGACCACGCCGATCAGGTTCGCCACCTCGTCGCCGCCCGCGGTGGTGTACGCCCCCGCGGCGGTGAACTTCACGGTCGTGGTGAGATACCGGTACAGCCAGTTGTGAGCGTCGACCGCGACAACGCTCCCACCCAACGTGTCGAAGCTGACATCCTCGATGGCTGCCAGGCTCCGGAGGTCCGCGTTTCCCATCATCACTACCTGGGTCGCCCCCGGGATTAAGCGTCGGGATCGGCCGAGTCGGATCCGTCGGGGACGTCGACCGACGCCGGCGGATCGGCGCCGACCCGATCGGCCAGAAACGACGCCTCGGGGTCGCCGAGGTCCCGGTTCCGGTACCGCTCGAACCCGGCGCGGTACGTCTCGGGGTCCGGACGCACTCCGGCGTCACCGCGGGCTCCGGCGGGCCGTTCGAGCACGAGTTCAGCGAGCCCGCTCTCGTGGCCGGTCCACTCGAACCCGGCCTTGTACATCGCCTCGTACGCGAAGGGGTTGTTGACCGCGATCGCGACCCGGTCGTACCCCCGACGGTCGGCGGCGGACGCGACGAAGGCGGCGAGCCGCGGCCCGAACCCCTGGCCCTTCAGGTCCGATCGTACCGTGATATACCGGAGGCGGAGCGTCCGCTCGTCGTTTCGATCCGCGTTGAACGCGACCGCGGCCATCACGTCTGTGTCGTACTCCACGTCGTCGCGGGCGGCCGTCTGCCCGCCGGACGTTTCGTCTCCGACCCTTCCGGCGTCCTCTCCCGTGGACCGAACGACGGCCTTCCCCGTGTTCGACATCACGAACTTGCCGGCGTAAGCGAACTGCCGGTGGTCGAGCCGTAGCGTGGGGTCGTCCGGCGGCCACCCCAGAAGGGTGTACTCCATCATCAGATCTACACGCGCGAGCGGCAAGACTCCGGCGGTCACCCTGTGCGGTCGTCAACTCCTTGAGCCGGTGGCGCCTACGTCAGGTATGTCCTCTCGGTTCGGCCCCGGCGACGTCCGCTTTTTCGATCTGATCGCCGGCCTCTACGATCTTGTGATGCCGTCGGCACTGATCGAACCGCTCCGCGACGGGTTCGCGTTCGCCGACCGGCGGATCGACAGCGTCGTCGACGTGGCTGGCGGGACGGGGCGGGCGTCAGACGGCCTGGCTCGGGTCGGCTTCGACCCGGTCGTCGTCGACCGCTCGGCGGGAATGCTCCGTCGGGCCCACGCGGCGGGTCACGCGGCGGTCCGCGGCGACGCCGAGGCGCTGCCCCTCCGCGACGACGCGGTCGATGCGGCGGTGATCGTCGACGCGTTGCATCATCTCCCGACCCCCGAGTCGGGGCTCGCGGAGGTGCACCGCGTGGTCCGTCCCGGCGGCGTCGTCGTCGTCCAGGAGTTCGACCCCCGGAGCTACCGCGGTCGGGGGCTCGTGGCGGCCGAACAGCTCGTGGGGTTCAACTCGACGTTCTGGGAGCCGGAGACGCTGTGTGACCGGCTCGCGGCTGTGGGGTTCGAGCCCCGAATCGCCCGCGAGGGGTTCGAGTACGTCGTCGTCGGTCGGGTGCCACGAGCCTGACAGCCGAGCGGACCGCCGATCGAATTCGGGAGAGACATAACGGTGCGACCGAACGTCCGGGTATGGCATCCTCCGAGGAGTCGTTCCTCGCGCGACGCATCGACGCCGCTGCGGCGCCGCTTGCGGTTCTCGACGTAGTGGCGCTGTCGGCGGTCCTCACTTACGGCGTGATTCGGCACAACGGCGTCGACTACCTCACGACCGCGACGGGTGCGTGGCTCCTGACGCTCGTCCCGTTCCTGCTGGGATGGGCCGTGGTGAGTCCACTCATCGGCGCGTACTCCGCGGGCGCGGCGGAGTCGGCGAAAGCCGCCATCCCGCTGGCCCTCCGGGCGTGGGTCCCCGCGGCGGTACTCGGGTTCGTGCTCCGGGCCTCGCCGCTGTTTGCGGGCGGGTTCGAGGTGATTTTCGGCGTCGTCGTCCTCCTGGCCGGCGGCGTCGCGCTCGCGGCGTTCCGGTGGCTGTTCTTCAAACTCCGCGGGTGACCGCGGGGGAGACGCAGGCCGTCTGATGGTTGCGTCGAACACGACGACGTTTCGGTCCCGCTCGGTCGCGGGCTCCCGACACGAACGACTGTCGTCTTTCCCGCGCCCTCACGCCGCGTCGGTGTCGACCGCGTCCGCGTCGATCCGTTGACGGCGTCTGAGGAGGTAGACGCCGAGTCCGGACCCGACTGCGGCGAACCCCGCGAGGGTCGCGAACAGCGCCGCCGGCGTTGCGTACGTCAGGATCACGCCGGCCACCGTGCCGCCGAGCGCGCCGACGCCGAACACCCCGAGGTAGGTGAACCCGTATGAGAGCCCGCGGGTCCCCGGTGGGGAGTACTCCGCGACCGTCGCTTGGTAGAACGGCTGGACGAAAAAGAGCGCGGCCCCGAGCACCGCGCCCACGATCAGCAGCGGCACCAACCCCGCTGACGCGGCCGGAAGGAAGACGAGCGCGAGCGCGGCCAGGAGTCCGAATCCGCCCGCGAGCCCGTACTCGACCCGGACGCGGTCGATCAGCTTCCCGCCGAGGTACTGCCCCAAGACACCGACGATCAAGAGCCCGGAGTAGAAGTACCGCTCGGGGTTGAGCGACCGCACGGAGTCCGGCGCAACGCCGAGGGCGTCGGTGACGGCCGACGGCAGGAGCGCAGTCAGCGGGATCGGCGCGAACTCCGGGAACGACTCGAGGACGTTGGGGAGGAACGTGAGGATCCCCCGGTAGTAGAGCCCCGAGGCCATCACGATCACGAAGACGAGGGCGAACGCGCCGGCGAACAGCCGCCTCGACTCGGCGCCGAAGGCCGCGAGCGACCCGACGCCGCCGGCACCCGATCGGTCCCCCTCGGCGTCGGCCGTGTCCGGACGGCCCCCGTCGCCGTCGGCGACCGCGGCCGTCCCGTGGTCCGCCACGGCGGCGGTCTCGTCGAACTCCGCGCGGATCGCGTACACGCCGGCGAACAGGGCCGGAATAGCCAGCGCGACCGCCACGACCGTCCACTCCACGAACAGGAGGAGGGTCGCCGCCACGAGCGGACCGAGTCCGGTGCCGACGTTGCCAGCGATGCCGTGGTACGCAAAGCCCGTTCCACGGTCTTCGACGCCCTTCGAGAGCAGTGTGAGCCCCGCCGGGTGATACACGCTTGCGGCCGCGCCCCACAGAAGCAGCGCGATCGCAACCACGAGCAGGTTCGGCGCAAGGCCCAACAGGAGAAACGACCCACCCATCCCGAACAGACAGACGGTGATGAGTCGCGCGGAGCCGATCCGATCGACCAACACCCCGCTCGGGAGCGCGCCCGCCCCGAAGAGGCCGTAGCCCGCGGTCACGACGATGCCGAGCGTCGCAGCGGTCACCTCAAGCTGCGTGACACCCAGCGGGAGCACCTCGAATTCAACGAGCCAGATGGAGACGAAAATCGGGATCGAGAGTTCGTAGGTGTGGACCATCGCGTGGGCGAGCATAACGAGTGCGACGATCGACCGGTCGTTCCGCTTCACGTCCCGGCGTGGGTCGGGCGGTCAGTTCAACGCTCCGATGTGTGGACGAGCGTCGGCGCTGCGGACCCCCGCACGTTCTTGTCGGTGGCCGTCGAACGGGCGGCTATGACGGAGACGCTGTTCCTCACGAGTGCGGACGTCGACGGGCTCGCGACCCCCGCGGAGTTCGTCGATGCGGTCCGCGACGGCTACCGACAGTACGGCGAGGGCGCACCCGCGGAGCCGCGGACCACGCTGCCGAACGACGACCCGCCGGGGTTTCTGACGACATACGCGTCGGTCCTTCCTGACACCGGCGCGATGGGCGGGTATATGTACACCGCGGGGTTCGGGGCGTCGGACGCGTGGTTTCTCACACCCCTGTTCGACGCCGAGACCGGCGAGCCCCTCGCGCTGATCGACGGAGCGAGTATGAACCCGTTCAAGACCGGAGCGACCGGCGCTGTCGGTGCGGACGAACTCGCCCGCGCGGACGCCACCTCGGCTGCGATCATCGGGAGCGGTCCGCAAGCCCGCGGCCAGCTCCGGGCACTGGCCACCGTCCGGGACCTCGAGACCGTCTGGATCTACTCGCCGACGAAAGAGCACCGCGAGTCGTTCGCGGGCGAGATGGATCGACGGCTGGACGCGAGCGTGGCCGCCGTCGCCTCTACCGGGGCCGCCGTCGAGGGGGCGGACGTCGTCGTGACCGCCACCGACGCGAGCGAGCCGGTCTTCGACGGCGACCTCCTCGAACCCGGGGCGCACGTCACCGCAATGGGGCAGTACGACCCCGACAAGCGCGAACTCGACACCGAGACGATCGAGGGCGCCACCTACGTTCCCGATATTCGGGAGCGGGCGTTCCAGGACGCCGGGTCGTTCCTCCACGCCTTGGAGGCGGGAGCGATCGACGAGGACCACATCCACGCGGACCTGGGGGCTCTGGTCGCCGGCCACGCATCGGGTCGAGAGTCCGCAGAGGAGATCACGGTGTTCGACAGCGGCGGCACCGGAATCGAGACCGTCGCGGGCGCGTACCTGCTCTACGAGAGGGCACTGGCTGAGGGACTGGGGCAGCCGATCGACGTCGCGCCGGGCAGCGAGGCACTCACCGGGAAGTGAGCCACCGGAGTACTCGACAGCCCGGTGGCGGAGTTAGCTCTCCGGACCCTCGGAGCCGTCCGGGTCTTCGGAGTCCTCCGCGTTCGTGATTCGGAGCCTCGAAACTCGCGCGCCGTCGACGCTCCGCACCTCAAGGCTGAAGCCGGCCGCTCGGACGGCGTCACCTGCCGCCGGCGCCCGGCCGAGCCGGTCCAACACCAGCCCCCCGAGTGTCTCGAACCCGTCGCCCTCCAGGTCCGTCCCGAGTGCTTCGTTGACGACCGACAGCGCGACCGACCCGTCGGCGTCGTAGGTGCCGTCGTCCCGCCGGCGTATCGAGTGTTCGCGGTCGTCGGCGTCGAACCCGTCGCGGAGATCGCCAACGATGGCCTCCACGACGTCCTCGACGGTCGCAATCCCCTCGAAGGCACCCCACTCGTCGATGACCGCAGCCATCTGTCGTTGATCGTCTCGGAACTGAAGCAGCAAGTCGTCGATCGCCGTCGTCTCCGGTACGACGACCAACTCGCGGGCGAGGTCGCCGGCGGTCGTCGATCCTGGCTCGGAGTCGAGGGCCCGCAGCACGTCTTTCGCGTCGACGAACCCGACCACGCGGTCCGCGTCGTCGGCCGCGACGACCGGATAGCGCGTGTGCCCGGCGTCGAGGACCGTCTTGCGGAGTTCCGCGACCGACATATCGGTCGGAACGCTCACCACGTCCGGACCCGGCACCATCACTTCCCGGACCACGGTGTCGTCGAGGTCGAAGACGCGCTCGATCATATCGACCTCGGCGGTCTCGACGTGACCTTCCTCTCCGGAGCGCGCCAGTACGCGCCGGATCTCGCGTTCTTCCATCGTCTCGTCGGTCTCGGACGCCGGTGGGACTCCCAGTACCCGGGTGAACGCGTTGGCCGCGCCGTTGAACACGACGATTCCGGGGTACAACACGTAGTACGACGCCTTCATAGGCGGCGCGAGGAACAGCGACACGCGCTCGGCGTCGGCGATCGCGATCGTCTTCGGCGCGAGTTCGCCGAAGACGACGTGAAGAAACGTGATGGTTCCGAACCCGATAGCGAACGCCACGAGGTGGATGAGCGACGCCGGCAGCACCGACTCCAGCACGGGCTCGATGAGCGCTGCCACCGCGGGTTCGCCGATCCAGCCGAGCCCCAGCGACGCGATCGTGATGCCGAGTTGCGTCGCCGCGAGGTAATCATCGAGTGTCTCCATCACGTCTTGGAGAGCGGCGGATCCGGCGCGACCCTCCTCGACTAACTGCTCGACTGACGTGGAGCGAACCCGGACGAAGGCGAACTCCGAGGCGACGAAGAACCCGTTCAACACGACGAGGAACAGCGCGCCGAACACCCGGGCGAGAGAGAAGGCGACGTTTACCATCGCTCGCTCCCGGCAGCGCGGATGATCGAGTATCGACCGCTCATACCGAACGGTTTCGTGGCCCTACATTAAAAACCGGGACTCCGGACTGCGGTCCGAGTCGGGGTGACTACTGAATCCGGTACCGAAGCAGCGCCGCGATCCCGCCGAGGTTCTTCAGTTGGCGGCCCGGATCGAACTCCCCGGAGAACACCGTCACATCACCGCCCTGCTGTTCGACCGACTCCACCACCTCGTTGACGTCGAGGTCCCAGTCGCCGTCGCCCTGCCGCTCCCGACGGAGCCTGTCGTCGACGATCAGGAGCTCTTCGACCGCGCCGAAGTCGGTGGCCTCCGCCACCTCGGTGATCCCGTAGGCGACCTTCTCGCCCGTTGCGATCCGCTCCATCAGCTCGTCGAGGAGTGCCGCCTCGGTCGAGATCCGGGTCTGCGTCTGGACCTCGTCGACCGCGCCGCGTTTCAGCACTTCGTGGACGCCCCGGTCGCCGACGCCCGCGGTGTCGACGACGGTGAGCTTGTCGGCAACCTCGGCGTGGTTCTCTGCGATATACTCCCGGGCGTCCTGCTTCGTGAACCCCGGCCCAGCCAGAATGACCGCGTCGACGTCCATCCGGTCGAGCGCCTCGGCGAGTTCCGCGAACAGCTCCGAGCGAGGCCGGGCGTACTCGCCCTTTCCGGTCGGTGCGGTGAACGAGAACCGCTCTTCGGTACCGTACTGAGCGACGGTGTGGATGTGTGCCTCCCCCTCCTCGACGGTTGCGATGGCGACGTCGGCGTTCTCGGCGGCTTCCTCCGCCGCCTCGATCCGGTCGATCTGGTCCGGTTTGAACCGCTTTTCGATGGTCACCTCGTCGTGGGCCTCGACGTTCAGGGTGTGGTGGCGGCCGAGTTGGTCCTCCCTGGAACAGCCGATGATCTCGCCGCCGACCCGCAGCCGGTTGGCGAAGCGGGCGAATTCGACGTCGTCGACGCCGATCGTGACGAAGAGGTGCTCGCGCTGCCCGCCGGTGTCCCGGAGGTTCTCGTCGTCCCGTTGGATTCGTCTGGTGGTGTCGCCGGAGACGCGGTCGCCGTCCTCTAAGACGTGCGAGAGGTGCCACAGGTCGTCGACGTTCTCGGGGACGAGACTGATGCGCTCGCGGCCCTCCTCGCCCCGACCGCGGTCCGAAATTCGCATAGCAAGTAGTCGGCCGTCGGCAGGCATAATATCCATCGTTTCGTTGCGTCAGGTGTCTCTGCGACATTCCCGCTGTGTGCGCGAGTCGCGAGCGCCCGCGAGGATGCGAGACGGCGCCGCCATCCCGCGCGTCTGGCAACGGGCTGACCCGCTGTGCGGCGCAAAACGCGTCGGTGGCTCGCGGCCTCCGGAGAACTCGATCAGTACGTCACCGCGTCCGCGTCGCCGGTGTCAGATCCGAGCCCCGCCGCGAACCCCCGGCCGAACAGGTAGTAGGTAACCACCTGGACGTAAAACAGCCCGAAGATCCCCACGATCAGGAGGCTCAGGAGGGTCGCGACCGTTCCCAGAACGATTCCGACGACTACCGAGAGCACCCACGCGATCAGGTATTCGCGGCTCAACGTACCCGAGAGCACCGTTAACGCGTCGAAGGCTGCCGACAGCGAGTCCTCGCGGGCGAAGTTCGCGATCATCGCGGGAGCGACGTAGCTGACGAGGAAGATCACGGCGAGGAGGATCACCATTCCGAGGACGTCCAGGACGCCGCCTGCCGGGCCCGGATCAGTCATAGGAGCACTCTCGGCGGCGAGCGGCCCCGTGCCCAACAGGGCTACGACGCCGAACTGCACGACGAAGACCGCGATCACGACGAGGATGTTCAGTACGATCAGTTTCAGCCCGTCGACGGACAGGTCGACCCACTCGTCGAATACGGGCGGAATCGGGTCGTCGTTCGTCACGCCGCGCAGCACGCGGACGTAGTACCCCTGGAGCAGGAACGCGGGAACGACCAACACCGAGAGGACGGTCAGGAGGCCGCCGATCAGGATCGTGCGCACCCACCCGTCGGCTTCAAGCGGATACCGGAGTGCATCGGAGAGCATTGTGGATGCGAACTCGGGAGAGATACGTAGTTGTACGCAAGACTTCGACGGCGTTTTTGAAGAGCAGGTGACACGAGTGCGAACGCCCGTGTGGCGGTGCTACTCAGACCGCCGGCCCCTCTGCCGGCGTGTCCCCAGCCTCGGCGGACCCGAGCTCCCGGCGTTCGCCCCACGCGTGACCCACGATGTAGTAGGCGGCCACGACGGCGTAGAACCCGATGAATCCACCGATCACGAACCCGATCACCGGGATCGCGTTCAGCGCGCCGGCCAACAGCCCCGCGCCGAGGACGATCGCGAACCCCAACACCCACGCGGTGGCGTAGGTCCCGGAGGTCAGCACCGGTCGGAGGTCCGAAACCGAAAACGCCGCTTCGATCCGATCAGTCTCCGCGAACGCGGCGACCGCGGCAGGCACGACGTACGCGGCCACGAGCCCCAGCACGAGCGCGAGGAGGCTACCGACGACGACAACCGCGACCCCGGCCCCGCCCGCGGCGGTATTCCCGGCGCCGGACCCCCCGACGATCGAGAACGAGAGCACGCCGCCCGCGACGACGGCGGCGGCCACCGCGGCGGGTATGAGTCCGTAAGCGAGCGTTATCGCGAACGCCTTCACGCCGTCGACGAATAGCTCCCCCCAGTCGTCGAACTCCGGGGGCTGGTCGTCGCCGTGCATCGTCCGATCGAGAACGCGGACCAAGTAGCCCAACACGAGGATCGCCGGCACGACGAGCGCCCCCAGAAGGCTCAGAATGCCCCCGATCAGCACGGTCTTCGTCCAATCGTCACCGGTTCGCGGATATTCGAGTGCATCCTGTATCATACTGATCGAGCATCGGTGACCTCAGCGGATCTCTGTCCGCGCGGCCGCGTCCGTACTCTCCGGGCCGTTGGTCGGGAGAGGAGATAAGTAGACTCCGGTTACCGACTGCGCCGTCAGTTCTCGACGATCTCGCTGCCGCCGGCCGGGAGGAACTCCTGGATCCGATCGGGGCTCGCGACTTTCCGCAGGAACGACTGATCGGCAAAGCGATCCTTGAACTCCCGGTAGACCAGTTTCGCGGCGTCGTTCTGCGCGTACCGCCCGGGCTGGAGCCGGACGGCGGTCTCGACCCGCGCTTCGATCGCCGACGGTGGGCCGCCGACAACCCGGGTTTCGCCCTCACATTGGACCCCCACTGCGACCTCCGCAGCGACGTCCCGAACGTAGGTCCGGTCGCCGCGAACGACGAACGAACCCTTTTCGATGTACTCCCCCGACTCCGGGGTCTTCGACACCTGCTCCGGCGTCACGGCGTAGGCCTCGCCGGCGTACCGCCCCTCCTTCCAGGTCGACGAGTACGAGACCGCGAACTGCGCGGCCTCCTCTACGGTCGTCTCGGGGAAGTCGACCGGCTCGGACGGCTCCGAGGGGCCGGCGGCTTTCACCACCGTCACCGGGCCACCGTGGGCTTGGGTGTGGAGGAAGCGGTCGTGTTTATCGAGATACTTCGTGACGATCTCCTCGTTCTGCTCGGCGTTACGACCGCCGATCACGAGGAAGCCATCCGAGGTGTGAAACCACCGGAACCGCTCGTACCACTCCTCGGACGCCCGGATCGGGATCGACTCCATCGAGAGCCAGTCGCGCTCGACGTCTTCGTCGTCGTCGTCGTCGGGTTCGGGGTCGTCGTCGGCTTCCCACGCGTCGCGGCGCTGCTTGACCGCCTCCAGTTCCTCGCGGGTGTTCTCGATCGCCGCGAGCGCGCCCTCCTTTTTGCCCTCGATCCGCTTGGCTTCGGTGTAGAGCCGGTCGGCGTTCTTCTCGACGCCCATATCCACGTCGACCGTGATGTCGGTGTCGTCGAGTTCGATGGTGACGGTGCCGTCAGCGCCGTCGACGTCAACCACCGCTTCCGCTGCGGTGATCCCCTGGTCCGCGCCCGCGGCGAGGGTCTCGCGGATCTCGTCCCAGGCAACGTCGTTGCTCCGTGCCGCCCGCACAGTCGAGATGAGCTCGTCGACCAGATCGTAGTTGGCGTAGAGAAGCTCCGCTCGGTGACGCTCGGTCTCAGCTTGCTCTTCGAACTTCCCGATCGCACCCTCCTGCTGGTCGATGATGCGCTTTTGTTTCGCGATCTCCGCCTCGAAGTCCGGCCGCGAACTCGCCGCCGCCTCGGCGGAGTCGTCGTCGTCGGCCCGCTCCAGCCGGTGGAAGTACTCGTCAACCGCCTCGGTGAACGTGTCGGCTGTCTCGCTGTCGAGCCCTTCGCGGGCGTGTTCCTCCAGCGGAAACGGGGTGGCGTCGACGACGGCGCCCTCGTCTTCGTACACTCGGGGGTCGAAGTCGCCCGTGCGAAGCTGGGTCCGGATGTCGTCGATCGCGTCGTGGAGCGCTCGATACTCCTCGTCGCCGGCCTCGTCGATCGGCGTGGTCTTCTCGACGCCTGCCCGGGTACAGACTTCCTCTGCGTAGAGCCCGCCCAGATTCAACTGGGTCGCAAGCGTCCGCACCACGTCGGTGTCGGAGTCGTCCATCTGCCGGACGAACGCGTCGTAGCTCACCGAGAGCGGATTCACGCGGGAAGCGGGGAAGTCATACTGCGCGCCCGGTGCGACTGTCCGGGACTTGAGCCGGACGGTCTCGAGGCTGCGGACGACCTCGCCGGTCTCGTCGAGAACGGCCACGTTCCCCTGGCCGAACAGTTCCGCGACGACCTGCGTGTCCTCGTCGCCGCGCTCGAAGCTGAACGTCAGAATCCGGTCGAACTCGAACTGTTCGACACCGGCAAAGTCGGCGCCGGACAGCCGGTTCCGAAGCATCTTCGCGAAGTTCGGCGGCCGGCCGGGCGCGTCGGGGACGCGGTCGGGGTCGGTGACGTGGGCGCGCTTCGTGTCGCCGACCTCGACGAGGAGTTCCACCCGGCCGCGGTCGAAGTCCCGCATCTTGAAGCGGAGCAGATCGTCGCCGTAGAGGTAGACCTTGTCGACCTTCGCACCCTCGTACCGGTTCAACTCGGTGACGAGGGCCGCCAGGTCGACGCTCGTGAGCTCCCGCTTCGGATCCATACGCGGTTTTCTCGGGGGAGAATGAAAAGCCGCACGTTCTGCAGTCCTCCAAAACAGGTGCTGATGCCCCAGTTCCCGAGTCACGCCGCTTTTATCCGGCGGTGCGCTACGATCGGGTGATGGCTAAAGTGAGTATCGGGCTCCGCGGGTGGCGCTTCGACGAGGCGGAGGTGTTCACCGACGACGGCGGGTTCCGACCGTTAGACGACCTCGACGGGGACGTCAGACAGCGGCTCGTCCGACTGACGTACCTCCAGGGCAAGCCCTGCGACGCCTGCTACCTGATCCACGGCGAGGCCGACAAGACGCGGTGCAACCAGGCCACGATCGTCTACGGCGAGCCGATGGAAGAGGTGCTCCTCTGTACGGAGCACGAGGCGGACTTCCTCTACTGGTTCCGGGAGGACAGCGGCGCCGACGCCGCCGGGACCGAGACCTTCCGCGACGAGTTCCACGAGTGGTTCCTCGCCGGGAACCGCGCGCCGGAGGGTTACGGTGGGCTCGACCACGTCGACACCGACCCGAGCGGGCTGCCCTCGCCGCCTGATCCCGCCGAGATCAACCGCCGGCTCAACCAGAACTACGAGGGCGAGCGCAAGAAGATCGACCTCAAAACTGGTGAGATCACAACCGTCGACGACGAGGCTGACACTGAGGACGTCGATATCGGGCGGGAGTACCCCACCGGGTGATGTCCGACGACGACACGGTGCCCGAATGTGAATCGACGGCCGCGGGCGACGGATCCACGCGCGACGAACCGTCGGGCACCCCACCCGCCGGACGGACACACGAGCCGGTCGTGGTCGTGGTCGATCCCGAAACCCCGGGGAACGTCGGAACCATCGCTCGCGCCATGAAGAACTTCGGGCTCTCAGAGCTGAAGCTGGTGAACCCGCCGGAGCTTCACGAGGACGGTGAGGCCTACGGGTTCGCCGGCCACGCCCGCGAGGATGTCCTCCCCGGCGCCGAGGAGGTGACCTTCGAGGAGGTCGTCGAGACGTACCACACGATCGGAACGACCGCGATCACGAGCGAGGACAGCCGCGGCCACGTTCGGTTTCCGTTCAAGACGCCCGTCGAGGTCAGACAGACCTTAGCGACTGTCGACACGCGGACCGCGCTCGTCTTCGGTCGGGAGGGAACCGGCCTCGACAACGCCGAACTGACGCGCCTCGACGAGGTGTGTTCGATCCCCGCCAGCGACGATTACCCCGTCTTGAATCTCGGCCAGGCCGCCACAATCCTGTTGTACGAGCTGCGCTCGCTCACTATCGAGGAGACACAACTCCCGGATGTCGAGCGCGAACGCGCCGACGAGGCCGCGATCGATCGGTTCTACGACTTCTTCGAGACGTTCCATCGGTCGGTCGAGACGCGAGCACACAAACGCGAGAAAACCCGGGTAATGATCCGGCGGCTGGTCGGCCGCGCGCACCCGACCGACCGGGAGGTTGCGACTCTGACCGGGATCTTCCGGCGCGCCAACGAGCTTCTCGGCGATCGGTCGTTCGGCGACCATACCGACGGGTCGGGCAACGGCGGAAGCGACGACGAAACGGCCGGCTGAGGCCCGGTCGCACCGATCACCAAGTACAAGCCGCTGCTCCCCCGACTGTTCGTATGGTCGCTCCACTCGTCGGCGGCCTGGTCTCGTTCGTGGTCGCGCTCCTGATCGGCGGTCTCGCCATCTACACTAGTGCCCGGGTCATCGTCGACGTCGACGACTACAGCCGGGCGGTGATCACCGCGATCCTCGGCGCGATCGGATGGGCGCTCACGTCGTGGATCCCGCTGATCGGCCCGGTGATCGCCCTCGTCGTGTGGGTCGGCGTCATCAAGTGGCGGTACCCCGGCGGGTGGGTCAAGGCCGCGATCATCGGCGTCGGTGCGTGGCTCTCGGCGCTTTTGATCCTGCTGGTCGTGAACTCCGTGCTGGGGCTCGAGATCGGCGCGTTCGGCGTCCCAGGCGCCTGATAGCGGACGCCACGTGGCCTCGGCCGGGCTCCCAACGCGCGTTAGTCCCGCTTTTGAATCTCCTCGCGCAGCACGCCGCTGACGATCTCGCCGTCGGCCTTCCCGCGGAGCGCACCCATCGCTTCGCCCATCAGCGCGGAGAACGCACCCATCCCCTCGCGTTCGACCTGGTCGGCGTTGCGGTCGACCACCGCCGCGACCGCATCGCGGACGTCGGACTCCGAGACGCCCGACAGTCCGGCCGCCTCCACTGCGGCCTCCGCTGAGAGGTCCGGGTCGGCGGCGATCGTCGAGAGCACCGTCTCGACGCCTTCCTTCGCCAGCTCCCCGTTTTCGACCAGCCGCATCACATCGAGCAGGTGATCGTCGGTAAGCGCCGCGACCGCGACGTCGTCCCGACGGAGCTCGGTCAGCGTGGACTCCAGCACGCTAGCCGCGAACGTCGCATCGACCCCGGCGTCGATCGCGCGCTCGAACAGCGGCATCCGGCGGCCGTACGCGACCTGCTCTGCGAGGCCCGCATCGAGGCCCAACTCCGCCTGGTACCGCTCGACCGTCTCGGTCAGCAGTTCCGGCGTCTCGACGTCTGACGGGTCGAGTTCGACCGGCGGGACGTCCGTTTCGGGGTACATCCGCGCCGCACCGGGGAGTGGCCGGAGATATCTGGTCGTGCCGTCGTCGTTCGCACCACGGGTCTCCTCGGGCACGCCTTCGAGGGCGGTCTCGGCACGTTCCGCGACGGCTTCGATCGCGAGTTCAGCCGTCTCCGCGTCGGCGGCGACGATCGCGACCGCGTCCTCGTCGCCCGCGGCGACCGCCTCCCGCAGCGCGTCGACCTCCGCGTCGGTCACGCCGTAGGCGGGGAGTTCGTCGGTGTGGAAGATCCCGCCCGCGCCGTTGCGCTTTGCGTGGTCGGAGAGTTCAGTCCCGAGCCGGCGGTCGGGCTGGATCTCACGGCCGACCAAGCCGTCGAACCCGTAGAGCGGCACCGCCGTCACCGAGCCGCCGTCCCGGAGTGCGCCGCCGATCACGCCGGAGTCGGTGTCCTCGAACACGCCGGAGACGTCCTGCGTGTCACCGACCGAGGCGTCTCGGTCGGCCAGCGCATCGCGGATCTCAAGCAGTTCGACCTGCCGGCCGACCTCCCGGCGGACGATGTCGTCGATGTCGTCGAGCGCCTGAACGCCCTTGATTTCGACGCGGGCACCCTCGGCGATGGAGACGTTGACGTCCTGGCGGATGGTCCCGAGTCCGCGTTTGACTGATCCGGTCGACCGGAGGAGCATTCCGATGGTTTCGGCGGCCTCCCGCGCCTGCTCGGGGGAGTCGATGTCGGGCCGGGTGCCGATCTCCACCAAGGGTACGCCGAGGCGATCCAGGGAGTAGGTGACGCCGTCGGTGCGCTCCTCGACCCGCTGGGCCGATTCCTCCTCGAGCAGAAGGTCCTCGACGCCGACCACCCCATCACTCGTCTCGACCGCGCCGTCCTGGGCGACCAGCGCGGTCCGCTGGAACCCTGAGGTGTTGGAGCCGTCGATGACCAGCTTCCGCATCACGTGCGCTTGGTCTACCGGCTCCATCTCCAGGAGGCCGGCAATCTGGAGCGCGACCGCTCGCGCCTCGCTGTCGAGCCGGTGGGGCGGTTCCTCGTCTTCCTCGACCAAGCAAGTGGAGTCGTAGGCGAGATACTCGAACTCCCGGTCGACGCGGCTCTCTTCGACGGCGGCGTCGTCGAGTTCGCCGAGCTCGCTCCTGGTGGGGTGGAGGTAGCGCGTGAACGAGCGGGCCGCGTCGTCGGGGTCGCGCTCGGTGGTCGGACACCGGCAGAACAGCTTCGTCGCGGTGTCGAGCTGTTGGTGGATCTCCAGCCCCGCGACGAGGCCGAGGTCGTCGTAGTCGTACTCAGTCATTAGTGGAAAGTGGGTACCCCCGGCGTAAAAAATGATTCAGTCCGCGTCCGGACCGCCGTCACGTCGGCGCGGATCCGCTATACCTGTCTGAGCCCGTCGCCGATGCCCGTTCCGTCGCCACACTCGGGACAGGCGTAGTGCCACCCGTCGGTCGTCGCCTTGCCCTCCGGGAACCGCGCCTCGCAGCGTCGGCACTCGAGGAGGTCGCGGCCGCGCTGACGGGATCGTTGAAGCCCTTGCATATCCGCAAATTCAGCCGAAGCCAGTATCAACGTACCGATTTCCGTTTGACTGTCAGGTCCGGCTCACTCGTCTCCGAGGATCCCTCGGCGGGTCATCGACTCGGGATCTAAGACCTCGTCGGCCTCGGCCGGGGTGAGATACCCCTTCTCGACGACGACTTCCCGGACGGTCTTGTCCTCTTTCAGCGCCGCTTTCGCGACCTCGCTTGCCTTGTCGTACCCGATCGTGGGGTTCAACGCGGTCGCGAGCGCCATCGAACGCTCCACCTGCTCCTCGCACACCGCCTCGTTGGCCTCCAGTTCCGCCACGAACCGCTCCCCGAACGTCTCGGCCGCGTTGGACAGGAGATCCATAGACTGGAGGACGTTATGAGCGATCACCGGCTTGTAGAGGTTGAGATCGATCTGCCCCTCGGCGGCCCCCGCGGTCACCGCGGCGTCGTTGCCGACCACCTGCTTGTGGACCTGGTTCACCGCCTCCGCGACGACCGGGTTGATCTTCCCCGGCATGATTGAACTCCCGGGCTGGTTTTCGGGCTGTTCGATCTCACCGAGGCCGTTCCGCGGCCCCGACGCCAGCAGCCGGAGGTCGTTCGCGATCTTGTTCAGAGACCCCGCGATCGTGCGCAGGGCGCCGTGGGTCTCGCTCATCGCGTCGTGGGCGGCCTGCGCCTCGAAGTGGCTGTCGGCCGGACGGAATTCCAAGCCGGTCTCCTCGGAGATGTAGTCGGCCGTGCGCTCGGGGAACTCCGCGTGGGTGTTGAGCCCGGTACCCACCGCAGTCCCGCCCAGAGCGAGCTCCGAGAGGTGGGCAGCGGTGTTGTCGGCGCGAGTGATGCCTTTCTCCACCTGGGTGCGGTAGCCCGCGAACTCCTGGCCGAGCCGAACGGGCGTGGCGTCCTGGAGGTGGGTGCGACCGGTCTTGACGACGCCGTCGAACGCCTCCTCTTTGGCCGCGAGTTCGTCGCGGAGCGCCTCCAGAGCCGGGATCAGATCCTTTCGGAGGGCCTCGAGTGCCGAGACGTGCATCGCGGTCGGGATCACGTCGTTGGAGGACTGCCCGTAGTTGACGTGGTCGTTGGGGTGGACCGCTCGGTCCACGATCGACTTCCCGAGGAGTTCGGCGGCACGGTTCGCGATGACCTCGTTTGCGTTCATGTTCGAGGAGGTGCCCGAGCCGGTCTGGAAGACGTCCACCGGGAACTGGTCGTCGTGGTCGCCGGCGATCACCTCGTCGGCAGCGTCGACGATGGCCCCGGCGACCTCGTCGTCGAGGAGACCGAGGTCGCGGTTGGCGGCCGCGGCGGC
>Ga0102936_1000116_pt1 | contig 29274 bp, 30 predicted proteins | sample SalPon2_A_H2O_MG_FD_78502 | JGI IMG/M metagenome (GOLD analysis project Ga0102936, IMG submission 78502) | Salt pond water microbial communities from South San Francisco under conditions of wetland restoration - Salt Pond MetaG R2_A_H2O_MG | ecosystem: Environmental > Aquatic > Non-marine Saline...
TCGGGCGTGTCGTCGACGGCCATTTCGGGCTCGTTCATGCCGTTTTCGTCCTGCATCAGGTCACCGCACGCCCACATGTAGGAGGGGTTGTCGACGATCTCGAAGCAGAACTGGACGTGCCCGGAGTCGCCCGGCTTCACGTCTTGAAGGTCATAAAAGACGCCCGCGGGGTCGCCGTCTTGCGTCCCCATCGCCGAGTCCGCCATGTTCTCGACGGCTCCATCGCTGTCGTAGGAAGCTTCATACTGAACGCGGAGGTCCAGCTCGCCCGCGGTGAGCGTGTTGTTCTCGAAGCTCTCACTGTCGCTGAAGAACGCCGTGGTACCGAGTCCGGCACCCGCGCTCGCGACGCCGATAGCGCTGATTCCGCCGAGTACTCGTCGTCGCGACAGGCCGATCGGGTTTGTGTTGTCGTCAGTCATTGTTTTACCCCCGAACTGTCCGGCCGGAGCCGGTGGACACCTGTCCCAGTTCGGTTGATCGATCCCAGGAGAGCTATCGGTGTAGTTACGACTTACCACCCGTCTATCAAATATCCCGATAGCATTCAGCGGAGAGAAGCAAACGAGATATTACGGTTTTTAGGCCGTCAAAGTCGTATTATTTAGATACCCTACCGCCAAAAAGCAACGCTCAAACCTGCCGTTTGAGCCAAATATACTAGTATTATGATGTGTTAGGGAACGACCGCCGCTTCCGGTAGGGACTGGAAACGGCCCGGTAGGATGCTCGTTACCACACTCCCCGGTGACCACCTGCCTGCATGTTCAAAACGAGATCTCTTCCGGAGTCGGTCGTCTACGAGATTCTCGCCAATCCACGGCGGCGGGGGACAATCCGACATCTGACCGAGACCGCCGCCGGCCGGACGGTCTCGCTTCGGGATCTCGCGACGGCGATCGCGGCCGAAGAGACCGGGCAGTCGCCACCTCCGAGGTCGTGCCGCGAGAGCGTCTACAACTCACTGCACCAGACGCATCTACCGAAACTCGACGAACTCGGGATCATCGAGTACGATCGCGAGGGGCGAGCGGTAAGCGTCCGCGACTCCGCGCGCGAGATCGACCAGTACATGGAGCTTCTGACGCCGTCCGGGCACACGTGGGGAGAGTACTATCGGACGCTCGGCATCGCTTCGCTGGTTTCGATCGTGGCGTCGCTTGCCGGCGTTCCCGTGATTAGGACCGTCGATCCCCTCCTGTGGGCGAGTGGCTTTCTCGTCGTCTTCGTACTCTCGACCTGTTATCAACTGTGGTCGATCCGGTGGTACCTCCGACAACTGATCTTCGAACCGTAGGGCGACGACCGTCTAGGAAGCCCCGACGAACGCTGAATGGGAGGCCCTTCGAAGTGTAGCAGCGATTCGACAGGAGTTCTTCGTGACGGTTCCGACCGAAACTTCACACTACTGTTCTCCGTCGGTCAGTCTCTCCCGGAGCGTGGCTCGTGCGAGTTTCCCGGTCGACGTCATCGGGAGTTCGTCGACGAACTCGATCTCGTGGGGGTATTTGTACAGCGCGAGGGTGTCCTTGGCGTGTCGCTGCAGCGCGTCCTTTAGACCTTCGTCGGCGTCGAATCCGTCGACGAGCACGACGGCCGCTTTCGGAATCTCGTCGCGCTCCGGGTCCGGGACGCCGACCACGCCCGCGGCCGCGACGGCGTCGTGTGAGACCAGACTCTCTTCGATCTCCGCCGGCCCCATCCGGTAGCCGGAACTGATGATGACGTTGTCCGCCCGGCCGATGTACTCGATGTAGCCGTCCTCGGTCCGTCTGCCCAGGTCGTTGGTGAGCAGCCATCCGTCACGAAAGGCACGCGCCGTCGCGTCGGGATTCTCCCAGTATCGGGCCATACAGACCGGATCGGACGACGCATCGATCGCGATCTCGCCGGCCTCCCCCTCTGGGACGGGCACACAGTCGTCCGAGTCCGGATCGACGAGCCGGATCTCGTGGCCCGGCTGCGGGACGCCGATCGTCCCCGGGCGGTACGGTCTCCCGAGCGCCTCGCAGTTCCCCGAGACGCACGCCGCCTCGGTGAGCCCATAGGAGACGTGGACCGACACGGGACCGAACGCGCGACGGGCCCACTCGACGGTCGACTCGCGGAGCAGCGAGCCGCCGCTGAACACGACGCGGACACTGTCGATGGTGGCATCCGGGCGGGCGTCCCGCAGGCGACGCAACGCCGCGGGCGGTGCCGACAGTGACGTCACCCCGTACTCGTCGGTGACGTCCAGGGCCGCTTCGGCGTCGAACGCGGCGCGGTCGAAGGCCACGACGGAAGCGCCGTAGAACCAACTGGTGAACACCGTCGTGTACAGCGCGATCCAGGACCACTCGGAGGTCGTCCAAAAGCGGTCCGTCCGCGTTAGTTCGAGGTCGCATTTGAGCGTGAGATACGACGGCAGCAATCCGAGCACGACCCGATGCGGGAGGACGACGCCCTTCGGATCGCCGGTCGAGCCGCTCGTGTAGAACACGCTCGCCGGATCCGTCGCCGCGGTATCGACCGAACTCCCGATCGGGGTGACGCCGTCGGTTCGGGCGTCGATCGATCGGGCGGCGTCGAGGCTTGATTTGCCGTCGATGGCGTACACAGATTCGAGCGACTCGGGCGGCGGATCGAGTTCCCCGATCGTTTCGAGAAGCGGTTCCCCGACGACGGCCGCGGTCGCGTCCGTGTCCCGAAGCCGGTATTCGAGGGCGTCTGCCCCGAGGATGGGACTCACCGGAACGGTGACAGCGCCACGTTTCCAGGCCGCGAGATGCGCGATCGCGACCCAGGGGTGTTGTCGCCCCGACACCGCGATCCGGTCCCCGCGACCGACGCCGTCGGCGGCGAGCGCGCTCGCCAGCCGGGCGGCCGTCCGGTCCAGTTCCGCGAACGTGTACCGCCGCTCGGTCCCGCCCTCGTCGACGGCGAGGAGCGCGAGCCGGTCGGTCCCGGCCCACCGATCGGCGATGTGCGTCGCGATGTCGAACCGCTCGGGGACGCGCCACTCGAAGGCCGAGCACAACTGCTCGTAGCTCGCCCACTCCCGCTCGTGGAGGCGGTAGGCCTCGTCCAACTCGTCCGTGTTCATCGCTCGTCACCCCTCGGTACGGGACGGGGTCGGGCAGTCGTAGTCCCCGACATCAGCTCTTTTCGGCGGCGTTCATCCACTCGATCGCCGCTTCGAGCCCCTCCTCCTCCTTGATCCTGCTGAACTCCGCTTTCACCGTCGTGTTCGCCGAGAAGCCCCACAGATACCGATCGAGTCGCCCGTCGGGCGCGCGGTACCCGAGCTGTTGCATCGCGTCGTTGAGCATGTACTTCGAGAGGGCCACCGTCGTCGACGGCGTCAGTTTGATTCGATCGACCTGCTCCATCACCCGGTCCCACAGTTCCTCGGTCGGCACCGTCCGGTTGACGAGACCGATCCGTTCGGCCTCAGCGGCGCTGATATGCTCCCCGGAAAACAGCAGTTCCTTGGCGTGTTTGATCCCGACGCCGACGTACGGGTGAATGAGGATCCCAGGGAGCGAGCCCATGCGAACGTCCGGGAAGCCGAACTCGGCGTCGGCAGCCGCGATCGTGATGTCGCAGAGACAGGCCACGTTACAGGCCGCCGCCAGCGCGTACCCCTCGACGGCGGCGATGACGGGGAGCGGGGACTGATAGATGGCCCCGTAGTGTCCGACGTACCCGGGACGGCGGTGGGGATCGCCCGTGAACGCTTCGAGCCGTTCGGCCGTGCTCTCGACGTCGAACGCCTCGCTGAAATCGTTCCCCGCCGAAAACACGCCGTCGGCACCCCGGAGGACGATCGCCCGTACACCGTCCGTGTTTTCCGCCCGTTCGATCCCGAGTTCGAGGTCCCGAAGCAGCCCCGTATTGAACGCGTTCAGAGTGTCCGGTCGATCGAACGTGATGATCGCCGCGTCGTTTTCCACCTCGTAGCGGACGTACTCGTGCTCAGTCACGTTCCGCGTATACGCGCATAACGTAATAAACCACCCCGCCGCAGTCGGGGCGTGCGACGGGACGCTTCGGACCCCAGTTGGCGAAAGCGTTTCCGCATCGTCTTTGGTCGCCGGTCCCGGAGGGCGTGTATGCTCGCAGTCGTCGTCTCGCGCGCTGACGAGGCATCGGAACGGATCGGAGAGCACTTACTCGAGATAGCCGAGTGGGAGGAACGCGAGGACGAGCAGCGGCCGGACCGCAACGGCGGCGGCACCTACTACCGGGGCGACGGGATCGAGCTCCGGACGTTCGAGGCACTTCACCTGCATCTCGACGGTGCGGCGGCGGCGTTCGACGACCCCGACATGCTCGTGTTCGTCTCCAGACACGCCGGAGACACCGGCCCGCTGCTCACTGCCCACGCGACCGGGAACTTCGGCCCGGCCGATCACGGCGGAAGAGCGGGCTCGTTGGCCCGCGCGGCACCGAACGCGCTGTCGGTGGTCAGGGGGGCGCTCGAAACTCACGCGCCGCCCGACTACGACACCGGGATCGAATGCACCCACCACGGACCCTCGAAGGTCGGCTGCCCGTCGCTGTTCGTCGAGTTGGGCAGCGGCGAGACGCAGTGGCGCGACGACGCAGGCGCTGAAGCCGTCGCTCGGGCCGTGCTCGAACTCCGGGGTGTCGAGGCACACACCGAACGAACGGTCGTCGGGTTCGGCGGTGGTCACTACGCCCCCCGGTTCGATCGCGTCCTGACCGGAACGGACTGGGGTATGGGCCACATCGCCGCCGACTGGGGCCTTGAGGCGATGGGTGACCCGCACGACTCGGTGGCCGTTATCGGCAAGGCGTTCCAGGCCAGCGGGACGGAGTTCGCGTTGCTCGATGGCTCGTATCCGGCGATCGAGTCCGTCATCGACGAGCTCGGGTTCGAAACCGTCTCCGAGACGTTCCTTCGGGAAACGACGGGCGTCCCGCTCGAACTGGTCGAACGAGTCGAGCGTGCGCTGTGTCCGGTCGAGGCGGGACTCCGGTTTGGAGGCGAAGCCGAGGGATACGACGGGGAGTTCGGCCTCGAAGCGCTTCCGGAAGCGCTGCTTGAGGAAGCCAACGGTATCGACCGGGAAACCGTTCTCGGGGCCGTCTCCGAGGCATCGATCGCCTACGAAACGACCGAAAACGGCTCGCTCGTGGCGGGACAGGTGGCGCTCGGCGATTCGGGGGCGTACCGGTCGATCGTCACAACGCTCGCGTCGGTTCTGGAGTCGAAATACGACACCGTCGAACTTCGGGACGAGGAGGTGCTCGCCCGGCGCGAAGCGTTCGATCCCGATCTCGCCGAGGCGGCCGGCGTCGAGGCCGGTCCCGACTTCGGACGGCTCGCTTCCGGCGAGCCGATCGAGATCGACGGCGAGCTGATCGAACCGGACGAGGTCCGGAGCGCGCGCGAGCACCGATTCCCGGTCTAAACCGGATTTGATATCGCTTTATTCGGTTTATCGATCGCGAAATTTCCGTTGAAAGGGTTGTGGGTCCGACGCGTGTCAGACGTTGGGGAAAGATACTTTATGAGCGTGCGCGACAACGGCCACTAATGGACTCGATTATCGAGGACGCTATCGACGAGGCCGAAGAGGATGGGGAGACGCCGGCCGAGGAGTCGGCGTCCCCCGAAACTACCGACACGTCAGAGACCGAGGTAAAGGGCTCGGGACTGATGACCGACGAAGAGTTGGCCAGCGTCGTCAAAGACCTCGAAACGAAAATCACGGTCGTCGGCTGTGGCGGCGCCGGCGGCAACACGGTCACTCGGATGGCCGAGACCGGCATCCACGGCGCGAAGCTGGTCGCGGCGAACACCGACGCCCAGCATCTCGACGAGGAGGTCGAAGCGGACGAAAAGATCCTCATCGGTCGTCAGCGGACCGGTGGCCGTGGGGCCGGGTCCGTCCCGAAGATCGGCGAGGAGGCCGCCCAGGAGAACCTCGAAGCCATCAATACCTCCATCGACGGTTCCGATATGGTCTTTATTACGGCCGGTCTCGGCGGCGGAACCGGAACGGGGTCCGCCCCCGTCGTCGCCCAGGCCGCCCAGGATCAGGGCGCGCTCACGATCGCGATCGTCACGATCCCGTTTACCTCCGAAGGCGAACGCCGACGGGCGAACGCCGACGCCGGGCTGGAGCGGCTCAGAGCTGTCGCCGATACCGTCATTGTGATCCCGAACGACCGACTCTTGGATTACGCGCCGAACATGCCGATGCAGGACGCGTTCAAGATCTGTGATCGGATCCTCATGCGGTCAGTCAAGGGGATGACGGAACTCATCACGAAGCCGGGGCTGGTCAACGTCGACTTCGCCGACGTGAAGACGATCATGGAGAACGGGGGCGTCGCGATGATCGGACTGGGCGAATCCGACTCGGAGAACAAGGCCCAAGACTCGATCCGGTCGGCACTCCGCTCGCCGCTTCTCGACGTCGAGTTCGACGGCGCACAGAGCGCACTCGTCAACGTCGTCGGCGGACCGGATATGTCGATCGAGGAAGCCGAGGGTGTCGTTGAGGAGATCTACGACCGGATCGATCCGGACGCCCGCATCATCTGGGGCGCCTCGGTCAACGACGAATTCGACGGCAAGATGGAGACGATGATCGTCGTCACCGGCGTCGAAAGCCCACAAATATACGGCAGGAGCGAGGCCGAACAGGAGCGGGCGATCACGGGCGGCGGGGACGACATCGATTACGTCGAGTAGGCGCTCACCACGAGACGACACTCTCACGTAGCGTCCCGCCGGAGGGATCGCCTCCGATCAACAAGTAAAAAACCCCTGAGACGGAACGGTAGCGTATGAATACGCCGACCGACCTCACGTCGTACATCCGCGTGTTGAAGCTCGCGAGTACGCCGACGTGGGACGAGTTCTCCAAAGTCGCGGCGATCTCGGGACTCGGTATCCTGCTCGTCGGACTCATCGGATTCATCATCTTCGCGGTCATGACCTTCATTCCGGGAGGCCCCTGATGTCGATCTACGCTGTCAAGACGACCGCGAGCCAGGAGCGAACCGTCGCTGACATGCTCATCACCCGCGAGGAGCCGGAGATCCACGCCGCCCTCGCACCGGACTCGCTCACCAGTTACGTCATGGTTGAGGCCGACGGGACCGCCGCGATCAACCGGGCGCTCGAAGATATCCCGCACGCCCGGAGCCTGGTCTCCGAGCGCCCGTCGCCGTTCAGCGAGATCGAGCACTTCCTCAGCCCGAAGCCGGACGTCGAGGGCATCGCGGAGGGCGACATCGTCGAGTTGATCGCGGGGCCGTTCAAGGGAGAGAAAGCACAGGTCCAGCGGATCGACGAAGGCAAAGATCAGGTCACAGTCGAACTGTACGAGGCGACCGTTCCGATCCCGGTGACTGTCCGTGGGGATCAGATCCGCGTGCTCGACTCCGAAGAGCGATAGCGTCCGCCGGTGAGAGCGGTTACGCCACCGACGACAGAGCACGAACGGGTTTTCGGCTACGTTCTCAGTTGAAGAGCGTCGACGCCCATCCGAGGAAGAAGGATAGTCAGGTCACCGAGTGCGGAGATCGACGCACGGTTCCGATTCCGGGGGAGTGTCAGGCCTGTGTCGTCGCCTCTTTTTTCTGTCCGTCCCGGCCGAGCCGCCGAACGACCGCTTCGACGTCGGCCTCGGATTCCAGTTCGCGCCGGACCGTCTCTCGGATCCTGATATCGTCGGTGTCGGCCTCGTAGTTCCGGAGGTATTCGGCCCGCGAATGCTCCGAAAAGGCGTGTCGGATAGCGAAGTAGCCGTCCGGCACGGTGGTCCCACAGACTGCACACCGGTGTCGTTCGTGCGTCGTGACCTGATGGACGAGTAGCTCTTCGGCATCTTCGGTCGCATACTCACAGTCGCCGATGGCGCACTCCCACATAGGAGTGGAATGGGGATCCTTATATAAAATCCTTCCCGCCGAATCGGAACGGATAACGCCCCGGGGACCGGTATCTGGCGTATGGATCGGTTCCGTCTCGACCCGCACGTGAAGGTCCTCAACGAGCGGATCGTCGAACGGGCAAAGGCGCGCGAACTCGACGCCATCGTCTATGCGCCCCACTTCGTTCGGTGGCCGGAGATTCGATCACAGGCCGAGCGGTTCAGCGACTCGGAGCTCCTCGTCATCCCGGGCCGTGAGGTGTTCACCGGCGACTGGCGGAACCGAAAACACGTGCTTGCGATGGGACTGTCGGATCCTGTGCCGGACTTCATCACGCTCGAAGGGGCGATGGCGGAACTCGAACGCCAGAACGCCGCCGTGCTCGCGCCGCATCCGGATTTCGCAACCGTCAGTCTGGAAGCACACGACCTGCGGGCCCACGGCGACCAGATCCACGGGATCGAAGTGTGTAACATGAAGTATCTCGAACCGCACGGCGAGCGCTCCCGTGAACTGGCACGGGAGTTCGATCTCCCCTCGTTTGGTTCCTCGTATGCGCATCTCCCGGGAAGCGTCGGTGGGGTCTGGACGGGGTTCGATCAGGATTTCGAGACGACGGAGGAGGTCGTGGCAGCGCTCCGCGACGGCGACCCCCGTGGCGTCTATCGCCGAAACGGTGCCGAGCACCGGCTCCGGTGTGCGGCGGAGTTCGCTCACCTGTTCTACGAGAACAGTTGGGGAAAGATCGACCGACTGTTCCTCTCGGGAACCGAGCCGACGCACCCGGATCACATCGCCTACGAGGGCCGGTTCGACGACGTGTGCGTGTATTAGCTCGGGCCACCGCGGCTGCCGGGTAGCGCGGTGCTCGACCCGAAACACCTCGATACGTATCGGGCCCGCCCGAACTGTGTCCCCGGATTCCGGATCCGGACCGAACGTCGATCGGTCATGCGGAAGGGGACCGACACGACCCGAACCGTTATTACGGAAGCATCCGGGCCGAAAGACATGTCAGGAAACGATAGCGACGAACTCTCCGAACTCGGAAGGGAGCTGTCGTTCAGCACGGACGACGAGACGCTGGCGTCGGTTCGTGAGATCGTCGACGGGATCGAGCCGCAACTCGAAGAACTCGTTCCCGAAACCGAACCGAACGAGTCGGTGGGGTCGTTCTCAGACGACGAGTACAACGCCCTGCTCGACGCCTACGAGGAGCCCAGAAGCGAATCCGACACCGGGCCGCTCGCCGGCCTCGAGTTCGCCGTGAAGGACTGCATCGCGCTCGCCGACCTGGAGATGACCTGCGGCGTCGAGGCCTTCTCCTACGTCCCGAGCACCGACGCCGTCGTCGCCGAGCGACTCCTCGAAGCCGGCGCGGACGCCGTCGGGAAGGCAAACATGGAACCCTTTGCGTTCGGCCCGACCGGCGAACACAGCGAGTACGGCGCGCCGACCAACCCGGTCGCCCCGGACCGCGTCCCCGGCGGCTCGTCGTCGGGCAGCGCCGCCGCCGTCGCGGGCGGCCTCGTCGATTTCGCACTCGGGACGGACACGGGCGGCAGCGTCCGGCTCCCGGCGGCCTGCTGTGGCCTCGTTGGCATCAAGCCGACCCACAGCCTCGTCCCCAGACACGGCTTCGTCGATCTGGTTCCATGGACCGACACTATCGGCCCCCTCGCGCGTGATGTCGAAACCGCTGCCGCCGTCCTGGAGACGATGGCCGGCCACGACGTCCGGGATCCGGCATCGAGCCACGTCGATGTCGGCTCGCTGACCGACGGGCTGGACGATCCGGACGGCGATGGCCTGACGATCGGCCTGGTCGAATCGCTCGTTGACGCCGCCGACAGCGAGGTCGCCGAGCCAGTCGTCGACGCGGCGGAAGGACTGGCCGAGGAGTACGACGTCTCACTCGAGCGGGTTACGGTCGATCTGAGCGAGATCTCGAAGGCGTACCCGCTCTTGGTCGGGGATTTCAGCTGGGTAATCCGCCAGCGTGGGATCATCCGCGGCGAGGGCACGGGCTATCAGGAAGAGTGGCGTGCGGCGCTGGCCTCGTTCCTCGAGGATCACGAATTCAACGAGTACATCACCTCGCGAGCGCTCCCGTCCGCGTATCTGGATCAACAGACCGACGGACGGTCCTACGTTGCGCTCCGGCAGCGGGCGATCGAGTTCCAGAAACAGTTGGCTGATGTCTTCGCCGACGTCGATCTCCTTGTGACGCCGACGACGCGGATCGTCCCCCCGGAGTACGAGACGATCGGCGTCTACAAGGACTCGCTCGGTATGACCGGCAACACGGTGCCGTTCAGTTTTGCGCAGACGCCCGCCGTTACGGTTCCCGTCGACAACGTCGGTGGGGTTCCGATCAGCGCCCAGGTCGTCGCGCCGAAATTCGAGGACGGACGGGCGCTTTGCGGCGCCCGGTTGATCGAGCGCTTGAGTGGATAAAAAGACTGCCGCGAGTCCCGTCAAGCGGCGGCAGCGACTCGGTGTGTGCCGCCGTCGGGAAGGATGACGACACTACGCAGGGTTTCGAAGCGATTTCAGATCGGAAGCATCGCGGTCGCCGCACCGATATCGACGTACTGTGGCAGGACGTGCACGATCACGACGGCAGCGGCAAGCTCGACGGCGGTGACGACGATCGTGACGACGTTCGCAAACCGGCTGGACGTCGTCACGCCGGAGGGGAACCCGTACTCCCGGCTCGAAAGCGGATAGAACAGCGCGATCCCCCGCCGGCTCCCGAGATAATCGAGGACGTAGTGGGTGAACACACCGATCCAGACGTACGCGAGGTTCGTGAAGACGAACGGGAACGCAACGAAAACTCCGAGAACGGGGAGGTTATGCAGCGTCTTGCGGTGTTTGCCGAACGCGGTGTCGACGTCGGGAAACAGCGCTCCGAGCGTGACCGGGATCGTCACGGCGACGACCGTCCGGAGCGTGTCGACCGTTCCGGACGGGTCGATCACGAAGCCGAGGCCGATGCCTAAAAGTACCGCGTTGAGGACGTGCCCCTCCTTGTTCATACGGGAGCGACGGCCGCCCGATTGAAAGGCCGTTCGCTCGCCGGCCGTCAGGCCGACTCGACCGCGTCGTGAAGGTCTTCGAGCGCTCGCTCGGCGATCTGTCGCTTGATTTCGCGTCGGGAACCGTCGAAGACGTACCGCTCAACGCGGCACCGCGACTCGCCGGTCCCCCACTCCGCCGCGTTCGAGATGGCAATATAGACCGTGCCGACCGGCTTCTGATCGGTGCCGCCGGTCGGGCCGGCGATCCCGGTCGTCGCGACGCCCCACGTGACGCCCGCCGTGTCGCGGACGCCGCGGGCCATCTGTTCGGCGACGGGTTCGCTGACGGCCCCCACGTCGTCGAGGACCTCCCGGGGCACGCCGAGGTGTTCCATCTTGGCGTCGTAACTGTAGGTGACGATCGACCGATCGAAGTAGTCACTCGACCCCGGAACGTCGGTCAAAAGCGAGCCGATCAGGCCGCCGGTGCAGGACTCGGCGGTGGCGACGAACGCCCCGCGATCGCGGAGCGATTCGCCAACGGTTTTTTCGATGGCCATACGGAAGCAAACGGTCGCTGGGGACTTGAAGTCGAACCTTCGAAGCGAGTCGGAGCAGGGAACGACCGCGGGTGCTTACAGGAGCACGACGGCGAGCATGACCGCAAGCGAGAGGACGACGAGGAAGACCCCGGTCCCGGTCGAGGTCCGGAGGTCGACCGCTTCTTCGTCGGGTCGTTGCTCGACCGAGACGCCGGGGAGCCGTCTGGCACCTTCGACGGCGTAGTGCTGTGGCGCAGCCCCGACGCGCATCGCGGCCGACGCGACGCCGACGACCGCGCGATCGACGGCAGCCCACGATTCGGTGACGGCACGGACGAGGACCCGACCCCCGTAGAAGACGGCGGGGTTGACGATGCGGTCTACGTCCGGAATCCACGTCGCCCGCGAGAGCGGACCCTTCAGGGTGAAAAAGCCGATGAAGCCGGCGACGCCCAGCACGACGCCCTCGGTGACGTGGGGTACGGTGTAGGTGGTGTACTTTTTTGCGATCTCTGCGGTGTTCGGCAGCACCTCGAAGAGGACGCCGGGCAGCAGACCGAGCGCTAGACAGAGCGCGCCGACGGACAGCATCGGGACGGCCTGACCGATTTTCGTGTCCTTGGGATCGATACTCGCCGACCCGTGGAAGAAGACGTAGTAGCCGAGTTTGATAAACGACATGAACGTGCCGACGCCGCCGATGATGAGCAGCCACCACAGCAGGTCCTCGCCGCCAAGCGGGACAGACTCCGATCCGATGACGACGTTCTCGACGCTTTTGTGCGCCTCGGCGATGATGATCCCTTTGCTGACGAAGCCGTTGAACCCCGGCACGCCGGAGATGGCCGCGGCACCGAACAGATACGAGACGAACGTGAGCGGCATCACCCGCCAGAGCCCGCCGAGTTCGGTGATGTCCTCGATCCCGGTCCGGTAGATGACGACGCCGACGGACATGAACAAAAGCGCCTTGTAGAGGATGTGGTTGAAGACGTGGCCGAAGGCCCCGGCGGTCGCAAGCGTCGTCCCGATACCGACGCCGGCGACCATGTAGCCGACCTGCGAGATGATGTGATACGAGAGGAGCCGTCGCATGTCCTCCTGTAAGAGCGCCATCGACGCGCCGAACACCGCCATCGCGCCGCCCATGTAGGCGATCCAGAGGTGACCGTCAGGGAAGGCTCGGAACATCGCGTAGACGCCCGTCTTCGTCGTGTAGACACAGAGGAAGACGCTGGCGGCGATGTGGGGGCTCGGATACGTGTCGGGCAGCCACGTGTGCAGACCGATGAAACCGACGTTGACGCCGATTCCGATCGCCATCAACGCCGGGGCGATCGGGCCGACGACGCCGGCGGCTTCCGAAAAGAGGAACGACCCGGTCGCGGCGTACTGCCAGACGACCGCCGCGAGAACGAGGCTGCCGCCGATCCCGTGGGCGAGCGCGTACCGAAAGCCGGTCCGGACCGCGCGACCGCCGTAGTGCCAGACGAGCAGAGTGCTCGTGGCCGCCATCAGTTCCCAGAAGAACACGAGCGTCAGCCAGTCGCCGGCGAAGACAGCGCCGAGGCTGGTCCCGACGTAGCCCAGCGCCGCCGCCGTCTGCGTGCCGTCCGCCTCGCTCGAATACGCGTACAGCACCGCCGCGGCGGCGATGAGCCCGAAGATGACACCCATCATCCGCGAGAAGTCATCGACCTGATACAGCACCGTCTCGAAGCCGAACAGCCGCGGCGCGAGATGGGTGCCGGCCGGCACGAGTAGCGATCCGACCGCGACCCCAGCAGACGCGAGGAACCCGAGACCGTGACCGACTTTGCGGGGGGCGACGGCGGCGACGAGCGCCGCGAACAGCACGGGCACGAACGGCGGGATCGTCTCGGTGACCATCAGAAGACCACCCCCAGCGTGAGCGCCGTCGAAACGATATCATCGATGAGTCGGAGGAAGACGGCCGCGTGGGGCACGAGTCCGAGCGCGACCGAGCCGGTCATGGCGACGAGGATCGGCCCGAGCATGAACCACGTGCTCTCCTGACCGAGCCAACCGCGGCGGTCCCAGCCGCCAGCCGGTGGCCCGCCATGGTGGTCGTGATCCGCGTGGGTGTCGTCACCGCGGTCGACGTCGACGGGGTCGTCGCGTTCGGTGTGGCTCGTTTCGCCGTCTTCTGTGGTATCCGGTTCCTCGTCGATCATGGCGTCGCTCGGGTTCCGGTCGACGGCGTACTCCCCGTCGACGAGAGGAGCGGGATCGCTGTAGTCGCGCTCGGTCGCCTGACCGCTGAAGTCGGGGCGACCGAGGTCCTCCGGGTCGAGTTCGGGATCCTCGCCAGCGTCGGCTTCGGCGTCCTCGACGGCGATGTCGTCCTCGTCGTCGGTCGCCGGCGCTTCGGTGTCCTCTTCGTCGTCGATCGGCCGGCCGCCGTCGGAACGGGGGCTGTTCGAGCGCGTGGCACCGCCGAGGGGGTTCTCGACGAGCGGTTTCGCGTCGTGAGCCTCGCTGCTCTGAAAGAACGCCTGATAGACGACCGGCCAGAAGTACGCGATGTTGAGCACGCCCGAGACGAGCAGGGCGACCGCGAAGACGTAATCGCCGGTCGAGACGGTACCCACGAGGATGTAGAACTTGCTGACGAACCCCGCGATTAGCGGGATTCCGGCCATTCCAGCTGAAGCGACGGCGAAGGCCGCCATCGTCACGGGCATCCGCTTGCCGATGCCGGCCATCTCGCTGATGTAGTCGGTATGCGTTTCGACGTGGATGATGCCGGCACAAAAGAACAGGGTGAGCTTCATGAAAGCGTGAGCAGGGATATGCAGCAGGCCGCCGGTGATGGCTTCCGGGCTGAGAATGGAGAGTCCGAGGACGATATAGGAGAGTTGACTCACTGTCGAATAGGCCAGCCGCCGCTTGAGGTGGTCCTTCCGGAGGGCGATGACGCTGGCCGCAAGCAGCGTCACGGTCGCCACGGCGGCAAGCGGCAGTCCGACCCCCAACTCGGCGACCGTCTCGGGCCCATAGACGTCGAGTACGACGCGGGAGATACCGAAGACCCCGCTCTTGACGACCGCCACAGCGTGGAGCAGCCCCGAGACGGGCGTCGGCGCGACCATCGCGTCGGGCAGCCACGAGTGCAGCGGCATCAGGCCGGCCTTGACCCCGAAGCCGGCCGCCAAAAGTGCGAAGGCGGCGCGGGCGAAGGCCGGATCACTCGCCGCCAGTTCCGCGATGCCGCCCGAGCTGAAGGTGACAGTGCCAGTCAGCCAGTAGACGAAGACCGAGCCGGCCAGCACGGCGACGCCGCCGCCAAACGTGTAGGCGAGGTACTTGCGACCGGCGGCGCGGGACTCGGCGGTTTCGTCGTGGGCGACCAGCGGGTAGGTCGCGACGGTCAGTACCTCATAGAAGACGTACAGCACGATCAGGTTCGGGGAGAACGCGATCCCGATCGCGGCGCTGAGACTCATCGCAAAGGAGGCGAAATAGCGCGTCTGGCCGTGCTCGTCGAGGCCGCGCATGTAGCCGATGCTGTACAACGAGGTGATGATCCACAACAGACTCGCGAGCATGGCGAACAGCAGGCCGAGCGAATCTACCCGGAGCGCAAAGGGGATGTCGGCGACGAAAGAGCCGAGCGACCAGACGTAGACGTCGCCGGCCAACACGCCGGGGATCATGCTGGCGACGATCCCGAACTTGCCGACCGAGACGACGAGCGTCACGGCCTCTCTAAAGTTCGGGCGGCGGTGGGCCGCGAGGATTGCGAGCGTTCCGACGACGGAGATCAGGACGGCCGCGATCGGCCGCAGGCTTTCGATTTCAGTCACGGGAAGACACCTCCGAGGAAGGGCTCGAGAAGCGTCTCGAACCCGGGGCTCACAAAGCCGAGCGCGACGACGGCGACGGCGGCAAGGCCGACCACAGCGATCATGCCGACCGACACCGATCGGACCGTCCGCGTGTCACCGGCGTTGCTGGAAGCGGGCGCCGCGGCATCGGCTCCGGACTCGCCCTCGGTTTCGCCGCCGTCGGCGAGGGCAGCGTCGAGGGACGGCGCCGGAGCCGCATCCGGGCTCGCGAAGTAGAGCCGTTCGAGCAGGCGGGCGACGTACGCGAGGGTCAAGAGCGTGCTCAAGAAGACGACGAGCGCGACGGGCCAGGCGCCCGCCCGGACCGCCCCGACCGCGATGTAATACTTGCCGAGGAAGCCGATGGAAGGCGGAATACCGACGAGCGCGAGCCCGAGGACGGCGACGACGCCCGCGACGACCGGCGACCGATAACCGAGTCTGGCGTAGTCGTCGACGGTTCGTGCGCCGTGGGTCGCCGCGAGGATCGCTGCGGCGGCGAAGAGACCGCCCTTCATCAGCCCGTGGCCGACGAGGTGGACGACGCCACCGAGCACTGAATCCGGTGTTGCGAGCGCGAACGCGGCGATCACGAGACCGAACTGCGAGACCGACGAGTACGCGAACATCCGTTTGACTTCGCTCTGGACGACCGCGAGGAGCCCGCCGGCGAGGATGCTCACCGTCGCGAACGTCAACACGGCCCACCGAGCCAGCGGGGCGGCCTCGAAGAAGGCGACGGTGAAGACCGTGAGGATCACGCGCGCGATCGCGTACGCCGCGACGGTCGAGACGAGCGCCGAAATGAACGTCGTCACCGTGTCCGACGCGTACGTGTAGGCGTCGGGCTGCCAGGTATGCAACGGGAAGAGCGCCGCCTTCAGTCCGAGCCCGACGACGATGAACGCGAACGACGCGAGCACGGGGCGGGCGGTGTACTGGCCGGCGAGTCGCGAGGAGAGATCGACCATGTTGAGCGTCCCCGTCGAGATGAACGCGTAGCCGACGCCGATGATGAAGAAGGATGCCCCCATGGTCCCGAGGATGAGGTATTTCAGTGCGGCGACGGCCGACCGGTCCGAGCGGTCGGCGGCGACCAGCGCGTAAGTCGCGAGGCCAGTGATCTCGAGGAAGACGAACATGTTGAACAGGTCGCCGGTAACCGAGACGCCCATCAGCCCGCCGACGAGCAGCAGAAAGGCGCTGTAGAAACTGTTGCGCCGCGGGCCGCCAGTGTACGCGAACGCGACGACGCCGACGGAGACGACGGCGATAAGCGCGACGACCGGCGCCGAGAGCCCGTCACCGACGAGTTCGATCCCGTAGGGGGCCGGATAGCCGCCGACCGCATGGACGAGTCGGGCGCCGTCGTAGACAGCCGAAAGGACCACCGCCGCCAGTCCAGCCTCGACCGCGGTGGCGACGGCAGCGACGTACCAGCCCGTCTCCGAGGTCCGAAGGCTCAAAAGCAGTGGCGCGACCGCCGCGAGGATGGGCACGGCGATGAGCAACGGTAAAACGACGTCAGTCATCGACGACCTCCCGGAGTACGCCCTCGTCGAGCGTCCCGTACTCCCGATAGATCCGGACGATAAGCGCCAACGCGACCGCGGTGAGGCTGACGCCGACGACGATGGCCGTCAGGACGATCACGTGTGGAAGGGGGCTGACGTAGGGACCGGTGCTCTCCGACGACACGATGGCGGGCGAGCCGCCGGCGACGTACGCCGACGCGATGAAAAACAGAAAGACGGCGCTCTGAAACAGGTTCAGCCCGATGACCTTCTTGACGAGGTTCGGACTCGCGATCATCATGTAGAGCCCGGTCGCCATGACGAAGACGAACGTCGCGTAGGCCCAGCGCGTGGCCAGAAGTTCGATCACGACTCATCCCCCCGTGGACCGGCCGCGGTCAGGAAGAACAGGCCGATGATGACGCCCGCGACGATGAGCGCGATCCCGCCGATCTCGACGGCTTCGATGCCCAGTTTCGTCGGATGATGAAGCGGGTAGCGGGCGTATTCGAGGAAGCCACCGCCCAGGGCGACGCTTCCGAATCCGATGGCGGCGAAGACGACGAGTCCGAGCGCGGCGACGATCGTGACGATTCGGGACCCGAGCCACTGTCGGGTCGGGTCGATCCCGAACGCGAAAGCGAGCATCAACACGACGACGCCGACGAGAGCGCCACCCTGGAAGCCACCACCCGGCGAGTCGGCGCCGTGGAAGGTGACGAACAGCCCGAACGTGAGGACGAACGGCGCGACGACCCGGACCGAACTCATGATGACTTCGCTTTCGATGTAGGTCCGCGGCTCGTCGGCGTCGGCGGCCGCGTCGCTCATGTGAACACCTCCCGTCGGAGAACGACGAGGGCAGCCACTCCGGCGGCGAAGACGACAGTCGCCTCACCGAAGGTGTCGAAGCCGCGATAGGCCGCGAGCACGGCGGTAACGGTGTTTTCGACGCCGGTTTCCGAATAAGACTGAGTCAGGTAGTAGCCGGTCACGGCGTCGTAAGAGATGATCGGGGCGTCCGGATCACCGACGGCGGGGAGCCCCGGCAACGTCAACCCGAACACGGCCGCCAGCGCACCGCAGGCAAAGAGCGCTCTGGGATCGATCCGCTCTATGTTTCGATCGTCCGATGGTCGGACGGTTTTCGCGATCGTCAAGAGCAACAGTAGCGTCGTCACGCCGGCCCCGATGACGGCCTCAGTAAGCCCCACGTCGGGGGCGAGCAACAGCGTGTACAGGAGCGCCATACCGAGACTGTAGGCCCCGAAGACGACGATCGCCGCGAGGATGTCCCGAAGCAGCGCGGTCGCGACCGCTGTCACGATGACGAACAGCGCGAGCGCGTAGGCGACGTATTCCATCATATGAGCCTCCTCCCCGACTCGTGGCCGATCATTGATCTTCCCTCCACGGTACGATACCTTCCTCGTGGGCGGCACGAGCGATAGCGTGAGCCGCGGTCGGATTGGTAATGAAGATGAATATCAGGAGCAATAAGGTTTTGATTGTCGTCGTCTCGAAACCGATAGTAAGCGCGACGGCGACGAGCGTCAGCCCGGCACCGAGGGTGTCAGTCTGGCTCGCGGTGTGAGCGCGGCTGTAGATGTCCGGCAGGCGAACGACGCCGACAGCCGAGACGAACGTAAAGAACAGCCCGCCGGCGAGGAAGACGACGATCGCGACTTCCGTGAGCATCTACATCACCCCCCCGCGGTCGACGGTAAATTTCGATATCGCGACCGCCACGAGGAAGTTCAAGAGCGCGTACACGAGCGCGATGTCCAGAAACGACGGCACGTCGAGCGCTGCCGCCAGAAGCGCCAGGATGACGACGGTGTTCGTTCCGAGAACGTTCACCGCGAGGACGCGATCCTGCATCGTGGGGCCACGGATAGCCCGGTAGAGGACGACGATCGCGAGAAGCACGAAAACCGCCGCTGCTCCCAACAGCAGCTCATCTATCGGTATCATTCCGGCTCATCCTCCGGACCGACGATCCGGCAGTCGCCGCGTTCTCGGGGGGTCGCCGAACTCGCGGCGGCGCGCCCGTAGAAAACGAACCGAACAGCGCGTTCGAGCGCCCCGTCGAACAGCCCCTCACGGGCCGGCGGGATCAGCGTATGAATCATGAAATCACGTCCATCAACCCGGACGGTGAGCGTGCCCGGGGTGAGCGTGATGCTGTTCGCCAGCGTCGTGACCGGCATCCCGCCCCAGACAGCGGTTCGAACCTCGGTCATCCGTGGCTCGATCGGCAACTTCGGATGCAAAATGACGTACGAAACCAGCAGGTTCGAGACGATGATCTCGTAGGCGAGGTAGGGGACGAAAAGCCCCAGCCGGAGGACGCGGCGGGCGAGAACGCGGAGCCGGAGCCGGTCGCTGAGCGAGATACGATAGAGCATCACGGAGACGATCGTCGCGCTGGCCGCGCCGGTGAGGAGATCGAACCGCGTCAGGGCAAACCCACCGAGGAGCTGATAAAAGAGAAACGAAACGCCGAAAAGCGTCGCGAACTGGAGGCTACCGCCACGTCCGAGGAGCCGGCCGCGCCTGATCCTCCGTCGGAGCGGCGCTTCCTCGACGGCGTATCCACGTCTGTCGAGTTCGACCTCCATCGAGCGCAGGATCGGAACGTTGCCACCGGGGCTGTATTCGGGATCGATGACGATTCGGCCGATTCCGTGAGCGTCAGCGTACGCGGCGAGGGCTTCGGCGTAGTCGTCGGGACTAAAGAGGTATTCGTCGTCGCCGGTGATGGCCGTCTCGATCGTGAGGGTACCGTCAGGATCGTCCTCGCGGGCCCACGTGGCGACCCGATCCAGCAGCTCCTGGGTCGCCTCCCGGACCGAGGGATCGACGTCGTCGATATCGTGCCACGGGACGGGAGCGACGAAATGGATCCCCGCAACGTCGGTCTCCGAGGCGACCTCGACCGCGTGGGCAACCGTGTTCCGGAGCGTCACCGACTCGCCGACGGGGACGAGTAGCGCGCGGTCGGCGGATCGCCCGGACGTCTGTTCAGCCATGGGAAGTCACTACAGGGGGTTTCTCGTAGCTCCGTCAAAACGGTTTATCTTCGCCACCACTACTCCCGTGTCGCTCCGTCACGTCCCGAAGCCCCGCCGCTCTGTGCCGAAATCCGCCCGAGCGGCGAGCGCTCGCCTCCCGGATTCTACAAGACTTAACTCACTTCGACTCCGATCGGTTCGCATGACACAGTCGTCGTCCGTGTTCGTTCCTGGCCACGTGACGGGGTTCTTCAGCGCCCATCCGGACGACGATCCGACGAAAGCCGGCTCGCGCGGGGCCGGTATCACGCTCTCGGAAGGCGTGACCGTCCGTCTCGAAGCCGGCGACGGACTCGAACTCAACGGCGAGTCGGCGACGATCGAGGCGGTCGACCGAGTTCTCGACGCCCTGCGCGTGACAGCCCGCGTCGTCATCGAAACCGACCTGCCGCTCGGCGCCGGGTTCGGCGTCTCGGGGGCGGCGGCGCTCGGGAGCGCGATCGTAGCGAACGCCGTCTTCAGCCGAGAGCTCTCCGAAAACGAACTCGTGACGATCGCCCACGGCGCGGAGGTACAGGCCGGCACCGGTCTCGGGGATGTCGTTGCCCAGGCCCGTGGCGGGCTCCCGATCCGGCTCGAGCCCGGCGCGCCGGCCCACGGCGCGATGGACGGCGTTCCGGCGCGGGAAACCATCGAGTACGTCAGCTTCGGCGAACTCCGGACCGAGGAGATCATCACGGGCGAGACGACCGAACTGACGGCGGCGGGCCGGCAGGGACTCGCCTCGCTCGTCGAGGCACCGACGGTCGAGACGTTCATGGAGGCCTCCAGGCGCTTCGCGCGGGAGGCGGACCTGCTGACGCCGAAGGTAGAGGAAGCGATCGAGGACGTCTCGGCGGCCGGCGGGGAGGCGGCGATGGCGATGCTCGGCGAGACGGTGTTTTCGGTCGGTCCGGGGCTCTCGGAGGCCGGCTACGACGCCGAGCGGTGCGAGATCTGCCTGACCGGGGCGCATCTGGAGTGATCGGGGACAGACGGAAACGATCGCCTGAGGATGGTTCGACAAGCGGCTGACTGTCGTCGCTCCGTCAACCCGGATGGGGAGCAGTGATACGGTTCAGATGTGATGGACGATGGCGATATCGCAGTCGCTGTCGTCCAGTTGCTCGAACGTCGGTGGACGTATTGCCCGCGAGACGAACGTTCGTTTCGAGCTTGAGCCGACGATCGTGAGGTCGTATTGAGCCGTGTTTTCCGAGAGGACCTCCGGGATCGGCGCATCGAGAACGCGCGTCTCGAACGCCTGATCGAACGTCTCCGCGAGATCGGCGAGCATCGCCTCGGCTTCCCGCCGCTCGTGTTCGGCATCGATCGAATGACAGATTGTCGTTCGTCCCCGATCGCTGGTGAGTCGGTCGGCAAAATCCAGCATCGTGTGGGCGACCCCACCGGCGTATTTGACCGGCACGAAGATCCGGTCCCAGGATTCGCGCCCCTCGCTTCCCCGGAAGACGACCACGTCGAACTCCGAGGCGAACAGCCGCCGGACAAACTGCGAGAGCTTTCCGTCGGCGGTCTCATACGGGGTAACGATCAGATCACAGCCGTTCTCTGTCGCTGCCCGCGTCACGAGTTGGCCGTCGTCCGGATCACCGCCGACCACGACTACGTCGCACGGGACATCGAACCGACTCGCTACCTCGTCAGCGTATCTCTCTGTCCGTTCGGCTGCCCGCCGGACCACCGGCATCTCCGTGTTGTCGGGTTCCGTCGTGTCAACCGTTCTGTCGGTGTCGACGTCGTCATCCGCATCGGGGTCGACGATATCGAGAAGCACGACTTTTCCTGCCTCGTGTGCGGCGGCGATCTGGGCACCGAAAGCGATCACCGACTCGATGCTGTCGCCGTCACCGCGGATCGGGATGAGGACAGCATCGTCCCCGTGTGTGGCCCGATACAGATACGACGCCCGCTGTTCGTAGATCCGGTTTCGCCACACGTAGAACACGCCGGCCACCGCCGATGCGGAGACGAAAACGCTGACCACGTAGATCGGCCGATCGGCACCGACGACGAGGACGAGCAGGGCAGTCGAAAAGGCCTGTGACTCCTCGAATCCGAGCCCCCAGACCACGACTCCAGTGAGGAACATGCCGAGAGCCGCCGTGCTCGGGTCGACATAAAACAGGTCCGATCCGGCCGGATACCAGTAGCGCGTGCCGAACTCGAGAGCGATCCATCCGCAGAACGCTCCGGCGGTCATGCCGGCGACGAACCGTCGGGGCGTCGCGTACTTCGATTCGGGATTAATAAAGAGGGTGTACGTCCCCGAGGCCAATGGTGGGAACATCAAAAACGGCAGCAGTTCGGACCGGTTCGAAACGAACGTCAGGACTGCGATCAGTACCGGCATCAAACCTAAAAGTGAGACGTGAACGAAGTTGTGTGTATCTTCGAGCCACCGCCGTGCGTCCACGAGCGCACGTCGCAGCGGTTCGCGGATATTCGTAAGGAAAGATCGCAGACGCGATCGAGCGGACATTACGTGTTGACAAAAGCGACCGGAGACCGAAAGTGTGGCGTCACCGGACTACGGTGGAGTGCGATCTACTCGAAGGTCGTTTCGTGGAGGTTCCCCTGTCCCGCCTCGCCGTACCACCGGACGACGACTCGCTGGCCGGATTCGAAACGCGGGTCTTCGAGTTCGATCCGATTGCCGGGCTGTATCAGTCCCGACTCCGTCTCCCAGAGCGTCCCGTGGACCGGTCGGTCGGGGATGATCGGCCGCTCCTCGTAGACCAGGATTCGAAGCGAACCGGAGTCCAGGGACGCTCCGCCGGCGTGTTCGACGGCGAGTGCGTCGGCCGCGGGGTCGCTTTCGATCTCGAAGGTCGCGTCGGGAGTTTGCCCGGCTGGGAGGTCGCTCGTCGAAGAATAGAGCCCGATCCCGGCGATTGCCACGAGGAGCAAAAGCGCCGCGACCGCGGTGCGGTCCCGCACGGCTTACTCCTCGTCGCGGAGGAGTCGGTCGACGATTTCGTCGGGATCGAACCGGTCTAGGTCGTCGTAGCCCTGGCCGGTGCCGAGAAACAGGATCGGCTTGCCGGTGACGTGGGCGATCGAGATCGCCGCCCCGCCCTGGGAGTCGGCGTCGGCCTTGGTCAACACCGCGCCGTCGATCTCGGCGGCGTCGTTGAACTCCTCGGCGCGGTTCGTCGCGTCCTGACCGGCGACCGCCTCGTCGACGAAAAGCGTCATGTCGGGGTCGACGACGCGGTCGATCTTCTCCAGTTGGGCCATCAGATCGTTGGAGGTGTGCAGCCGTCCGGCGGTATCGCCCAACACGACGTCGACGTCGTTCGCGTCGGCGTACTCGACGGCGTCGTAGATGACCGCCGCCGGGTCGCCGCCCTGTTCGTGAGTGATAATCTTCGTGTCGAGGGCGTCGGCGTGTTCTTCGATCTGCTCGTTCGCGCCGGCCCGGTAGGTATCCCCGTTGGCCATCACCGAGGAGAAACCGCGCTCTTCGAGCCACTGTGAGAGTTTCGCGATCGTGGTCGTCTTTCCGACACCGTTGACGCCGGTGAAGACGATCGTGACCGGCTTGTCGGCTTCCGCGATGCGCGCTTCGAAGTCGAACTGCCCGACACTGATGACGTCTCGGAGGGCGTCGCCGATCGCGCGTTCGATGACCTGTTCGCCCGACTCGACCTGTTTTCGGGTGTCGCCGACCAGTTGCTCTCGGATTCGGTCGGTGATCTCGCGGGCGACGTTCATTTCGACGTCGCCGGAGAGCAACTCGAGTTCGAGCTGTTCGAGAGGGGCTTCGAGTTCCTCCTCGGTAATGATCGTCCGGCCGGTCGCCGCCAGCGCCGCCTTCTTGGCCAGCCCGGGCTCGTCGCCGTCGTCACCGGAATCGGCCGTCGCCGCTTCTTCGGTGTCGGCGGCGGAATCGGACCCCGCGTCGTCGCCGTCCGTGGCTGCCTCCTCGGCGTCCGTCTCGGCCTCGGCTTCGACGTCGCTTTTGAACTGGCCGAGTTTGTCCTTCAGTCCGTCGAACATCGCCCCTACTCGTCGTCCTGCTGTTGCATCTGCTGCATCTGTTGCATCTGCTGCTGTTGGGCCTGTTGTGCCTTGGCCTCGAGGTCTTCGGTCTCCTCTTCGACCGTCTCGATCTCGGCTTCGAGTTCGGCGATCCGGTCATCGAGGGTCTCTTTTTTGTGTTCGAGCGATTCGATCGCCCCGTCGCTGTTGCGCTCGGCGGCGTACCCACCACCGAGCGTCACGACGACCTCGTCCATGTCTTGGATCTCCGCGCGAACGTAGGCATCGCCGCCGATCGGCACCTGCACCGTCGAACCGCTCTCGAGCGTCTCGATCGCCTCGATGGCCTCGTCGATCTCGCCCTGTTCCTCGCGGATGTTCTGGATCTCCGCCTGAATGGCCTGCTTTTCCTGCTCTAAGGCCTGCATCTGTTCTTGGATCTGCTGCATTGCGCCGCCGCCGCCGCCACCGCCGAGGCTCATGCGTCCACCCCGTCGATGTCGATCTGGGCCCGTTTCAGCCCGTGTTGGGAGCCGAAGTTCGCGTAGACGTGCTCGACTGCCACGTTCTCGTTTTCGGCTTCGATCGTCTTTTCGAACGCCTGCTCGCCGTAGCGGGCGGGGAAACGCCCCCGGACCGTAAACTCACTCATGACTGGAATACATCGCGCGAGCGGGAAGTATCTTCCTAACCAGCGGTTCCCTTCGGACGGACGGATCCGGCGATCACACGGACAGCCGGCGGGCAATGGCCTCCCCGGCCAGTGGGGCAGCAAAGACGCCGCCCACGACGACGAACATCCCGAGGAAACCGAGATACGGGGCCAAGTTGAGCCCGTAGACGACGGCGAAGAGCCCGCCGAAAGCTACACCGACGACGACCGAAGCGATCCCACCGGGCCGTGTCGTCGTCTCGTGGACGACCGCCTCGCCGATGATTCCCCACGTGAGGCGGCCACCGAGTGCGCCGCCGAGTGCGAGCATCGTGTCCGAGCTGTAACTCACGGCCGCACCGACGAGCGCCACGAGGAGCGCCAGAAACATCGCGCGCCCCGGCGCATCGCCGCGATCACAGAGCCGGTAGACGGCCGCGAGCAACGCCGCGCCGATCGCCGCACCGGCGACGATGTCGACGAGATAGTGCACGCCGAGTGCGATCCGCGACAGCGGGATCGATACACACAGCACCGCGCCGACTGCGTAACTGCGTCGGGTGCCGACGAGCAGCGCGAGACCACCGTAGACGACGACCGCGGCGATAGCGTGTCCGCTCGGGAAGCCGAAGCCGTCGGCTGCCCCGATCTGGGCGTACAGGGGAACGAGCGTCTCGGGGACGAGCGCCGCCCCTGCCGGCTCCCCCGCACCGGGCGGTCGCGGCAGCCGGAACAGCTCTTTGAGCGTCGTCGTAACGGCCAGCCCGACGAAAGCGAGCGCGATACCGAAGGCCGCCCGGCGGCGGGGAAGCGACAGCGGCCCGGGGAGCGCCGATCCGACCCAGTAGAGAACGCCGAGTAACACGAAGACGAACCAGACGTCCCCGAGCATCGTCACGAGCGCCGCGAGGAGCGCGACGGCGTCGGGCAGCCCCGCAACGGCCTCGATTTCGCCGAGTCCGCGGCTCATCGGCTCTCGAATCGGTCCTTCAGCCGTCCGGGGAGGCCGGCAATCGTGATCGTCGTGCCGACCACCAGCATGAGGGCGTACAATCCCAGCGTCGACAGCCAGATGACGAGCATCGCCAGTACGGCCCACCCGCCGGAGAGGAAATAGAAGCCTCCAAGCGTCATCGCCGTGCCGTAGAGCAACACCAAGTACGGCCCCCAGCCGCTGGCTTTCCCGCGGCGGAGCCGGGCCCGCACGTACCGCTTGAGATCCGATTCGATCTCCTCGCGGTGGACCGTCCGCTCGTCGATCCGGTCCTCGAAGCGGTCGAGTTCGTCGTAAAGCTGTTCGATCTCCTCGCGGAGTTCGTCGGCCGATGCGTCGTCGTCTGGGCGGTCACGTGTCATGATTCGTTCGAGTGCGGCGGTCGGTTCCGGTGTTCGTTCGTCGGCCCCGGTGGTAGTACCGTCGGTTCGTCCGGCGAGCACAGCGTTGAGGACAGCCCCCAAGAGCAACACGAGCCCGCCGAAGTACAGGAAGGTTACGAGCAGGAGGACGCCGCCGAGCAGCCCGTAGGCCTCGTAGCTTTCGGCCACCGACGCGTACAGCCGGAAGCCGGTCTGAAGGGCCGTCCAGCCGACAGCGGCAAAGAGCGCTCCGGGAATGGCTTCACGCACCGAAACGTCGGTGCCGGGAAGCACATAATACAGCGGGAGAAAAGCGACGCTGAGCGCCGCGATCAGGGCGGTCGTCCCGACGAGACCGACGGAATCGTAGCCCTCGACGGTCGCAGCGATCCCGAGTCCGGCGATCACGGTTCCGATGGCGACAGTCGCCGCGACACCGGCGACGACGGCACCCAGCGTGATCGTCGCGTTTCGGATCTGGGCGACGATCGAGGTCGGACCGGGATCGCCGTAGACCTCCGAGAAGGCGATATCGAGCCCGCGGAAGAGCTTCAGACCGGACCAAAACAGCACGGCGAGCCCGAAGACCGTCGCGCCACCGCGGCCCGCAGCGCCCGAAAGCGCATCTGCGAGGGCGGTCCCGATCCCTTCGCCGAGTGTCCGGGAGGCCGCCGCGACGACCGTCTCGACGAGGGCACCCCCACCGACGACCGAGGTAATGACGAGTGCGAGCAACAACAGGGGTACGAGCGAGATGAGCGCGTAGTACGCCAGCCCGGCGGCGATGAACGTGATGCGGTCCGACTGCGCGCCGCCAGCAACGCCGCGAACGACCGTTACTGTTCGATCGACGTACCCCGTCACGACCCGGAATATGGGGGAGCCATACATATAATCGGCGGGACGCGACGGATCGATCAGACAGCGCTGCTCAGTGGAGCGCGTCGTGGATCGCACCGACGCCGGCGTCGGTCTTGAACGTCGTCCCGCCGTAATGAGTTCGTGAGGCCTCGTGACCGGCGTCCCGGAGCGTCGCCAGAAAGTCGTCCATCGCGACGTTCGGCTCGCCCCAGCGTTTGTACAGCCGGTGTTGGTCGTAGTGCGTCGGCCTATCGAGCTCGGCCGCGATAGAATCGAGGAGGTCGCGGGCCTTCTCGACGGTTCCGGCGTCGTCGGGGACCGCCCTCGCGACGTCTTCGACGAACGCCGGGTCGTGGGCGGCACCGAGCCAAACAGGGCCGGCCGTCCAGGTCGACTGGCCGCACTCGGGGCACGTATCGGTCGGATCGGCAACGAGCGTCGGCTCGTGATCGCGCCACAGACACCGCTGGCAGTGATCGATGTAGCCGAGTTCCTCGATCCGCCGATCGGCCGCCTGCGCGCCACCATCGAGTCGCAAGTAGGTCCGGACGTAGTGACTCGAGACGTGGCTCAAAACGGGGGTCGCGGCGATGTCGTAGCGTGCGGCCGTCCGAACGAGCGCCGAGAGCAGGACGCGAAGCCCCATCTCGGGGTGGAACTCGGTGTTTCGCGGGACGGCACCGTAGCTCCGGACACCGCTCTCGAAGTGGGCACCACAAAGCGGCGCGGTATCGGTGGCCGTCACACAGACGTACCGCCGGGCGCTCTGAAACGCCGCGTCGACGAACGGGATCGGCGTCCCGAACGGGTCGAGGTCGACCACGTCGTGGTGTGTCTCGTGCATGTGAGCGTTGACGTCCCGGTGGTGGATCTCCCCGTCGAGACCGTTCCGTTCGAGGTTCGTCCGAGCGAGATCGACCGCCTCGCTGTCGACGTCACAGCCGGCGACCGAGTACCCGGCCGCGGCGGCTCTGACGGCTCTGATCCCGCTCGCAGTCATCGCGTCGAGATAGGACTCACACTCCGACTCGACGGCCCGGAGGACGCCGACAGTGATGTCGCGGTTCAGCTCCTGAACGGGGTTGTAGAACACCCCGTCGCCCGAGCCCTCGCTCGCGCCGTGTCGCTTCTCGGGCACCTCGACCGTGACGGCTCCCTCGCGGACCTCCATACTCCCCGTTCAGGGCCACGAGCGAAAAGCGACACGCTTGCCGGAGCTGTGGTCCGTCCGCCGTGGTCGTTCTTCCGTTCTCGACTAATCACAGGTGTTTGTATAATAGGTCTAAGTACCAATTTTTGTATCTATTGTCGAAAGCCGGTTAATCGAACTGCATAGCCAGACTAATACAAATGAATCGCTATCATCTAATTCGTCTGTAGACTAAGAGCGGATGCGTCTACCGTACTGTTCGCCTATATCCGGAAGTAAAATGCGTGTTCGACCGAAGGCAACACCCTGAGAGCTGTTTTCGATCGGATACCCGGCGACTGCGGGCGTATGTTTGTCGTGAAGTGGCCAAATGACGTGCATTAGCCACCGAAGCGACGAATCGGCCCGTATTCCGGCTGACAAACGTGACAACCGAGCGGGTGGGTCGGCGTCGATGTCTGCATCGACACCCCAAGTATGCTTTCCGTGTTCATATCAAAAACAAAGTATTAGTGTATATATGACTAAAACGACGAATCTGGGTATTCCCTTGGCAATGTGGAGTTGAAGTAGGTGATGCCCGATGAGTAGAATCGGTGATACGTACCGACACGGTTTAGGATCGCTCGTACAGCGCCGGACGGCGGTCTTCGAGGTACTGCAACGTATCGGCCCCTTCGGCCCGCAGATCGATCGACCCCGTTATTTCCGCAGCGGCGTCCTCGTCGGCCGTCGTAACAGGGCGTCCCCGTTCGTCGAGAATGCGACTGCCGCCGAAAAATTCGACGCCGCGTTCCTCCCCGATCCGGTTACAGAGAACGTGTGGCCGGACGTTTTCGAGCGCTCTGGCGGCGCTGTACGTCCGTTGGTCGTGGGCGAACGGACGCATGTTCGCCGAGATCGTCACGAGGACGTCGGCGTTCCGCAGTGTCAGTTGTCGGGCGACTTCCGGGAACTCTAGGTCATAACAGATCTCGACACCGAGCGTCCCGGCGGACGTCTCGACGGTGGGAAGGTCCGCTCCGGGACGGAAGACGGACGCTTCCTCGCCGTAGAGGTGTGTCTTGTGATAGACGCCCGCCATCGATCCCGAATCGAAGATCACCGCCGAATTGTACACGTTACCCGCCTCGAAAAACGGCGTTCCCAGCACGGCAGTCAGGTCAGTCGTGTGCTCGGCGATGCGAGCGAGGGCGTCATCGATCTCCTCACGGAGCGTACGCAACGAGGGCGGTCGGTCTCCGGATCCCGGTTTCTCGCCGTGAGCGTTCGGGTCCGATCCCATCCCGCCGACGTGATACCCGGTGAGAAACAACTCCGGATAGACGACGAGGTCGATCCCGTCGGCCGCCGCCGCCCGGAGGGAGCTCACCA
>Ga0102936_1000117_pt1 | contig 29228 bp, 30 predicted proteins | sample SalPon2_A_H2O_MG_FD_78502 | JGI IMG/M metagenome (GOLD analysis project Ga0102936, IMG submission 78502) | Salt pond water microbial communities from South San Francisco under conditions of wetland restoration - Salt Pond MetaG R2_A_H2O_MG | ecosystem: Environmental > Aquatic > Non-marine Saline...
CTCGTCGTTCGCTGCGCTCACTCCTGCGGTTCTTGTCTCGCCCGTCTTCGTCGAGAGCGCAGCCCCTTCCAGTCCCGCCCGTGGCGGGTGTTCGACCAGCATTCGCTTAACTAAACACGACCCGTCCGAGCGGGCAAAGAAGCTAATAGGACGTGCGCCGTTGGCAGCGACGAATGGCGAACGTAGTCGTGACCGGCAGCGGTGGTGATCTCGGGCAGTGGGTCGTCGGGGCCCTGTCGCGGGCGGGGTGGCAGGTCAGGTGTCTGGACCACTCACAGCCCGACGACGACCTACCGCCTGGCGTGACGGCGATCGAAACCGACCTCACGGACGCCGGGGAGACGCTGGAAGCGATCCTCGCCGCCGACCCGGACGCGGTCGTCCACCTGGCCGCGGTGGGTCCGCAGTACTACGCTCCCTCGCGGGTGTACGAAAACAATACGCTCGCAGCGTACCACGCGTTAACTGCGGCGGGCGAGGCCGGCGCGGACGTTGTGTGGACCTCCAGCGAGTCGGTCTACGGGTGGGTGTTCGCCGCAGAACAGCGCCTCCCCGACGCGCTCCCGGTCTCAGTCGCTCACAAGTGTCGGCCCGAAGACCAGTACGGCGTCTCGAAGGTCGCAGCGGAGGCGACCGCCGAAGCGGTGGCCCGTCGGTACGACGTCTCGGTCACCACGATCCGGCCCTCGTGGATCCAACACCCGGGCGCCTACGAGTGCACCGACGCCGACGGGGAAGACGTCGTGGACAACTTCTGGTCGTACGTGGACGTCCGCGACGTCGTGCGACTGGTGGAGGCGGCGCTCGAATCCCCGCCGGACGGCGAGGAGACGGTCCAGGCCGCCGCGGCCGAGAACTACGCGGGCCGGCCCACCCGGGCACTGTTCGAGGACGCGTTCGGATCGGTTCCGACACCCTGCGACCTCGAGGGGACCGAGTCGGCACTCTCCACCGCGAACGCGACTGCTACCTTCGGGTGGGAGCCCGCCTACTCGTACCACGAGGCGGCGACCGACGACATCGGCCCCTGGGACGACTGGTAGGGCCGGGCGAGCGCGCATCGGAGTCGGCGCCGACTGCTACGACGAGAGATCACACATCTCTCGTTGCCTACGATTTCTGGTAAACCACCCGAGTCATAATACTTCCCTTGGTACGATCTACAACGGTTAGTCCCACGTTTGTGATTCGAACATACCAGACCCAACTATAGTATGCTACTCTGATAGTTCGGGAGAACGCGGCCGACCCTCCTGACTTCGCGCCCGCGCCGACACCGGGTCTCACGTGGGCGCGCTCGGACCGATCCGACAGTCAGTCGATCCGCTCGAACCGATACGTCACGACCTCGTCGCTGTCGTCCCACGAGAACCCATCGGGGTGGACCCGCTGCATCCGCTGTTTGTACGCCTCCAACGATTCCGACCCCTCGCGTCGTGCGTCGGCGTCGGTGAAGTCACCGAGCGTGCGGCGTTCGACGCTTGTCACCTCGAAGGAGTCGCCGTCGATCTCGAAGGTGTCGCCCTCGGTGGCGTACCGGGTGCTCGCGCCACGGGTCAACTGCGTGACCTCGCCGTCGCGGACGGACTGTTGGACGCGGTCGTTCGGCAGGATGGCGTCGGTGTCGATCTCTGACATACCCACCCGTACAATCGGGGTTCTCAAAACCCCATCGGCGCCGCAACCGGGTCGGTGAGTGCCACGGCGAGACGACAGTCGATATAAGACGGTCGGGCCGCGAGTACGAGCCGATGGAACGGCGGCAACTGTTCGGCGACGCCCTACTCGCGGCGGCGACGTGTGCGGTCCTGCTGGGCGGCTGCCTGTCTCTGGGCGTCGACGCCGGCGTGTTCTTGGAGCCGCTCTCCGCGGTCCTCGGGTGTCTCGGAATGGTGGGCCTCGAGGCGGTGTTGCTCCGGAACCCCACGTTGGCGCGGCGCCTCTGGGACCGCCCGCCCGTCCGAGCAGGGAGTGCGCTGGGCCTGCTCGTCGGTGCCGGACTCGCGGCGTCACTCGGGGCGGTCTGGATCGTCGCCGTCCTGGTGTGGGGGCTGCTCGCGTACCTCGGCCTGGTGGGAGTCGTGCTCGTCCGGGGCCACAACCCGCTGGCTCCGAGCGGGTGAGTGCCGTCCCGGGGGCGTAGACGCCGCCTCGACACCGGAGTGATCCGGACAGTTCGTTACACGACGCCGGGATACGCCCGGTATGACGAACGACACCGCAGATTCCGATCGCGACCCTCTGGGACACGTTCTCCTGCCGGTGGCTCACGAGGGGGACGCTCGGAAGACGGCGGTCGCCTCGGAGCCATACGCCCCGGACCGCGCGACCGCACTTCACGTGGTCGAGAAGATCGTCCGCGGATCGCTCGTTATCGACGCGATCAACGCCCTGGAGACGCCGGTGCTCTTGACCGAGCGACCGTCCACGCGGTCGCTCCGCGAACGGCTGTTCGGGCGGTGAGCCGCCCCGCCCCCCGCGACTCCGATGTGGCGCGTTAGTGACGCCGGGCGATCACAGCCGCGAACGGATCCGCCTCCGGACGGTCGCGGACGACGTCGACGGCACCAAGCCCGCCGGCTTCGCAGTACGACGACACCAGTTCCGCTCGCTCGTCCATATCGGCCGTCCGCCACGCCCGGATCGCCTTCGTCGGGAACATGCGGTTGGTGAAGCTCACGACCACCACCCCGCCCGGTGCCAGCACCCGCCCGAACTCCGCGAACACCTCGCCGGGATACTGCAGATACTGCACCGACAGCGCACACACGACGACGTCGAATGCGTCGTCGGCCAGCGGGAGGGCCTGGTCGTCGTTGAGATCCTGGACGAACCACTCGTCGAACGCGTCGTTGGCGTCGAGTTCGGCGTCGTTCAGGCCGTGGCCGACGACCCGATCGTACTCGTACGGCGGGAGATGCGACACCCAGCTACTCATCGCGTCGAAGACACGATCCTCGTCGGAGAGGACCCGGCTGTACACCTCGGTGAGACGCCGGAGGAACCCATCGTCGGCGTGTGTCACGAACCGCGGTTGGTCGTAGAACGCAGCGTCCGATCCCGCGTCGATCTTCGTTCGGTCCGTCTCCGAGAGGTGCGACGTCACAGGTCCGATACGAGGCCGTCACTAATGAGCGGATCGCCGATCCGGGTCGAGGACGGCCAGGCGGCCGGAGTTACTCCGTCGCGGTCGCCGGGAGCACGGCCCACCACCCCTCGATTGAGCCGTCGAACAGCTGTTCGGGGACCAGCGGTGCGGGGACCGGCCGGAATCCCCCGCGTCGCATCGCCGCGATTCCGGGATACCGCTGGACCGGCCGACCGGCGAAGTCGACGACCCGGATCTGCTTGTCGCTGTCGCGATGGTACGCGTACGGGAACCGGGCCCGTGGCGGACACGCCAGCGCGTCGACGCTGCCCAACCGGGCGAGGACGGTCCCGTCGGCACGGAGTTCGAGCCACGGTCGCTCCGACGCCTCCGGCTCGTCCCCAACAGGTCTCCGGGGCGCTTCGGAGTCGGCGTTGGGCTCCCGAGTGGAGTCACCACGCCGGAGCCCCGTCGGTTCCGGCGTCGTGTGCGTCTCGCGCCACGTCAGTTCCGATCCGGTGGGGACCGCCGCGTAGCCGCCTTCATCGAGACGCACGCGGTCGGGACCTATGTGGAACTGGCGTCCGTCGTCGTCGGCTTCGCGGACGCCGACCGGGGAGAGCAGCAGCCGCTCGACCGCCTCGGCAACCCCGTCGTTCGGAACGACGAACAGCGTCGCCCGGCCGTTGGCACGGTTGTTCCACAGCCGCGAGAGCGTGACCGTCGGGTCGGCCTCCTGGAGCGGTTCGACCGCGACCGGCCGGCCCGCACCCAGAAGCGCCTCGGGGGTCGGTGGGTCCGCAGCGTGGTCCGACGACTGGGCCGAGGGGTTGGCCGCTCCGCCGGCGCCGTCGGCGGTATCGGCCGCCGGCGTGGCGACCGCGGGCGGCTCCGCGGCGTCACTCGACCGGGAAACCGTCGTGCCGGCGCGAAGACACCGGTCGATCCCGGCTGCGAGTAGTGCGTCTGTCATCTACTGATCGTTCGGTCGCGGGCGTAAGTGGGTTGTGTTCACGCCGAGCGGAGGTGTATGTCGGAGCGGCGGGGCGGCCATACGGGACGACACCATACCCCGGACGGCGGGCGTCCGGCACGGTAGCGCAAGGACCACAGCGCGTCGGCCGTTCGCGGGTCGACTCCACGCGGCGGGTGCTCGCTCGACACGACCGCGGACATCGCCGCCGGGAAAGTCGTAGCCGAGGCAGTCCGGATCGCGCTCGGTCCCTGGGGGATGGACAAGATGCTGGTCTCAGATTCCGGCGATGTCGTGATCTCGACGACGAGACGACCGGTGTAGCGGCGATGGGCATCGGACACCCCGCAGCGCAGCCGCTCGTCGACGTCGCCGACGAGCAAGGGACCATCATCGGGCACGCGAAGTCGCCTGCGGACGCAGGCGTCTCACCCCCGTTTGCGGACTGTGACGCCCGCAGAGGGCTCGATCAGGTGCGTCTCGGAGTCGTGCTCGGGGAATTGGTCGACGTATCTGGCTTCGAGATCGCGGGCAACCGCCTCCGCGTTGCCGGCATCGACGATCGCGACCGCGGCCCCGCCCCACCCCGCGCCGGTGAGCCGCGCGCCGTAGGCGCCGGCGTCGACCGCCGCCCGAACGACGAAGTCGAGTTCCGGGCAGCTCGCCTCGTAGTTGTCGGCGATGTCGCGGTGCGCCGTCACCAGCACGTCCCCGAAACGGTCGAGGGTTCCGGCCGTGAGGGCGTCTTTCGCCTCGACAACACGTCGGTTCTCCCGTCGGAGATACCCCACGCGCCGGCGCTCCACGTCGGGCAAGGCAGAGAGGTCGGCCTCGGTCACGTCCTTCGAGGACTCCCGGCCGAGCCGGTCGAGCGCGGCTTCCACAGTCGAGCGTCGTTCGTTGTAGGCCGACGCCACGAGTTCGCGTTCCACGCCGGTGTGGAACACCAGCACTCGCGCGCCGGCCGGGATGGGGACAGTGTCGTACTCCAGCGTGCCCGTATCGATGTGGAGGGCGCTGTTCGCCTGGCAGAGCGCCACGGCGAACTGGTCCATAATACCGCAGGCAACTCCGACGTAGTCGTTTTCGACCTGTTGGCCGAGCAGCGCCAGTTCCGTTCTGTCGAGTCCGAGATCGTACGCCTCCTCGAGGAACGCGAGGATCGCGAGTTCGAGACTCGCTGACGAACTCAGCCCCGACCCGAGCGGGAGGTCCCCACTGAGCTCCCCGTGAAAGCCACCGGGATCGTGGCCCGCAGCCTGGAGCACGTGGTAGACGCCCTTGACGTAGTCGAGCCAGGTGCCGTCGGGCTCGAACTCCGCCGGGTCGAACCGGGCTTCAGCACCGAGGGCGTCAGACTGCACCACGACGTCGTCGTCGGGGCCGGCAATCAAGGTGGTGTGTAGATCAGTCGCGATCGGCATCGCGTCGCCGCCGGTGTAGTCCGTGTGCTCGCCGATGAGGTTCACTCGGCCGGGGGCACGTACCTCGTACATATCGGGTGGAAGCTCCTTGGAGCCAAGACGGCGGCGTGAAACAAAAAGTATCGCTGCCGGTCCCCGGGTCGGGAGGCGGTCCCGGCGCGGGACTTATGTCGACGGGTTGAGTCGGTGAGGTATGCGATTCGGCATCATCGGGACCGCGGACATCGCCCGAACGGCGCTGATTCCGGCCGTCGAACGGACCGAACACACGGTCGACGCCATCGCCTCCCGTGACGGGTCGCGGGCGCGGGCTGTGGCCGACGAGTTCGACATCCCCCGGGCGTTCGGCTCCTACGAGGCGCTGTTGGGCGCGCCGGACCTGGATGCGGTGTACAACCCGCTCCCCAACAGCCTCCACGGCGAGTGGACCAAGCGGGCGGCCGACGAGGGGCTCCACGTCCTGTGCGAGAAGCCGCTGACCGCCGACGCCGACGAGGCGGCGTCGGTCGTGGACCACTGCCGCGACGCGGGCGTGACGCTCATGGAGGGGTTTATGTACCGATACCATCCCCGGACCGAGCGCGCGGCGGAACTGGTCGAGAAGGCACTCGACGGCGTCCACGCGGTGACCGCGTCGTTCAAGTTCAGACTCGACGGGACCCCCGACGACGTCCGCCTGGATCCGACGCTTGCCGGCGGCGCGCTGATGGACGTCGGGTGCTACGCCGTGTCGGCCGCGCGACTCTTCCTCGGTGAGCCGGATCGGGTGTACGCCCACCAGCGTGACTCCCGCGGTGCCGGGGTCGACACGGATCTGATGGGGATCCTCGAGTACGACGGCGGCGCGATGGCGCACGTCGACGGGTCGTTCGACGCCCCCGAAATCCAGCGGTATCGGGTCGAAGCCGAGAACGGGTGGGTGGAGGCCCAGCCTGCGTTCAACGTCGCCGCCGACGCGCCGACGACGCTCGAATACGAGATCGACGGCCAGGAGGGGAGCGAGGAGTTCGAACCGGTCGACCAGTACGCCGAGCAGGTGACCGCCTTCTCCAACTGCGTCGACACCGGAGCGGCGCCGCGGACCGGGGGCGACGAAGCGATTGCGAACATGCGCGTCATCGACGCCCTCTCCGAGAGTGCCCGGCGGGGCGCGCCGGTGGACGTGGCGTAGGTCGGCCGCGGCCCGCGGTCACGAGTCCGGATCGGGTGGGCTCGGCGGAGTCCCGAAGCGTTAGGAGGCTGGATCGACAGTCTCGGGTATGGAGACGCGACCACTCGGGACGACCGGCGCCGACGTCACCGAGGTCGGACTCGGGACCTGGCAGCTGGGCGGCGACTGGGGCGACGTGGCCGAGGATCGGGCGCGCGAGGCGGTCCGGGCCGCCCTCGATGCGGGGATCACGCTCCTCGACACCGCGGACGTCTACGGCGACGGCCGGAGCGAACGGCTCATCAGCGAGGTGCTCGCCGACCGCGAGGAGGACCCCGTCGTCGCGACCAAGGCCGGCCGGCGGCTGGACCCGCATACCGCCGAAGGGTACACCGAAGCGAATCTCCGACGGTTCGTCGACGACTCCCGCGGGCGGCTGGGCGTCGAGACCCTGGATCTCGTACAGTTACACTGCCCGCCGACGGACGTCTACTACCGACCGGAGACCTTCGAGGCCCTGGAGACGCTCAAAGCGGAAGGTCGGATCAGCGGTTACGGCGTCAGCGTCGAGCGCGTCGAGGAGGCGCTGAAAGCCATCGAGTACCCGGGCGTCGAGACGGTCCAGATCATTTTCAACCCGTTCCGGCAGCGACCCCGAGAGACGTTCTTCCGGGCCGCAGCGGCGCGGAACGTCAGCGTCATCGTCCGGGTTCCGCTGGCTTCGGGGCTTTTGACCGGCGGACTCTCGACCGACACCGAGTTTCCGGAGAACGACCACCGGAGCTTCAACCGCGACGGCGAGGCGTTCGACGTGGGCGAGACGTTCGCCGGCGTCCCCTACGAGGACGGCCTCGCCGCCGTCGACGCGATCGAGCCGCTGGTGCCGGAAGGGCAGTCGATGGCGCAGTTCACGCTCCGGTGGATACTCGACCACGACGCGGTTTCGACCGTCATCCCCGGGTCGGCGACGCCGGAGCACATCCGCGAGAACGTCGCGGCCGCGGACCTCCCGCGACTCTCCGCCGACCGGCACGCTGGCGTCCGCGAGGTGTACGACGAGTCGATCCGCGAGCACGTCCACCAGCGGTGGTGAGCATCGAAGCGACGCCGACGCGGAGCGGAGTCGCCCACGGCGGCGGTTCTCGTGTCGGGCGTCGGCCGCGACCCATATGCTTTTGCGCCGCGCCGCCGACCGGCGCTGACGTGTCCCGGAGGTACGCCCGCCCGCGAGACCGCCGCAGGCCGATCCCGACGCGGGGTGTGTGAGTTGTTCGTCGACGCCCTCCGGTACCCGGTTCGGGATCGACCGCGGCTCGACGGCACGGTCAAGTGCCTGGTGTCGGTCCTGCTCGTCGGGGTGTTGGCCCGGATCGCGGGGGCGCTGTGGCCCGACGTGGCGTTCGTCCTGCCGGCGGCGCTCGCAGTCGTGCCCATAGTTGCGTTTTTCGGCCTCCTCGCGGGCGTGCTCGCCGGTGAGGGGTTCCCGGCTCTTCTCTCGCGGACGTCCGCGCGGCTTGCCGGGCGGTTGCTCGGCGTCACCGTGGTCTATCTCCTTCCGCCGGCGGTCACGGTCGCAGCCGTCGGCTACGTCACCGGAACCGGCATTCTCCCGGCCACCATCGAAGGGGTGACCGTGGCGACGCTTGCGACCGTGGCGCTTTTGATCACCGTGGTGTGTGGGTATCTCCTCCCGGCCGCCGCCGTGGTCGCCGTCACGGAGGGTCTCCGTGCGGGACTCCGACGGACAGCGCTTCGCGGAACCTCACGGGGCGCGTACTTCCTCGCGTGGGTCGGCGCGGCGGTACTCGTCGTCTTGGCGTGGAGCGTGCTCGCAACGACGGCGGCGCGGAGCGCGGCGGCGCTCGTCGGACTCGGCTGGTTCGCGTACGCCCACGTCGCTGCTGCTGCGCTCGTCGCAGAGGGCGTCGGCCGAACCAGGGTGTGGTGACCGGCGGACGGAGGTGTCGCCGCGGTCAGTCCAGTTCCGCCGACAGGGTGTCGGACTCCAGCGATCGGTTGTGGAGCGCCTCACCCGTCTCGCGATCGAACACGTGGATGGCGTCTTCCGGGATCCGGGCGATCACTGAGTCGCCGGCGGAGATCCGGGTGAACCCGTCCGCCGTTGCGATCAGCGTCTCCCCACCCTCGTCGAAGTTGAGGTGGACGGTGTTCTCGTCGCCCATCGGCTCCACGACGTCGACGACGGTCTCGAAGTCGTGGTCGTTGCTCGCCCGCTCGGCTAGCTCGATGTCCTCCGGGCGGATCCCGAGGACCAACTCGGTGGCCCCCTCAAGGGACGGGCGGACGTCGGGACCGACGGGATACTCGAAGGCGTCGCCGATCAAGACGCCGTTCTCGAACCGGACGTCGAAGAAGTTCATCGACGGCTCGCCGAGGAAGCCCGCGACGAACTGGTTTGCGGGTTCGTGGTAACACTCAAGCGGCGTGCTCACCTGCTGGAGTCGGCCGTCGTTGAGGATGGCGATCCGGTCGCCCATCGTCATGGCCTCCGTCTGGTCGTGGGTCACGTAGACGGTGGTGACGCCCAAATCCTCCTGGAGCCGCTGGAGTTCGGTCCGCATCTGCGCCCGAAGCTTGGCGTCGAGATTCGAGAGCGGCTCGTCCATCAGAAACACCTCCGGGTCGCGCACGATGGAACGACCCAGCGCGACCCGCTGCTGTTGCCCCCCCGAGAGGTCCGCCGGTCGCCGATCGAGGAGTTCGGAGATCCCCAGGAGTTCGGCCGTCTCCGACACCATCTCCGCGATCTCGTCGTCGGGAAGGTCAGTCGACTCCTCGAGCCCGAACGACATATTCTGCCGGACGGACATGTGCGGGTACAGCGCGTACGACTGGAACACCATCGCGATGTCTCTGTCCTGCGATTTCACGTCGTTGATGACGCGGCCGTCGAGCGAGACGGTTCCGGCAGTGATCGACTCGAGTCCCGCGATCATCCGCAGCATTGTCGACTTCCCGCAGCCCGAGGGCCCGACGACAACGAGGAACTCGCCGTCGTCGATCGCCATCGAGATGTCGTCGACGGCGACGATCTCGTCGCTACCGTCCTGGAACGTCTTCCGTACAGAGTCGAGTTCAAGCGTTGCCATATCTTTGGAATAGTGTTTCATACCGCCGGCTGTGACTGCGTGAGTCGTGTCGACACCTCGGGGCGCCGCACTCCGTCTCACAACGATAGCCGGTCGTATCACTCAGTGGGCCGTTCTCGCGACACGAAACTGCCTCGGGTCCGGCGTCGCGACCTCGGGATACCACCCGGGGAAGCGTGCGGCTCACGCCGACACCCCCTCGGCGAACTCGTCGCCGAAGAAGATGTACACCGCGAGCGTCGGCAGCGCGGCGAAGAACGCCCCAGCCATACGGAGCGCGAAGTCTTGGCCCTCCAGCGAGGAGCCCAACCCCGCGAGGATCAACACCACGGGCGCCGCCGGACTCGACTCCGTGGAGACCAAAACCAGCGTGAACAGCAGATCGTTCCAGATCTGCGTGAACTGGTAGATGAGCACCACGGCGAACATCGGCCCCGACAGCGGAAGCACGATCCGGCGGTACACCCGGCGGAGCGACGCCCCGTCGAGCCGGGCGGACTCGATCATCTCGGTGCTCATCGTCTTGTAGTAGGTCCGGAACAGGAGCGTACAGATGGGGAGCCCGTAGGCGACGTGGGTGACGACCAACTCGATGATGCCGGCGTAGTCGTCGGGGACGCCTATGGCCCAGACGAACGACAGGTGCTGTGCGAGTTGGACCCACTGGGACCAAAACTGGGTCAGCGGGACCAACACGGCCTGGTAGGGAATGAAGATGCCAGCAACGATGAGCGCGATCAGCGGCGCCTTGTACGCTTGCTTCCACGTCGGCATCGTCAACCCGTACGCAGTGACGCTCCCGAGCGCCGCCGAAATGACGGTTGCGGGCACGGCGTACAGCAGGCTGTTGCCCATCCCGCGCAGCAGCGCGTCGATCGCAGTCTGCCACTTTTCGAGCGTCGCCCCACCCGCCCCGGGCGGGGCGTAGGGAGCCGTCTGGATGATCGCGGTGTTCGTCTTGATCGACGTGACCAGCCCGGACTCGATCGGGACGAGATAGAAGCCGGCCATCACGAGCAGTACAACGTACAGCGCGACCTCCGAGGGAGTTGTCTGCTCGACGCTCCGGCGGAGCCGCGCCGCGCGGGTCAGTTCGTTCGTCCGACGGATTTCGGCGTCGCTCATAGGTTGTTCCTCCGGTACTCGTAGACGAGATAGGGGCCGATGACCGCCAGCGCCATCCCGAACAGCACGATCGCGATGGCCGCGCCGTACGCCCAGTTGAGATTCGCGTACGCTTCACGCACCATCTTCGTCGCCAGGATGTCCGCGCCGTTCGGCGGCCGGTAGCCACCGACCAGCGAGTAGAGGAAGTCGAACGCCTTCATTCCGAACACCATCAGTACGACGGCAGCACTGATGGTGGCGCCCTTGAGCTGGGGGATGATGACCCGCCAGTACATCTTCAGCGTCGACGCCCCGTCGACTTGGGCCGCTTCGTAGTGCTCCGTGGGGATCGCGCGGAGCCCCGCGAGGTACACGACCATCGCGTACCCCGAGAACTGCCACATCAACGCGAAGATGATCGCCCAGAGGACGATGGTCTGATTGCCCAGGAAGCTGATCGGGCCGATCCCGAACGTGCCCAAAAAGAGGTTGACGATCCCGTTGTTGAAGTTGTACATCCACAGCCAGAACTGCGCGGTCACCACAAAGGAGAGGCTCATGGGCAGGAGGTAGATCGTGCGAAACGCGTTCTCGAAACGGATTCCGCGGTCGATCAAGATTGCCAACACGAGCCCGACGGCCAGCGTCGCGCCGGTGAACGCCACCAGCAGTATCAGGGTGTTGACCGCGGCGTCGATGAACCCCGGATCCGCGAGCGCCCGAGAGTACATCCCGAAATCGAGGTTCCCGTAGTCGGGCGCGTTCGCGAAGCCGCGGTAGTCGGTCAACGAGATGAGCAGGTTCCAGATGATAGCCCCGTAGACGAAAAGCGCCATCAGCAGGAACGGCGGCAACCAAAAGAGCGACGACTCGAAGAAGTCGCTCCCGAGACGCCGGTCTACCGCCGATCCGACGCGGGCGAGCGGACCCGGTTCGGACTCCGGCCCCGGGTCCGGGGCCGAGCGTTCGCTCACGACGCCGCCGTCGGGGCGAGCCTCGTCGTCGTCCGGAGACGACGATCCGAGGGCGCCGGACAGCCGACGGTAGAGGTCGAACATACGGGGGCAGTCAGTTCGACACTGCGTCGAGGAAACCCTGCGTCGCCGCGTCGACGTTGTACGGTCCGGTGAACTCCGAGGAGATGACCTCGTTGAGTTGCGTCCGCACCTGGGAGGTGACCCCGAGGCCGTGCTGGATGTTCGGCGGGCGGAACTCCGCGTTGGCGAAGTCCTCCGCGGTCTCTTGGAGGTACGGTCCGAACTCGTCTAAGCTCACGTCGGTCCGGGTGGGAATCGATCCTTTGAACTGGTTGAACGCGACCTGTGCCGCCTCGCTGCCAACGAACGACAGCCACGTCTTCGACGCCTCCGGCGATGGGTTGTCCGAGGGGAAGAGAAACGAGTCGAAGTGGAGGGTGTACATCCCTTCGGTCCCAGGGAACGTCTTGAAGCCCCAGTCTTCGTTGTACTCGAAGCCCTCGGCGTTCCGGAACGCACCCGCGGCCCAGTTGCCCTGGTGGATGAACGCGGCGTCGCCGTTGATGATGTTCTGGTTCGACGCGGTCAGATCGATCGAGGACGCGTCGTCGCTGATGTAGTTCTCGAGCATCTCCGCGGTCGTCTCGAACGCGGCGCGCACATCCTCCTCGGCACCGTCGCCCGCGACGAAGTCCATATACGAATCGAACCCGTTGACCCCGAGCATCACGGCGCCCCACAGCTGCGTTGTCGTCCAAGTTCCCGACATCGCGTGCGTCATCGGGATGGCGTCGGTCTCGCTGTCGACGGTCTCGAGGGCGTCGACGAGCGCCGAGGGGCTCGTCACCGAGTCGATGTCGATCCCCGCCTCCTCGACGACGGAGACGTTGTAAAACAGGCAGTTCAAGCGGTGAGATCCGAGCGGAGCCGCCCGGAAGCTCCCGCCCTGTTGGTGCAGGTCGATCGCCTCGTCGATCATCACGTCCTGGAAATTGTTCTCCTCCCAGACGTCGTCGACGCTACCGAGGACGCCCTCGTAGCGCAGAAGGTTCGGGCCCGGCCAGTTGGCGAACGACCCCGGCGGGTCGTTGCTCTGCAACCGGTTTGCGACGACCGCGTCGAGGTTCTCGTTGCCACCGCCGCCGATGGGGTTGAACTCAAGCGTGACGTCGTCGTGTGCCTCGGCGAAGGCTTCTTCGAGCGCGTCGGCTGCCGCGGCACCGTCACCGCCGGTCCAACCGTGGAGCACCTCAACCGTGGCGCCGGACCCGCCGCCTCCGCTGTCGGTTTCGGTCGCGGTACCGTCGCCACCGTCGCCGCCGTCGTCGCCACCGCTACCGTCGTCTCCACCGTTACCGTCGTCTCCGCCGCCGCCGCTACAGCCGGCGATTCCTGCGAGTGCCGCGACACCGGACGCTCGTATGAACGTCCGTCGGGACGGCAAGTTTCCGTCGTCACCATTTAGAGACATAACCATCCTAATTATTACTACACATCGTAATAAATTTTTACTTTAACAGTTCCCCCCGCGATCCCGAGTAAATACGGGCCCGTGTTCGATTGTCCAGTAATTATACAGGGATAATAATGATCTTTTCGGTCCTCCCCGTGTCGGCCAGTAGATTTGATGGAGATGCGGTGCAAACGAGGAGTAGATGCGCGACACTCCTGTTTTGGACGCCCGCATCCTCTCGTTGGCGATCGCGCGGATGGTCAGCGCGCTCGCGAACTCGTTTCTGGTGGTCGTGCTCCCCTTATATATCGGGAGCGGAGCAGTGCGTCTCCCGGCCGCCACCGGATCGACTGTGGTCGTGTTCGGCGTCGGGATCAACGTCAGCGTGGAGTTGCTGATCGCGATCGTGTTGTCGTTGTTCGGGTTTCTCAACAGTTTGAGCCAACCGTTTACCGGGTCGTTCTCCGATCGGACCGGGCGCCGGAAGCCGTTTCTCCTCTTCGGGTTGGGGCTGGTCGCAACCGGAAGCGCGGGGTATCTGTTTTTCACGGATTACCTGCTCGTGCTCGCGATGCGCGGCCTCCAAGGGATCGGTGCCGCGTTCTCGATCCCCATCGCCGTGGCGCTGGTCAACGAACTGTCCAGTTCGGACGAGCGTGGGAACAACTTCGGACTGTTCAACACCTTCAGGCTCCTCGGATTCGGGGTCGGTCCGCTCGTCGCCGGGGTGGTCGTCGCCGGCGGCCCCTACGCCGTCGCCGGCCGGCCCGTCTCGGGGTTCGACGCCGCATTCTTGACCGCGGTCGTCGGCGCCGCGGTGAGTTTCGCCCTCATCTCGCTTCTGATCACCGACCCGGAACGGACGGCGGTCGCGGGAGAGGACATCTCTATTCGCGTGCGTGGGGAGGACGGATGGCTGGACCCGGTGTTCGCGCTCGCGCTTGCGACGATCGTTATGGCGATGTCGATCGCGATCTACGCGCCGCTGGCGAACGTGATCAATGACCGGCTCAACCAAGGGAGCTTTCTCTACTCGATCCAGTTCGGCGCGACGGTGTTCGCGAACGTGCTGTTTCAGCTCCCGATCGGCCGGCTCAGCGACCGGTACGGCCGCCGCCCGTTCCTGATCGTCGGATTCGTTCTGCTCTTACCCACCACACTGGCGCAGGGGCTCGTCACCTCCTCGAACGCGATGATCGTCGCCCGGTTCCTTCAGGGCCTCGCGGTCGCGGCCGTGTTCGCACCGTCGCTGGCGCTGGCTGGGGACCTCGCACGCGAGGGGGCCTCCGGGTCGACGCTGTCGCTTCTGACGATGGGGTTCGGGCTGGGGATCGCCGTCGGAACGCTCCTGTCCGGAGTGCTGGTCGGGTTCGGGTTCGTGGTCCCGTTCGCGGTGGCGACCGGCGCCGGCGCGGTCGGGCTGGCGTTGACCGTCACGCAGGTGACCGAGCCCGGCTCCGATGGGGCCGTCGACGCGTCCGCTGCCGACTGACACGGCGCGACGAAGCGACTGCTCGGTGGTTCCGGAATCCGTTATCGGGGCCGCCGCCGCAGGTCACGCCCTCTCGAGGTCGCCGACGATCGTGCGGCTCTGTTCGCGCATGAACTGCGGGAGATACCAGTAGCCGCCGGCGAACTTGCCGGTCGTTCCGGAGGCCTTCCAGCCGCCGAAGGGTTGCGCCTGGACGAGCGCGCCCGTGGTCGCGCTCCGGGCGCGGTTCACGTAGCACATCCCCGACTCGATCCGCCGCAGCCAGGTGTCGACCTCGTCGGGGTCCTCGGAGAACAACCCGGCACAGAGGCCGTACGTGCTGTCGTTGGCCTTCGTGACCGCCTCCTCGAGCCCGGCGACGGGGTGGATCGTCACGAACGGGAGGAACTGTTCCTCGCGGGCGAGGTCGTGATCGTGGGGGATACCGCGGACGACGGTGGGCTCGACGAACCGTCCGGCGGAGAGCTCCGGCGACGACACGACCGCTCCGCCGGTGAGGATCCGCCCCTCGCGCCGTGCGGTGTCACAGACGTCCCGGTACCGTTCCAAGGCGTCGTCGTCGATGAGCGGCGAGACGAACGCCTGAGCGTCCCGAGGTCGGCGGATGGGGAGATCCTCGGCGGCCGACACCAGTTCCCGAGCGAACGTCTCGACGACGTCCTCGTCGACGTACACCCGGGACGTCGCGGAACACTTCTGACCGCTGTACCCGAACGCCCCGTTTGCGACACCCGAAACCGCCTCGTCTACATCCGCTGCATCGGTCACGATGACCGAGTTCTTCCCGCCCAGTTCGGCGATCACCGGGCCGCGTTTCCCGAGGTCGAGGAACGTCCGTCGGATCCGATCACCGACCGCCTTAGAGCCGGTGAAGGCGACCCCGTCGACGGCGTCGTGTTCGACGAGCGGGGTCCCGACCGCGCGTCCGCTCCCGGTCACCAGATTGAGTACGCCGTCGGGCACCCCGGCAGCCGAGAGCACCTCAACGACGGTGTGAGCGATCAACGGCGTCGCGCTCGCGGGCTTTGCGACGACCGCGTTGCCGGTGAGCACCGCTCCGGCGACCATTCCGGTGAAGATGGCACACGGGAAGTTGAACGGGCCGATCACGCCGAAGACCCCGATGGGTTCGAGTCCGTTAGAACAGTGCTGGCCGGGCGTTGGCTCGCCGGTGTCGTACTGGTAGCCATCGTTCCGCTCGAGCTCCCGGCTGTAGAACCGGAGGAAGTCGATCGCCTCGTCGACGTCGGCCATCGCTTCCGGCCGGGTCTTGCCGTTCTCGATCGTGAGTGTCGCTGCGAGCTCGAACTTCCGATCGCGCATCCGCTCTGCGGCGCGGCGGAAGATCGCGACGCGCGCCGAGGGATCGCGGGCCCGCCATCCGTCGAACGCCGCCGCAGCCGCACCGACGGCGTCGTCGACGTCGTCGGCTGTCGCGGCGGCGAACGTTCCGATCTCGCAGTCGGTATCGGCGGGACTCGTCACCGTGAACTGGTCGTCGGTGCCGACGCGCTCGCCGTCGATCCGGAGCGGGTGCGACGCCCCCAGCCTGGATTCGACGGTCGCAATCGCGTCGTCGTACGCCGTGTGGAACGCCTCAAGGGCCCCACGTTCCTGGTGCGCGAGCAACGTCTGCTCGTTGTCGAACGGGTCAGGCTGCATACGGGACGTAGCGCAGCCACGAATATGACAGTGTGTATATGTCGGTACGATGTGGTTTTCGGGCGGGCCGCGGGGCGAGTGTGCGTGGTGTCGGGCCCGAAAACCGGGGGGCGGCGCAGCGAGCGGTGACCGCGGTGGCGCCGACCCGACGCCCGCCTGGGTCGCGGTGCGGGCCGAGCGGGCGGCGGGCGTCTGCTCCAGCCGCGCTTCCGGTTCCGGAGGGATACGCCTTTTAGCCCGTTCGGCGAGAGTGTAACCGATGCCAGGAGTAGTCGGCTCCATCGCCCTCATCGCCGTCGCCACCCTCGTCATCTGGAAGGGTAGCGCGTACTTCGAACAGTCCGCCGAGCGGCTCAGCAAGCACTACGGGCTGCCGGTCGCGGTCCACGGCGCTGTCGTCGTCGCCGTCGGCTCCAGCTTCCCGGAGTTGAGTTCGATCGTCATCAGTACCGTCGTCCACGGCGAGTTTTCGCTGGGCGTCGGCGCAATCGTCGGGAGTGCGATATTCAACCTGCTCGTGATCCCGGGGCTGTCGGCTATTTTCAGCGAGAGCCTGGATTCGAACCGCAGCCTCGTCCTCCGGGACACGCAGTTTTACATCATCAGCGTCCTGTTGCTGTTCGTCGTCTTCGCGCTCGGGGCGACGTACGTCCCGGGAGGGACCAACCGGGCGGCGATCCTGACCCCGGAGCTGGCCGTCCTTCTACTCGCCACGTACGCCGTCTACCTCTTTCTCCACCAGCAGGACGCGAGCGGTTACGTCGGCGACGACGCGCCCGCCGTCAGCCCGCGGCGCGAGTGGGGTATCCTGGCTGTGGCGCTGCTCGTGATCGCGGCCGGCGTCGAGGGAATCGTCCGCGGCGCTCTTTCGCTCGGCGAGACCTTCGGGACCCCGAGTTTCCTGTGGGGACTCACTGTGATTGCGGCCGCGACGAGCCTGCCCGATGCGTTCGTCAGCGTCAGCGCCGCACAGAACGACGACAGCGTCACTAGTCTGACGAACGTCCTCGGGAGCAACACGTTCAACATTCTGGTCGCGATCCCTGTGGGGGTCCTCCTCGCTGGGTCCGCGACCATTGACTTCCTAGTAGCGGTTCCCACGATGGGGTTTCTGGGCCTCGCCACCCTGGTGTTCATCGTCTTCGCTCGGACCGGCCTCGAGTTGACCGACTGGGAAGCCTACGGATTCCTCGGGCTCTACGGCGTGTTTCTGGTGTGGATCACGCTAGAGTCGATCGGCGTCATCGAGACGGTTCAGGGGATCTGAGAGGCGCGCGACCGCTCGGTTCGGTCGGGGCGGACCTCGGGCGGGCGGTTGTCCCGAGGTGGCCATCACCGCGGAGCACGCGTCTGTCGGTGTCTGACTCCACGCCCGCGCCTCGGCCACGAGTGAAAAAAGCCACCTCGCGGTGGGGACGCGACCGCGGGAGGGGAACTCGCGTTGTCGACGGCGGCTACTGCGCGGTCGTGGTCTCGTTCGACGCGGTACCCGTGGTCTCAGTTTCGGTTGTCTCGTTGCCAGGCGCTTCGGTCTCGGTCGGTTCTTCGGTCTCGGTCGGTTCTTCGGTCTCGGTCGGTTCTTCGGTCTCGGTCGGTTCTTCGGTCTCGGTCGGTTCCTCGCTTTCGACGATGAACTCGCTCACGATCTCCAAGACCTCCGACCTGGACCGCGCAGGGTCGAAGGCTTCCGGGAAGCTGGTTTCGTCGGCGAGCGTCCGGAGGAACGACGCGTGCCGCGCCTCGGTGCTGTGGATGCTGAGCGCCGGCGGAATCAGTTCTTCGTTCTCGATGTTCGGCGCCGCACCCGCGTACGCGGAGACGCCGACGTCTTCGAGTTGGACCGCAGTCGCGATGAACACCTCCGCGTACTGGGTTCTGAGCCCGAAGTCGAACTCCGGTTCCGCTGCGGGTTCGCCGCCGAGATCTTCGATTGCGGTTCCGAGCGCTTCGACGTGGGCTTCCTCGTGTGCCTGGATCGTACGCAGTTCGTCGTAGGCCCGCTGTCGTAGTGGGTCGTCCTCGTCGCCGAACACGCTACATTCGAGAAGCTCCTCCTCGCCGATGGTGTCGAGCCCTTCCTTGTAGAAGCGCGCCTCGAGGAACTCGAGCGTTCGCGCGTAGTTGAGGATCGCGACGTCGTCTTCGAAGTCGCTTTCGGTCGCATCCGTGTCGTCGTCCTCGGTGCCTTCGTCGTCGGTTTCGGAGTCGTCTTCCTGTGCCAGCACGGATCCGGTGAGGGTTCCGCCGGCCGCGAGTCCGCCCACCAATCCGGCCGACCCGACCACGAACTGCCGTCGTGTGTTACTTCCTGCACCGTTCGCCACGTCTTCGTCCATCTCGTCTGATTGCGCCACACATCCACCACACCCCAGCCCCAATTTGTTATAAACCGGCTGGATTCGAGTTCGCTCGGGTTACCCGAGTGGCGTCCTCGCCCGGACGTGGACGCGCATCCGCACTCGCTCGGAGTGGAGGCAGCGCCGGGTGCCGCCCGTCTGTTCCGTTCCCGAGGCCGACCGTGCCGCGAGCGAGACGGTGACAGCGTGACTGATCCGACGGCAGCGTGGAGGCGCCGCCGCGTATTATCGACCTTACCGTGGGGCTCGCGTCGTGCTTCCTTCTCTGATGAGATCCTCGCAGTTCGGACACACACGGACGGTGTCGCGGTCCGGTGGCGAGAACACACGGACGTACGTTTCGGTTACGAAGGACTCACAGTTGTTACACTCGGGCATACCTGCGCGTAAGCCGCTGCATCTATAGTTCACCACAGTCACTCCATTACTCAAATTCACCAGAGACGGAACACCGCCATCCGGACGGGTCCGACTCCGGCGGAGGACCCAAGTCTACCTTCCTTCGACGCGTTGGTTTGGACGATGACCTCGCCGCGTCCGTGGACCGAAACGGAGTGTGCGCCGAACCCGAAGGAAATGACGACCACACCGGGTGTGTCAGTCGGGCCAGCGGATCGCACGGCGGCGTTCAGCGCGTCGGGGTCACTGTGGTCGTAGCGTGGCCTGAACGACGTCTGACAGCGATCGAGCGCTCGGGCCATCGTCTCGACGATTGCGGACGCGGGAGCGATTGCCGTCCGGTCGAACTGTTCTCGGACCACGGCAGGTTTCGATCCGGATTTGTCGGACCATATGCGATCCACTGCGGGTGGCGGATGGTAATACGCTTTTGTGAATAGTAGGGTTACAACGTGCGGCCGACGCGGGGACACGTGCGAGTCCGCGTGAGCGGAGCGGGCGCCGTTCGTCCAGGGTGGTTCGCGGCCCGCACCGGTCGCCCGCAGCGCCCGGCGACCACCGCTACCCGCCACTGCGATCCGTCGCAAAACGAGACGTGGTCTTTGTCGGCTGGGGTTCCGGAGAACTCGGCGGGGTTGCCCACGCGGTCGACGACCGTCTCGGGGGTAATCGGAGATGTGAACTCCGTCTCGGGGGAGTCCGACAGCTCTGAGAGCAACACACCCAACTATCGACCGCCGGCTGATTTGGTATGCCCGTCCTACCGACCACGGGCGGGTGGCCGCGCTCGCGAGCGCTATCGTCGTGCCGTGATCCACCCGTCACCGGTCCGTAGCGACGACGTCTCCCGGGTCGGTCCGGGCGCCCGCAGAGAGCACGACGCCCGGGTTGAGGCTGGTGTTGATGCCGGTTTTGGCACCCGGGCCGATCACGGCCCCGAACTTCCGGCGCCCGGTAGAGTGCCGGTCTGCACCAGCCACGACAGTGGTCGCGTCGTGCCGGAGGTTCGCGGTGATCGTCCCCGCACCGAGGTTCGCGTCGGGGCCCACGACCGAGTCACCGACGTACGACAGGTGGTTGGCGTTCGCGCCGCGGAGCAGAAGGCTGCGCTTCACCTCGACTGCGTGTCCAACCGACGCGTCTTCGCCGATCACGGCCGGCCCGCGGACGGCGGCGTTCGGCCCGACGTGTGCTCCCGCCCGGACGAGTACGGGGCCGTCGATCACGACACCCGCGTCGACGGAGCCACCCGGTTCGACGACGACCGCGCCGCGGAGGACCGCATCGTCGTGGACGTCGCCGGCGACGTCACGTTCGAGCGCGTCAAGCGCCCGCTCGTTGGCCGCGAGCAGGTCCCAGGGGTAGCCGATGTCGGCCCATTCGTCGAACTCGACGGCAGCGACCCGATCGGTGTGGATCAGGCGTTCGAGAACGTCCGTGAGCTCCTGCTCTCCCCGTTCGCTCTCCGGGACGTCGAGCAGGTCACGTGCCGACGGGAGAAACGCGTACGCGCCGGTGTTGGCCAGGTTCGAGGGCGGGGTCGCGGGCTTCTCGACGATGCCTGTCACGGTCCCGTCGTCGGTCGAGATCACGCCGTACTCCTCCGGCGACGCGACCGGGGCGTACCCGACCGCGGGCACGCTGTCGAACAGCGTCGAGAGGTTCGCCGCGTCGTAGACGTTGTCGCCGTTGAGCACCGCGAACTCCCCCTCGACGTGGTCGATCGCTGCGAGCACCGCGTCGGCCGTTCCCGACCGGGTCTCCTGGACGGCGTACTCCACGGGGACGCCGCGGTGTTCGGTCCCGAAGTAGGTCTCGACGTGGTCCGGCCGGTACCCGATCACGAACACCAGCTTTCGGGCACCCGCGGTGACGGCCGCGTCCGCGACGCGGGCGGCCATCGGCTCGCCCGCGATCGGGAGCATCGGTTTCGGCGTCGTGTCGGAGAGCGGACGCATCCGTGCCCCCCGGCCCGCGGCGAGGATAATCACTTCCATAGGAACCGTACCCCGAGGTGTCCGTTTTAGTATGAACTCGTTACGCCCGGATTCGGTGACGGGATCACCTTGGCGTGGCGTCGAGAACCGAGTGCACGAATCCCTCGGCTTCCGACAACAGCGCCGCCGCTCGGGCCTCCGTGGTCGCCTCGGCGGTCACGCGGATCAGCGGCTCAGTCCCGCTCGCCCGGACGAGAAACCACCCGTCGTCGGTGTCGACTCGGAGGCCGTCGAGCGTGTTCACGTCGTCGTGGGCCGCCCGGATCTCGGGTTCGAGCGCCGAGACCGCCTCCGCGCCGTCCGCACACCGGATCGACTCTCGCTTCGTGACGACGGTCGGGAAGGCGTCGACGCGCTCTGCCAACCCTCGCTCCGCTGCGATTGCCACGAGCCGGCACGCGGCGTAGTGGGCGTCGGGTGCGAGCGTCTCTGAAGGCCAGATCCACGCGCCGCTGGGTTCGCCGCCGAAGACGACACCGGGTTCGGCACACGCCGCTGCCACGTTACTGTCGCCGACGGCCGTCCGGACGACCGCACCCTCTGACGCCTCGACGACGGCGTCGAGCACGCCGCTGGCGTTGATCGGCGCCGCGACGGCGGCGCCGGGCGTCACGGATTCGACCGCGAAGATCGCAAGCAGTTCGTCGCCGGAGACGAACGCTCCGGTCTCGTCCACGGCGACGAGTCGGTCGGCGTCGCCGTCGTGGGCGATCCCAAGGTCCGCCCCGGTGTCGGCGACGACCCCGCCCAGAACCGTACAGTTCTCGGGCGTCGGCTCGCTGGGCCGCCCCGGAAACGACCCGTCGCGTTGGGCGTCGATGGTCGTCACGTCGCACCCGCGATCGATCAGCGCATCGGCGGTGAGTTGTCCCGTCCCGTTTCCGACGTCCACGACAACCGACATCGGGGCGAGGTCGTCTCCAGGAAGAAGATCGAGGTGCCGGCGGCTGGCGTCTGACACCCGCCGGACCGAACCCATCTCCGCTGGAGGAACCGTCACCGCAGCGGAGTCGTCGACCCGGTCGGCGAGCCGCCGGTTCAGCTCCGGGCCGAACGCCTGCCCGGTGTGCGTCCAGAACTTGAACCCGTTGTCGGCCGGGGGGTTGTGCGACGCCGTCACCACGAGCCCGGCGTCAGCGCCGTACTGGGCGACGGAGCGCGCGACTGTCGGCGTGGACTCGACGCCCACGTCAACGACGTCCCCGCCGGCCTCCTGGACGCCAGCGATCGCGGCTCTGGCGATGGCGTCGCCACTGTCTCGCGCGTCGCGGCCGACGACAGCGACGTCGTACAGCGATCCGAGCGCCCGCCCGAGAGAGAGCGCCAACGCGCACGTGACTGTGTCACCAACCGGCCCGCGGATCCCGCTCGTGCCGAACATCGTGTGTGAGTCACGGGCGGACCGCTCTTGAGTAGTCGTCTCTTACACCGACACTGGGGCAGCGTGTCCGCACAGGTATATCCGACGGCCAGCCGAGTAACTGGCGTGTACTTATTCCTCATACCCTCAAGTGACAGGCTATGTTCAGCTTTCACCCGGACCGCCCCGGGACAGACACGACCGGGTCGCCGTCGACGGCGGTCAGACGGGGAGCGAAGGCGATCGTCTGGTCGGCGTCGGGGACGTTGCTGGTGAAAGAGGAGCACGGCGACGGGACCACGTTCTGGACGCTGCCCGGAGGCGGGGTCAACCCCGAGGAGTCGGCGGCGGCGGGACTCAAGCGCGAACTCCGCGAGGAACTTCAGTGTGATGCGGTCCTCGGGGACGTGATCTCCGAGTTCTGGTACGCACATTCGAGTTCGCCCGACACCGTCACTCGATACGCCGTGTTTTCGGCTGCGGTGCTCTCGGAGATCACGCCAGTGCGCGGTGAGGGAATACTCGACGCAGCGTGGCTTGATCCGGACGATCTCCCCGCGGCCACGCTACCGCAGGTCTGCTGGCTAGTTCGGCAGTGTGAGCGGAGTACGGGCGTGCAGCGTCGCGACCGCCCCGGCCGACCGCGTGGGTAGCCGGAATGTAACTATGTTGGACTTTACCGTATCGCAGAGCGAGATGCGAGGTAACGAAAGCGGGACCACGGACGGGCTACTGACAGCCGAGATAGTGAGCTACGACGACGGGCCGGACGAGTGCACGATCTATCCCGAAGACGTGAGCGATGAGCAGCGTACGACCGCCTGGATAACCGCCCGCGGCGACGCGTTCTGTTCGGTCAGTTCGCGTGAGTGACGCCTACGTTCGCTGACGAATAGTTCCGTTAAGCAGTCTCTTACGCCCTGTAAACGCCTTTTTCGCGGTTTCGCCGGGCACAACGTTATCCGATCGCAGCCGTTACACTTCGCGATGGCAGACGACAAACAAGGCCGAGACGACCAGGCCCACGACGAGGCGAACCGCCAGCGGGCCCGCGAGGTCGAGGAGGCGCTAGAACGGGGCGACGAACCCGAACCGGAGCCGGTGGCCGACCCCGAGACGGTCGCAGCACTCGAACCCGCGCTTGAGCCCCTCGAGTACCCCGCCACGGGGTCGGACATCGTGGCTGCGGTCGGAGACGCGGAGATCACTGCCGGGGCGGAGACGCTCCACGTGGCGGAGCTGATCGCGGACGAACCGGTCGAGTCGTTCGGGTCGCCGACCGCGGTTCTGGAACGGGTCGAACGGCCGACGGTCGCCCGGGCCATGAAACGCATCGCGGAGGCGAGTAGTGACCGCCGAGACGGACGCCTGCGCGGGTCACAACAGGAGGCGTACGAGAAGACGTTCGCGGCCCTCGCGGCGATCGACACCGTCGACGAAAACGCGCCGGTCGCGGCCGTGGCCGACTGGGTCGTCGGACGGATCAGCGAAACCGGTGCGTTGCCGGGATCGCGGGCGGTCCGTCGGCAGGCGGCAGCTCACTGCCGCGACCACGGCTACCAGGTTCAGTCCGACGAGTGGCTCGGGGTCTGACGCCGGTACGCAGTCCCCGTGGGGAGTCGACCCGCGCGGGTCGGAACGATCCGACTGCGGCTCGCTTGCACCCAAGATCCAGTGGGTAGTTTACCGATAACGTCAGATTGCGTACTGATATGCTGCGTTTACTTAGATATTAGCAGATCTTACGACGGAGTATGGACGGCTGGCTCACCGAAAGCGAAATGGAACGAATCTCCGAATTCATCGCGACTCCGGAGTACGAACGGGACCCGGAGATGCTGTTGCCCGACACCGACGAGTAAGCCGGATAAACCGCCCGTATCGACCGACTAGTACTGTCGTCGGCACGGCGACTCTGCGTTCGATTCATACGAACCGCCCAGTTGGTGCTGTGCGTTGCGTGGGCGGCGATCAAGCGAGGTTCTGCGCCTCGATCGTCTCCCAGACCTCCCGCCCGTAATCAGTGATCCCGTAGATCCGACCCTTCTGTCTGGACTCGGGGACGAGCAGGTCGACAAGCCCCTGTTCCCGCAGGTCGCTGAGCGCGCGGGAGACGTGCGAGGTCGCTGAGTCGGTGTCTTCGGCGATCTTCGATGGCGGCGCCGGCGAGTCGGCCAGTCGCCGGAGAACGTCAACCCGGTATCTAGAGCTGATTACGTAGCCGACTTCGTCCCAGTCGCTGCTCATCGTCGGCTCGTCTCCAGAAGCGGGTGTCGTCTGTCGAAGTGTCGTAGCGTGTTCATCGTAGTCACTCGGCCGCTAGCCGAAGCGTTGAGGTCCTCACAGCGTATCTTCTCTCCGGCCGGCCACTCAGGTATATGGAACTTACCCGCCGGTGTGACAGATTCGAGCGTGCTCGGACAGTGACGCGGCTGGGCGGCTGAGCGACGCCCTCGAAAGCCCACCTTACTACCCGGCAGCAGTCTCGTAACAATACCGCACAGATGCGGTCAGAACAGTTAATCGGCGTAAGCAGAACCTACCGGTGTGAAACGCGACGTCACCACGTCAACGGCGGGCCGGACGATACCGCGCACCGTCGGCCACCGGCGCGTGACTGAGTCCGACACCGCGGTGGGCCGAGACCCATCACCGATGGAGTCTCGGACGCCCCGTCGACCCGGAGTGAGACGGGGATGAGCGACCGTGCCGAAGCCTGGGAGGCTGCCGGGGCGGACCCGGATCCGGCAGCCGACCTCGGCTACGAACACCTCCCGTTGACCGTGAGCCTCGCCGACGATGGCCGGTACGTTGCGCTGCCCGCTGAGGACGACCACTACACCGATACTGAGTTCCTGATCGTCGAGTCTTCGGACCTGTGTTCTCTGTCCGAGTGGCGATAGCGCGGCTCACTGATCGTGCGGGTCGAGCTCCGAGGGAATCTGGTCCAGTTGGTTCTGGTAATGCCAGTATTCGACCAGCACCGTGGTTACGTAGCCTGCGATCAGACCGCCGGCCAACCAGAGCAACGGTCCGATGCCGACGGCCGGTGTCGCGAGGATCGCTACGAGGACGGCCACGGCGCCCCCGATCAGGAAGACCAGATAATGACGTTTCCACGGATAGCCCGATGTAGCCTTCACGGAGAGGAAGTCGTCGATTTCGGTTGCGCGATCCGTTAGCGTGACGGTGCCATCATCGACGTCGTAGTCGATGAGACCGGTGTCGGCGAGCTTCGGGAGATGGGTCTGATACAGCGATACGTACACCCGCTTTCGCTCCTGGCTGGTCAGTTCCTCGATATCAGTGTCGTTTTCCCACGCGGCCAATTGCTCTGCGAGATCGTTCACCGTGGCCGTATTGCCGTGCTTTCGCAGGTAGAACAACACCATTCGGCGGCGGCGACTGCTGAGAATCTCGAAGACATTGTCGGGAGCAAGCGAGGTGTGATCCGGAGAGCTCATCGTCACACGAGGCCTCGTGTGCGAGCCCTTGCTAACGATCTCATACACTATGTCGATGAGGAGCCAGTATTGTTATTAATCGTGTTCTCCGAGTAATCGCCTCATACCCCGAGTCAGTGCGGAAAACGAGTGCACCCAGTCGCCAGTTCCGACAGGTCAGGCAGCGGTCTTGTCGGACGACACCCGTGGGGGTGCGTCGCGTCGTCTGAGGTGGATGACCGATCCCGCAGTCAGAAGTAGCACCGAAGAGACTGTTACAAGCATCGGGAGTGCCCCCTGGGCCACGAACAGGACGGCCACCGGGACGAGGCCGATGCCCAGGATGGATAGTGCGAGTTGGCGGCTGTTCAGAGAGAGCTCCGCGGGTGAATCGTTCGATTGGAGATACTGGTTGAACACGTCGATGTGCTCACCGGGTTCGATGATCCCCCGCGGCTTGTTGAAGCGGATGACGTCCATCCCCGCCATCTTCGGGAGGTGACACTGGTAGAGTCCGACGTACACGCGTTTCCGTTCGCTCGACGTGATCTCTCTGATCTCCTTGTCGTTCTCCCACGCCGCGATCTGTTCGGCGAGGTCGCTCAGTGATACCGACTCGTCCGCGGAGTCGAGATAGCGAAGCACGTACCGCCGGCGTTGGTTCTTGAGGATCTCGAACGTCTGATCCAGCGGCAGCGACGATTCCGCCGACGACTCGTCGGCGTCGGCCGTCGCCGAGCCACCTCCCCCGTCGGAGCTCAAATCGCCTTCACTCGCGTCCGACTCCGCGACAGTCGGAGCTGTCTCGGAGTCGTCGGTCGCTGCACCCCCCCGGTTGATGTTGGATTCGGTTTGTTGGGTCATAACGATACCGTAGGAGCAGGCGGTCGGTAACACTATATCCCCTGGCGTGTCGGACGCTACGGCACCCATCCCGATTGCCGCATGTCCGGACTACGGAACGAGAGTCCGGTCTTACCGAACTGGTAGCTCACTCCCACAGTTCGTATCCTCGTACTCGGACACATATGTTAAATATCTATCTTTTTAACTCGAGTCACTTGTTGTTCGAAATAGAATAACACACGGAGTTTTGCTTGTACCTACTAACTCCGACGAGTCGTGCTTGAAGCGCCTTACTCGACGGGAGTCGACACACAGGCATACCCAAAAGTGTCCGGCGATAGGCCTGCGGGGCGACCACCACCGGAGGTTTCGGAACCACGAGCGGGTGGGGACGGGCGCCGCCGGAGCGGAGGCTCGGAGGTCGTGAGACAGCGGACGAAAACCGGGTGGGGGGGAGCCGCTGGGAACCGAACGGTGTAGTGGGGGAGTCGTTCGCCTCCCGATCAGTTGTACGGGTCGGTCGGACATTGTAATGTGGGGCTTTCGAGAACCGGGCTGATTTTGACGGATTCGGCGTCGAGCGAGCCGTTACGTGGCGGATCGGTAGCCGGAACACACCGTTTCGCACCCGTGGACAACTGCTGGTACGTGTTGACTGCGTTACACACCTCTAACCCACAAAAACAGGTACTATGAGGTTACTCTCGATCGTTTCTGAAATTCACGTCATAACAAAGCGCGAAAAACGCCTACTGTGGGTTACTGATGTTACTTCACCAGATGCCACTGACCCGTGTTCCAGAGAGCGTCAGCCGGCTGCACCCGCCTGAGAGCCACGGTTTACGCGCACCGTGGCCGACCCAGCCCGTCTCACGCCGGGGTATCAGGTGGATTACCAACAGGAGGGCAGACTGATGTGTGGGATTACCGCGTGTGTCGGCGGGGTCGACACCGGGACCTCGGTGCTCAGGAGCCTCGAAAACCTGGAGTACCGCGGGTACGACTCCGCCGGGATCGCCCTCTCCAACGGTACGGGCGTGAAAGTCACCAAGAGCCGTGGTGAAGTCGCAGAGCTGAAGCGGAAACTCGGCGAGGCCGCACTCGGCGGCGACGTCGGGATCGGGCACACGCGATGGAGCACGCACGGCCGTCCCTCCGACGAGAACGCTCACCCCCACACCAACTGTACCGGTACCGTGGCCCTGGTCCACAACGGGATCATCGACAACCACGACCAACTGCGGGCCGAACTCGTCGAGCGCGGCCATACCTTCGATAGCGAGACCGACACCGAGGTGATCCCCCATCTGGTCGGCGAACTGATCGAGGCGGGTCACACCGCCGAGGCCGCGTTCAGGGAGGCCATCGGCCGGATCGAGGGGAGTTACGCGATTGCGATGATCCTCAAGGGCGAACGACAGGTGTACGCCACTCGGAGCGGGTCGCCGCTGGTGCTCGGGATCGGCGACAACGAGAACTACCTGGCGAGCGACGTTCCGGCGTTCCTGGAGTTTACCGACCAAGCTGTCTATCTTGAGGACGGCGACATCGTCGTGGTCTCCCCCGACGACTACCGGATCACCGACGCGTCGGGAGCCGAGATCGACCGGCCGGCCGAGACCATCGATTGGGCATCAGAGTCGGTCGAGAAGGCCGGCTACGACCATTTTATGTTCAAGGAGATTCAAGAGCAGCCGGTCTCTCTCCGTCAGACGATCAAGGGGCGGATCGTGAACGGCACGGTTGCTCTTGAGAACTTCCCGGAGGGTACCTTCGCCGACGTGTCGAGCGTCCATCTCGTCGCGTGCGGGACGTCATATCACGCCGCGATGTACGGCGAACGCCTCCTCTCGGAGTGGGGGATTCCGGCCACTTCATGCCTGGCAAGCGAGTACGCGGTCTACCCGCCACCCATCGACGAGGACACGCTGGTGCTCTGTGTCACCCAGAGCGGCGAGACCGCAGACACGCTCGAGGCGATGGCAGTCGCCAGCGAGCGGGGTGCGCGCACGGTCGCGGTGACGAACGTCGTCGGCTCGACTGCGGCCCGGGAGTGCGACGATACCCTGTTCATCCGCGCGGGACCGGAGATCGGTGTTGCTGCGACCAAGACGTTCTCTTCTCAGGTCGTGGGGCTGATGTTCCTTGGGCTGCGGGTTGTGAGCGACACTGCCGGCGGGTTGACCGACGACCATCGGGCGCTCTTGGAGGCGCTGGGGTCGCTTCCCGACAACATACAATCGGTGCTCGATACGTCCGAGGCCAGCGTCATCGGCCAGCAGTATCTCAGCGACGACGGCCATTTCTTCATCGGGCGCGGGACCGCCTACCCCGTGGCGTTGGAGGGGGCGCTGAAGTTCAAAGAGATCACCTACGAACACGCCGAAGGA
>Ga0102936_1000118_pt1 | contig 29115 bp, 28 predicted proteins | sample SalPon2_A_H2O_MG_FD_78502 | JGI IMG/M metagenome (GOLD analysis project Ga0102936, IMG submission 78502) | Salt pond water microbial communities from South San Francisco under conditions of wetland restoration - Salt Pond MetaG R2_A_H2O_MG | ecosystem: Environmental > Aquatic > Non-marine Saline...
ACCAGCACCATCACGATCAGAGTGAACGCGAACACGCGCCCGAAGAACCGATCGACGGCACGCTCTCCCGCCATGTAGCGCCGCGAGTAACTGTGGACGACGCCGCTGAAGAAGGTGACCGTCACCCACATCACGGTGGTCAGTCCGTCGACAGCGAGGCCCGGGAGCGTCCACGGTTCGGCACTCCGAAACCGAACGACGAACGCGGCGAGGCTCACGAGCCACAGGAGCCACACGAGTCGCGTCAGCGTCCGGGGCACGCGTGACGCCGTCTCGGTCGGTGTTGGAAGCTGTCCCACGATCGTCGTCTGCGCTTGGTCCGTCATCGGTTGGTCCGTTCACGACCGCGGTGATCCCGGTCGTCTTCACCCGCTACTGCGAACGTACTGCTTATTAAACCCATCTATTTTCCCAAATCGTTCACCAAAATACGAATTATAGAACATTATGGTTATATTCGTGGTGGCCGTTGACACGGGGCGAGCGACGGCTCGCCACACTGGGCGTCGGCGAACCGACGCGTCGCACCGCCACGCACCCCTCGACGCCGCTTCGACCGAATCGTTCGCGGATCCCGCTTAGAAAAACTATATCGGTATCCGGTGTCCGTCTCGGGTATGGAAGAACTCGCGGGGACCGTTCTCGCCGGGGAGTCGTTCGAGCCGATCCGTGGCCGCGTCGTGCTCGACGACGGGCGGATCGAGGCCGTCGAAGAGACGAACACGTCGTCGACGGACATCGTGTTGCCGGCCTTCGTCAACGCCCACACCCACCTCGGCGACTCCGTGGCGAAGGAGGCCGCCGTCGGCCTCTCGCTCGACGAGGCGGTCGCCCCGCCGGACAGCCTGAAACACCGCCGGCTGGCGGCGGCCGACCGGTCCGAACTCGTGACGGCGATGCGCCGGACGCTTCGGTTCATGGAGCGCACGGGCTCCGTCTCCACCCTGGACTTCCGCGAGTCGGGAGTGGCCGGCGCACGCGCGCTTCGCGAAGCCGCGCGTACGGTGACCGTCGAGCCGTTCGTCTTCGGGAGCGGGGACCCGTCCGTCCTCGATATCGCCGACGGGTACGGAGCGAGCGGGGCGAACGACGCCGACTTCGCCGACGAGCGTGCCGCGGCCCGGGAGGCGGGCGTCCCCTTCGCCATCCACGCCGGCGAGCCGGACGCGACGGACATCCACCCCGCGCTGGACCTGGATCCGGACCTGCTCGTCCACATGGTCCACGCCGAGGACGAACACCTCGGACGCGTCGCGGCGGAGTCGGTGCCGGTGGCCGTCTGCCCGCGCGCGAACACCGTCCTGGGCGTCGGCCGGGCACCCGTCCGGGAGTTGCTCGATCACACCACCGTCGCGCTCGGGACGGACAACGTCATGTTGAACCCGCCGTCGATGTTTCGGGAGATGGCCTACACGGCGAGGGAGTTCGACGTGACCGCCCGGGAGGTGCTCCGGATGGCGACGACGGCCGGCGCGGACATCGCCGGCCTCGACTGCGGCGTGATCGCTCCCGGGCGCCGGGCGGCGCTGCTGGTTCTGGACGGCGACTCGGACAACCTGTGTGGATCGGTCGATCCGGTGGCGGCAGTCGTTCGACGCGCAACCGGCCTCGACGTCGAACGCGTGGTGTGTTAGCCCTCGGACTCGTCGAACTTGCCAAACGGCGTCGTCTCGTGGCTCCGGACGAGGACTTCGTCGGCGACGGTGAGCCCCATCTCGAGGAGTTCCTGAGCGACTGGCGTGATGTCGTCGTCCGACTCGCCGACGACGGTCACGAGCAGGTTCTGCTCGCCCGTGACCAGTTCCTGCACCGAGACGACGCCGTCGATGTCCAGTATCTCCGGGATGATCCCACCCCGTTCCGGAATCGAGGCGGTGCAGTACAGTAGCATGCGAAGCGGATAGCCCGACTGCTGGTAGTCCACCTCGGCGCTGTATCCCTTGATCACGCCGTCGGATTCGAGCCGTTGGATTCGCTTGCGGACGGTGCTGTCGGAGGTACCGGCGCGCTCCGCGATGTCCCCGGACGACGTGTTCCGGGCGTCTTCTTGCAGCGCGTACAGAATCGCCCGGTCCACGTCGTCTATGTCCGCATCACTCATATCCGTACGTCTGCCCCTGTACACTTTATTCGTACGTTACCCCGGATTCGCCGTCCACGTTGAGAGCACAGATCCGCCCGACCTCTCCAACAGCAGGATGAGAGTGACTGATAGCGAGTACTGTAAGTCAGTACCGGCGTGTTGCCGCCCGTTCGGCAACGCGCCGGTACACAGGTACAGTAACCACTATGACCGCGCCGATATCGAACGGTCTACACTCAACGAGGAGCCCAGTACGGATACATACCCTAGCTGTCGGGGGCGACCGGGCGAACGACGACCTCACCAGTACCGTAAACGGCCACCAGTCGTCCAGCAAAGCCGAAGGAGACGGTTACGGGATCTGCATCTGCCGGTGCCTCGTTCGACTGCATCAGCACGTCTAACGCGTCGGGGTCGACGGAGTCGTACAGCGGTTCGATTGTCGTCGGCTCACGATTGACGGCGATTGCGACAGTCTCGATGACTGCTATCGAAGGAAGTGTCGACGACCACTCGTACCGGGCGCGGACAGTTCCGTCCGCCGCGTCAGTCCCCTCGCCCCCTGACGGTCGCTCAGACTCGTCGATCATATGCTCTCTCCGTTGATGGTTGGTACTGGGCTCATTATTCTGAGTGGGCCTCGACGTTCTGCAGCCGCCACGTGAAAATCGCTCGCAGCACGACGACGAGGCTGTTGGTCTCGCCCGCGCCCCAGATCCCCGTTTCCGTCCGCGGATCGGTAGGAGCGGCGTCCTCGCCGTTCACGAGGACGCTCACGAGCGTTCGTGTCCCGTCGACCATCATGAGCCGACCGGCGGGGGTGTCCGACCAGACCCACAGCGACTCGAAGAGGTCCGCATCAGGGACCTCGTCTTGAATCCGGTCTTGGACCTCCGGGGAGACGCCGCCGAGGCTGATCGTCACGCCCCGTTCGGCGGCATCGTGGAGCGCATCGACGATGTCCTCGGTGAGCAGTTCCTCGACGGTCATGTAGACGATTTCGTCGTCCGCGCCGTTCACGAACTCCAGTACTCGGTCAGTGATTGTGGCCTGTCCATCGACCGTCCAGACGCCCCGTTGTTCTTCGCTGCGCTGGGCCGGTTCGAGTTCGTCCAGTGCGGTCCGGAGAATCGACATTCGGTAGTCCATCTCGCGTTCGAACTTCCGGGCCGTCGTGCCGGCCGAAATCGCCCAGAACTCCTTGGGTGAGGACTGCTGAATGTCGACCAGCCCCCGCCCGTGTAGCTCGTCGATGGCGTCGTAGACGCGAGTGCGTGGGACTTCGGAGACCTGACTCACGGCTTTCGCGGTGCCCGTGCCGAGGCTCACGAGCGCCACGAACGTCCGAGCGGCGTAGGTACTCAGTCCGAACTCATCCAGCTGTTCGATTGCCGCCGCACGGGGGTCATCAACGGGGTCCGGGTCGGTATCCATAATCCGGGTGCCTCTATGCTGTGAAATCCCAGCCACGAAGGTGGCGGGACCGGCACGCATCGGGTTGTGGTTGGGACACAAGTTCCGAGTCGCGTGCCGGATTAGTGAGTACAGTCCCAATGCCGATAATACTTTTGTGATTAACAGGGTGAAAATTTGAATCTCGGACAGCGGCGCCTCAGTGCAAGTTATCAGCCTCTGAGTTGCTTGTGATATAGTGAATCACAACGATTTCCGAAGGATTACAGTAGAGCTCCGCCCGTACGCACATCGGATAGTTCGGGGCGTGCGCGCCGTTCAGTTTTCCACCCAGTAGTGACAACACCTATCTGGCCGCCGAAACAAGTCCCTACAAGTTCCCGGGTTCGTCCGGGTTGTGAGTTGGGACACATGAGTACAGATGACACGTTAGACGAGGCGGTCGAGGTCCTCCAGCAACTTGGCCTCAAAGAGTACGAAGCCAAGTGTTTCGTCGGGCTCTCGCGGCTCTCGACGGGCACGGCGAAACAACTCAGCGAGATCACCGACGTGCCCCGGACGCGCGTCTACGACGCGATTCGCGTCCTGGAAGCCCAGGGGCTCGTCGAGATCCAGCATTCGAGTCCCCAGCAGTTTCGGGCCGTGCCTCTGGCGGAGGCGACCGAGACGCTTCGGGACCAGTACGAGGCCCGCGTCGAACGGCTTGAAGCCGCACTCGAAGACGCCGAGGAACTCGATCCCGAGGAAGAGAATCTGATCCAGGAAGTGTGGAGTCTGTCGGGGACGGACGCGATTGCAAACCGATCGAACACGCTCATCAGGGACGCAGCCGAGGAAGTGGTGTTGGTCATCGGCGATGACTCGCTGTTGACTGACGAACTGATCGAGAGCCTCAACGGACTCGACGAGAGGGTCGAACTGCTCGTCGGTGTGGTCACGGAGGAACTCGAAGGGCGAATTCACGACGCCGTTCCGAGGGCGACCACGTTCCTGTCGGGGTTGGACTGGCTCCGCACCGCGGGTGACGTCGACGACGATCTCGCTATCGGACGGCTCCTCCTCGTCGACCGGTCGGCGATTCTCGTCAGCACGCTCGTTCCCGACACGCACGAGGAACAGGCAATCTTTGGCGGGGGATTCCGGAACGGCCTCATCGTGATTGCACGCCGACTGCTCTCGCAGGGGCTCATTTCGAAACGCGACCCACAGATGGACTAGGACTCCGCCACAGTTCGGGACCGAACGGGCGTCTCGGCCCGGCGACAATTGCGAACCCACGACGGCAGCGCTAGTCTGTGAGAGACGACCGGAGGTATTTGAACCGTCGCGTAAATTGACGATGCACCCTCGATGTCACACCCACCCGCAAGGGAGTTGGCTCCGGTTGTTGTCGAGCAGTTCGAGGAGCGGTCGGATCTCGTCGAAGTTGGACCCCGTGGTCACGGCGTCCTGTCGAGAGTCGACAGTAATGAAGCCCAACTCCTCGAGTTTCGGGAGATGATTGTGATGCATGGACAGTCTCAACGTTTCGTCAGCAGCATCCGCATCACGCGGGTCGAGGACGACCGTTCGGTCCCGGTCAGCGGTGTCGTTCAGCAAGGAGAGAAGCAGCCGACGGCGTTCGATGTGGCCTAATGCTTCGATACACGCCTCAAAAGATGTCGCTGTGACTTGCTCGCTCATATCAGCTATTACGGCGTCAACAGGCCTGAATTCCCCACAATCTCACACCAGATATCCTTTTGAGTATCCGAGTGACGCCGTTGGACTCGCTTGGCGCCGAACGGACCACAGACGCATAGGTGGCCGTAGCGGGTCGGTCCTGAGTTGCTGATACGGTATGATGCGTGGTCGACTGCTCTGTCTTGAAACTGAGGTTCGCAATGCACAGGTGGCAGAGTTTGTCCGACCACCCCCACTAAGTCTCCCTATTCCGCCATCTCGAGCTCGAACCGTGCGCCACCAGCTGTTCCCTCGGCCACGGACAACTCCCAGCCGTGCGCTTCCACGATTCGTTTTACGATGGTCAACCCGAAACCAGTGCCACCACGGGCCGACGAATGCCCCGGTTCGAGAACTGCTTCCCGCTTATCCGCTGGGATTCCTGACCCATCGTCTTCGACGTAAATTCCTTGTTCGCCGTAACATCCGACACGAACGGTCACGTCAGAGCCACCGTGTTCGACAGCGTTCCGGAACAGGTTCTCGAACACGTGCTGTAACCGGTCGGGGTCGCCCTGGAAAGTCATCTCGTCGACGATTTCGATGGTCGCGTTTTCCGTGTCTACCGTCGCCCAGCACTTCCCGACGAGATCGGTCAACCCGATTGACTCCGTCTCGTCGATCGTATCGCCTTGGCGAGCGAGCGTCAACGTGTCCTCGACGATAGCTTCCATCCGATCGAGCGCTTGCAAGAGTGGGTCAAGATGTTCGCTTTCTGCTTGCTCGGCAAGGAGCGTCGCACGACCCTGTGCGACGTTGAGTGGATTCCGCAGGTCGTGCGAAATAACACTTGCAAACTCGTCGAGTCGCTCGTTTTGCTGACGTAACTGTCGCTCCCGTTCGACGCGATCGGTCACATTCCGGGTAATCCCGATGAGGCGGGTTATCTCATCGTCGGTGACAACCGGCGCAAGCTTCGTTTGCCAGAAGCGTGCTCCCTCTCCGACCCGTAGCTCTTCTTGATACGAAATTGGCTCACCAGCGTTGACACAGCGGTGGTAGTTTACTTCGAGGTCCGCCCCCGGCCCGTCACCGAATACGTTTCGTGGCGTCCGACCTCGCACTTCCTCAGTCGTAATACCAGTTTGTCGCTCATAAGACGGGCTGAGCCGTTCAAATTCGAACCTGACATCACCATTATCCGACTGTTTAACATCGATTAGAAAGATTGCGTCCTCCACGTTGTTCAGGAGGGCTTCGTACTCTTCGGCGAGTTCCCGAACTTCGATCTCGTACTCTTTTCGCTCGGTGATGTCTCGACTGCTGAGGAGAATCCCATCGATGAGGCCGTCGTCAAGTCGATTCCTCATCGTGGCTTCGATCCAGCGCCACGATCCGTCAGCATGCTGAAATCGGACTTCGACAGTCTGCGGTTCGGACGGGGTCGATAGAACGGTCTCGACCGCCTCAGCGTTTCGCTCTCGATCGTCGGGATGGACGAATTCGTATCCCTCGTCACCAATCAACTCGTCAGGATCGTAGCCAAGGATGCGTGTGACGGCTGGACTGACGTAGGTTATCGTCCCGTCGGTATCGATGACTGTTGCAAGATCGTTCACTTCTTCAACGAGCGTCAGATACCAGTCGGGCCCGTGTTTGTGATTCCCTCCGGGGGTCGCACCGTCTTCCATTGGTCCTACTGTGATCAGTACATACAAAAGGAGTCCTAAACACCATAGGGGGTATCGAATCGATCCGAGTGGGACCATCGAAATACCACACTGGAGAGCCGACATATACAGTCCTGCTAGCCCTACTGGAGTCTCAACTTGCCAGCCGTCAGCTTTTGTATAGCGGCATATGGTTTATCATCGATGCGGGAGCAGCGATGTGATAAGGAGCGAGGCGGTTACCCTCGATTCTTGGAATTGGATATCAATCGACATCGGAGCACCGTGTATCGGGGGGTACAGAACGCCAACGTACGGTGCTGATCCGAATCACGTTGCGGTTGATGAAACAGTGGTGGGCGAATATTGCCCGTACGCCGCTGTCGATCAGACACTACCCGTCCGCTCCATATCGAGCTATTTTCGACGAGGACCATGGTGAACACCTCGATGCAACCGTCCTGGACGGCGTGGCTGCAGACGGCCTGCCAGTGGCAGGAACCCCGATTCCAGTATGTCACACACGGGGATCGGAACGTCGTCGAGCGTGTCTTTCGTGAGGGAAACCGACGAACTAACCGATTTTTAGATACGTCTGCTCACGTCCAACCGCCCTGATTACAAGCGGGTGCCTCCGACGGACCCCGCGGACGCGTGGGGCGGACGCTTTAACCCACTCCGGTCGAAGGTGGGGGTATGTGTGGGCGGTACACCCTCTTCACGCCGGCCGAGGAGTTGGCCGATCGGTTCGGGACACGGACGCCGGATATCGAACCCCGGTACAACTGCGCGCCGGGGCAGGACCTGCCGGTGGTGACCGGCGCGGACCCCGATCGATTCGCCCGCCAACAGTGGGGTCTGGTGCCCGAATGGGCGGACGACGACACGAACCCGCCGATCAACGCCCGGGCGGAGACGATTACGGAGAAACCCACGTTCGCCGACGCGGTCGAACACCGGCGATGTCTGGTGCCGGCGGACGGCTTCTACGAGTGGGTGAGTCGGAACGGGGACAAACGACCGTACCGGGTCGCGTTCGAGGACGACCGCCCGTTCGCGCTGGCCGGAATCTGGTCGCGGTGGGAGCCGCCGACGCGGCAGACCGGGCTGGGCGAGTTCGGGAGCGGCGGCGCGGACGACGATTCCGAGCCGATTCACTCCTTCGCCATCGTGACGACGGAGCCGAACGACTTGGTGAGCGACCTCCACCACAGAATGGCCGTCATCCTCGACCCGCACGAGGAGTCGACGTGGCTCCACGGCTCGGTCGAGGCAGCACTGGACTGTTGTGAGCCGGCCCCAGCCGACGACCTGACGGCCTACCCAGTTTCGACGCGCGTGAACGACCCCCGGAACGACGATCCGTCGTTGGTCGAACGGGTCGGTGAGGCGGCGTGAGCGGGGGAGTGCCGACCAATTTGTTTATTTGTGAATACAGTCCCAAAGCAAGACGTCAAGAAGGCCCTAATTCACAAATAACCTGCTTTCTGGGGCGTTATTTTGGTGCTACGATTCTAAATAAAGACCCTTATCCCCCTGTGTAGGACCACTTTGAAGTAATCGGCAGTCGAGGGGGTCGATATGGCAGACGACTCCGTTCCGGTGAAGACGTACGTGCCGCCGTACCAGAAGGAGCGCTGGCGCGAGCACGCCGACCGCCTCGGAATGAGCCAAAGCGAGTTCGTCCGGACGATGGTGCAGGCCGGCCGTCGCGACTTCGCCGTGCCCGAGCAGCCGTCGGGGGAGAACCCCCCCGAAGAGGCCTCTTCGGGCCTCGAACCCCAGGTGAAAGACGCCCTCAGTGGGGAAGACCACCGTTCGTGGGACGACCTGCTCGAGGCGGTGACCGACGGGGTCGAAGATCGATTGGAAGAGACTCTGGAGTCGCTTCAGGAGGCAAACGCCGTCCAATACAGCGGCCGCCACGGCGGCTACCGGCTGGTGGAGGAGTCGTGAGCGACGCCGTCGACGACCCTGTGGGCTACTTCCTGCAGGACATGACCTTCCACGGGAAGACGGACCGGACGCGAGCGGCCTACGAGCGCGTCCTCCGAAACTTCGAGACCTTTCTCGCCGACGAGCGTGGGGTCACCCCGCCCACGGCCGAACATCGGGACTGCATGGCCTGGATTCACCGCCTACGGGGCACCGTCGCCGAGAGCACCGTCGCCACGTACGCCGCCTACCTCCATCGATTCTACGCCTACATGACCCAGGTCGGGACGTTCGACGCAAACCCGATGACCCTCGTCGCCGAGGAGATGGACGAACGCATCAACACCGATCCGACACGCCGAGAGATCGCGATCCCCGAGATGCGTGACTTTCTCGCAGGGGTCGCTCACCCCCTCGATCGCGCGCTTCTGGTGACGATGCTCAAGACGGGAATCCGGGTGGGAGAGCTCTGCAACCTCGATCTACGGGATCTGTCGATTCCGGCGACGCGGGAAGCACTCGACGTGTCGATCAGACCCCAACTCGACGGCCGCGGCGACGCCCTGTTCGTCGCGGCCGACCGCGCCGTCGGCGACGAAATCGACGGCGAACGCCGGACTGCGGCCAACAAGCGCAAACGCGCGACGGTGATCCCGGTCGACGACGAGTTGCGGACGGCGCTGCGTCGCTGGCTCGCTATCAGGCCCGATCCCGCCTCGCGGGCGGAGCCGCTGTTCGTGAACACGCGCGACGACTGGGGTGAGCGCGTCACCCCGCACGTCGTCCACCACACGGTGGAGTCACACGCCCGCGAGCGCGGCTGGCATCGCGACGGCGGCGGCGCCGAGGAGAACGTCACGCCCCACTACTTCCGGCATTTCTTCACGACCCACCTCCGGGACCGGACCGGCGACCGCGGCATCGTCAAATATCTCCGCGGCGACGTCGCAAGCGACATCATCGACACCTACACCCACGACTGGGGTGACCGCGTCCGCCGCACGTACGAGGAACACATCTATCAGCTGGCTCGGTCCGCGTGAGGCAGCATAAATTGTATGTCGCTATATCAAATGTCGCGTGAGCGGCCGCGTGACGGACGCAGTCGTTGAGGAAGGGTTCGGACGGCCTCGTCGTTGTTCGCCGGTAGTTCGGTGGACTGCGAAGCGCCCAACTAACCTCAGTCGCGGTCGGTCCAGAAGTCGAACGAGCGCCCCGGCGCGAAGACGTCGAGGCCGACGGCGAGTTCGTCGCCCGTGTTCTCGACCCGGTGAGCCTCCCAGGCGTCGAGGTGGACGGAGTCGTACTGCCCGAGGGTCACCGCGTCGTCGTCGGTCGAGACGGTCAGTTCCCCTTGCAGGACGAGACAGACCTGTTCGTTCTCGTGGTCGTGCATCGGCGAGGAGTGGCCGGGCGGCTTCTCGAACCACTCGACGCTGAAGCGGTCGCTGCCCGCCATCGACACCCGACGCCAGCCCTCGTCCGGTTCGTACGTCTCCGCCTCGTCGAAGGATATCGGTTGCACGAGGGGGGTCTCGGTGTGTCCCGTCTAAAGCGTTGGGGGGGCGGCCGACAGTATAAGGGCCGGCCACCCGAGTGGGGGCACATGACCCACGGGCAGCGGAGGGTGGAGCCGTGACGGTGCAGTTGCCGAGCGAAATCGTCGTCGACCGCTTCCTGCCGACGGTGCGCTCGATGCTGGCGGCCGAGTTGTCGGATCGCGGGTTCGCACAGCGGGAGATAGCCAGCCGTCTCGGCGTCTCCCAGGCGGCGGTGAGTCAGTACCTTTCGGAGGACCGACACGGCGAGGGGCGCTTCGCCGAGGAGCCACGACTGCAGACGACGGTCGAGCGCATCGCCGAGGGGTTCGACGCCGGGACGATGGACGACTACGAGGCACTCGCCGAACTACTAGAGCTCGTCCGGGCGTTCGAGGATCGGGGGCCGATCTGTGCGATCCACGAGGAGGAGATGCCGGCGCTTTCCGGCATGGGCTGTGACCTCTGCGTGCGCGGGCGCGATTCCGCGGTACAGGCCGAACGCGAGGTGCTGTCGAACGTTCGCCGGGCGGTCCGACAGTTCGCGAACGCCCCGGAGATTCCGGCATACGTCCCGAACGTGGGAACGAACGTAGCGATGGCGTTGCCGGACCCGGCGGACGAGACGGACGTAGCGGCCGTTCCCGGGCGCATTCACGCGATGCGGGGCGGCGTCAACGTCCCCGCGAACCCGGAGTTCGGTGCGTCTCACCACGTGGCGACGACGCTCCTGGCGGCGACGGCCGCCGATCGGAGCGTTCGAGGGGCGGTCAACCTCGCGACGAGCGAGGACCTGCTGGCGGCAGTCCCGGCGGGGATGGAGGCCGTCACGTTCGGCGCGGAGTACGAGGACCGACGCCGACGCCTCGACGCGCTGTTCGAGTCGGGCGTCCCCCAGGTCGTCTACCACCAGGGTGCCTTCGGTATCGAACCGATCACGTACGTCCTCGGAGCGAGCGCCGTCGACGCCGTCGAGACGGCGACGGCGCTGGCCGCCCACGCGAACGACGGACGGAACTGATCGCCCGTACACCGCATATCGCGATATCGATTCGACGGTCACCCCTAAGTCTAAACGGCACGGGCGCCAAGACCTGTCAGAACAGCCGATGGACGCGCCGATTCGGGTCCTGCTCGTCGACGACGTTGCCGACTTCGCCGCCGTCGCTGCGGACCTGCTCGAGCGGGAGGACGACCGCCTCGACGTGACGACCGAGACGGACGCGTCCGCGAGTCTCGATCGACTCGCCGAGACGGAGTTCGACTGCCTCGTCAGCGACTACCAGATGCCCGGACTGGACGGGCTCGAACTGCTCGGGGCGGTCCGCGAACGGTGGCCGGAACTCCCGTTCGTCCTCTTTACCGGCAAAGGGAGCGAGGAGATAGCGAGCGAGGCCATTTCGGCCGGCGCGACGGACTACGTCCGGAAGGGGACGGCCACGGAGCAGTACGCCCTCCTGGCGAACCGGATAATCCAGGCCGTCTCGAAACGCCGGAACAGGGCGCGGGCGGACCGATTCGAGCGGCTCCAGAAACTCGCTCACGAGGTGAGCCAGGGGCTCGTACGGGCCGGCGACGAGACGAACGCCGAGCGGACGGTCTGTGAACGACTCGCCGAAGCGAAACCGTACGCTTGGGCGGCCATCGGGACGCCGACCGTCGACGACGGCGTGGTCACGGACGTGGCCGTACGATCGCTCGCCACCGCGGCCGACGGCGACACGGCGGACGTGGGCCTCGTCGACGTCCCCGCAGTCGAAGTCGCTGCGACGGAGCGCGAACCCGCCGTCTCGACGGCGGGGGTTGCGCGTGTGGACGAGACCGTGATCGCCGTCCCGCTCGACTACGAATCGGATCGCTACGGCGTCCTCGCGGTGGGATCGGCGAGCAGCGCCCCGACCGAAGCGTTCGAGCGCGACCTCCTCGCGGAACTCGGGGTCGACGTGGCCAGCGCGCTCCACACCCTCGCGGTCCGTGCCGACCTGCGCGAGTCGGAGGCGAAGTTCCGGCGGTTGGTCGAGGGGAACCTCGTCGGCGTGTATCTCATCCAGCACGGCGAGTTCGAATACGTCAACCCCCGGCTCGCGGCGATGTTCGGCTACACCCAAGCGGAGTTGCTGTCGGGCGTGACGCCGTTCGACCTCGTGATCGAAGCGGATCAGGAGAAGCTTCGGCGGAACATCGATCGCCGCATCGAGGGCGAAGTCGACGACCTCCGGTATACGCTCCGTGGACAGCGCAGGGACGGCTCGAACATCGAGTTCGAGGTCCACGGCGGCCGGATCGACTACCGCGGCGACCCGGCCATCGTAGGGACGCTCCTCGACGTGACCGAACAGAAGCGCTACGAGCGCGAACTCGAACGGTCGCGGGCCGAGTACCGGGAGCTATTCGAGGCGTTTCCGGAGGCAGTCTTCGTCCGCACCGAGGGCGACACGTTTCAGGCCGTCAACCAGGCAGCCGTCGACCGCCTCGGCTACACCCGCGACGAACTCCTGTCGATGCGGCCGGCGGACATCGACCCGACGGTCGACGCCGAGAGTGAGGAGGAACGGATCGAGAGCTTCGAACAGGGGCGCATCGAGCGCTTCGACACCGTCCACGAGACGAAGGCGGGCACGCGCCTCCCGGTCGAGATCAACGCCACGCTCATTCCGTACCGCGGCGAGACGGCGATCCTGTCGACCGTACGCGACGTGAGCGACCGCGTCGAACGGGAACGGGAACTGGAACGGCGGAACGACCGCCTCGAGGAACTGGCGAGCGTCGTCTCACACGACCTGCGGAACCCACTCAACGTCGCCGCCGGCCGGGTCGCCTGGGCGCGCGAGGAGTGTGACTCCCCCCACATCGACGACGCGGCCGCCGCGCTGGAGCGTATGGACGGCCTGATCGACGACCTGTTGGCGCTCGCCGGCCGCGGGCAGCGGGATATCGATCCCGTCCCGCTGGAGATCGGATCGTTCGCCAGCCGCTGCTGGGCGAACGTGGCGACGGACGACGCAACCCTGGACGTGCGCGTCGAGGGGACCGTTCGAGCCGACGAGAGCCGACTCGGGCAGGCGTTCGAGAACCTGTTTCGGAACGCGGTAGAACACGCGGCCGACGAACGCAACGGCGTGACGATCACTGTCGGGAGCCTCCCGGACGGCTTCTACGTCGCCGACGACGGGCCGGGCATCCCCGAATCCGGCCGGGAACGGATCTTCGAAGCCGGATACTCGACGAATCAGGACGGGACGGGTCTCGGCCTCGCCATCGTCCGCGACGCCGTCGAAGCCCACGGCTGGGAGCTAGCGGTCACCGAGAGCGAGACGGGGGGCGCTCGGTTCGAAATTACCGGCGTTCAGGCGCTGTCGAGTTCTTCACCGTAGTCGCCGCCGTAGCGGATGAGGAAATACGCCAGGCCGAGGACGGAGCCCATGACGGCCGTCAGAGCGACGACGAGGGACTTGGCGCTGTCGGGGACGCCGGGAGCGCCGCCGCCACCGCCGCCTCCGCCTCCGCCACCGCCACCGCCGCCGCCCGAGTCGGGCATCGAGCCGACGACGACGACGCCTTTCATGCCGAGTGCGCGGTGGGGTTGACAGAAGTATTTGATCACGCCTTCGGAGTCGAGGGTCTGTTCGAAGGTGAAGCCGGCTTCGGCGGTGAGTTCGCTCTCGAACTCGCCGCCTTCCTCGGCGACGACGTTGTGTTGCCCGCCTTCGCCGTTCCACTCCCAGATGATCTTCGTTCCGGGGTCGACCTGAACGGCCGGCGGCCCGAACGCGAAGTTCCCGCCGTTGCCCGAGGCGCCGACGGTAATGTTCACTTCGCTCTGTCCGGTGGCGTCGGTCACCTCGCTGTAGTTGCCCACGTCGCTCATCCACCCGTCGAACGACGCCTGGGCCGTGGCGGTGCCGGCGGCGGCCGCAGTCGCCGCGGTGCCCGCGACGGTCGTCAGAAACCCGCGTCGCGAGACTGAACGGTCGCTTCCCATACCGGGAGTTGCGGGCCATCCTACGAAAACCTGACTATCCCGACCGGCGGCGGGTTCCCACCGGCGGGGAGCGATCCCCCACGCTTACGGGGGTGTCGTGCGGAGGTGAAGTATGGTGAAACGACTTCTCGTCCCGATAGACGGATCGGATCCCGCAGATGCCGCCCTCGAGTTCGCCCTCGAGGAGTACCCCGACGCCGACATCACGCTGCTCTCGGTGATCGATCCGACGGACGTGGGCTACGGCTCCATCGAGGCGGCCCCGAGCACGTTCGAGCATCTCCAAGAGAACGCCAAGGAGCGGACACAGAACGTGCTCGACGAGGCGTCGGACCGTGCGGCGGACCACGGGGTAGACGTGACGACGGAGACAGTGATCGGAATGCCTTCCCGCGCTATCGTCGAGTGGGCGGAGAACAACGACATGGACGGCATCGTCATCGGCAGTCACGGCCGACAGGGTGTTACGCGCGTCCTCCTCGGAAGCGTCGCAGAATCGGTGGTCCGGCGGTCGCCGGTGCCGGTAACGGTCGTCCGGTAGTCGGACGGCCGTCGGCGTCAGCCTTCGGTCGAATCGACCGGCCCGCCATCGGGCAGTTCCCGGAAGGCAACGGTGAAGTCGGTGTCGTCGAACTCTTCGACGGCGGAGTCGAGGTCGCGTTCGACGGCGTCCAGTCGGCGGGTCAGTTCGGCGTACTCCTCGCTCTCTTCGAGTTCGTGTGGGGTCTTCGCCGCTTCGAGGGTCACCTTCTTCTCGACGAGCTGGAACTTCTCCTGTAGCTGATCGTCGTACGAACTCCGGACGACCATGCGCTCGACGGTTTCGACGAGTTCGGGCTGGTCGACGGGCTTGATCAGGTAGTCGTCGATGCCCATGTCGACGATGTCGAATCCGGGATCGACCGCGGTGACCATGACCACGCGTACGTCGAGGCCGCGGTCCTCGACGGCGTCGACCACTTCGTCACCCGAGAGCCCGGGCATCCGTCGGTCGAGCAACATCACGTCGACGTCGTCGTCCAGTTGCTCCAGCGCCTCGGTACCGTCGTATGCCGTCCGTGCCTCGGCGAATTCGTCGATCCAGTAGGCGTACAGATCCGCCAGCGACTGCTCGTCGTCGACGATGAGCACCGTCGCGTCTGAGAGCGTGGTCGTCATGATCGGTCTCCGTGTTCGAATGGGGCGCGTCGACGGCCACGAGTCGTCACGACCGGAGGACCGTCTCGCCGATGTGTCTTCGACTGTTCGGTTCGGTTCCCAACATATGAAGCTGTTGGCCGAATTATCTGTGCTGATACGGGGTTGCGTGGCACGACGGTAGCCGCCGGCGCGGCGCGGGCACAAGCACTACGCATCGAGGACCGTCGGGCGTACCCAGATGACGAAGTCGTCGTCACGCTTGATGACGCCACGAACGGCGTCGTCGTCGACGGGCGACGACTCCACGTCGTCGCTCTCGACCTCGACGACCTGATCGACTTCGTCGACGATCCAGCCGACCGACTTGCCTTCGACCGTCCGCTCGCGGTCGAACACGACGATCCGCTTTCGCTCGCCGTCGCCGTCGATGCCGAACACCGCCTTCGGATCGACGATGGTCGTCGTCTTTCCCCGCAGGTCCATCACGCCCTCGACGTGCGGCGCCGAGTTGGGGATGACGGTGAGTTCGTTCACGTCGACGATTTCGGCGACGTGAGCGATATCGACCGCGTACGACTCCGAGCCGAGTTCGAACTCGAGCAACTGGACGGTGCGGGTGCGAGCCGTCGCCTCGCTCATCGTTCCCCCTCCGCCCTGCATCCGTCCGGCCTCCCAACGCGTCTCTCCATACTTCACGGTCGGCCAAACGGACGTTAAGCGTACTGGTCGCATTATCCGATCTGATAACGGTGCCGGTGTATTTATTTCACTTCTACGGAAACGAAGGATCAACTGATGTTCGGACGAACCCCCCCGGAAACCGACGGGCAGCGCCCGACCGCCGTGACGACCCGGTCGCACAGCGGGGCGACCCGTCGATGAGCGCATCGACGCCGCGGGCGGTCGTCGTCGACGACTCACATTTCATGCGGACGATGCTCTCGGACATGCTCGAAAACGGCGGCGTGAACGTCATCGCCACCGCCGCCGACGGCGCGGAGGCGGTCGAGGCTGTCCTCGATCACGGGCCCGACGTGGTGACGATGGATCTGCAGATGCCCGAAGTCGACGGGTTGGAGGCCGTCGAGCGAATCATGGCCGAGCGGCCGACGCCGATCCTCATGCTGAGCGCCCACACCGCCGACGGCGCCGACGTCACCTTCGAGGCGCTGGAGAAGGGCGCCGTCGACTTCTTCACCAAACCCGGCGGCGAGGTCAGCACCCGGATGTCGAGCAAGGAAGAGCAGCTGGTTCGCAAGGTGAAAGCCGTCGCCGGCGCCGACGTGAGCGGCGGCTGGGCGTCGCGACCGGGAGGGCGTTCCCGCTCGGCGTCGACGACGGTCGCCGACACCAACTACGAGGAGGGAGCCACGGTGCTGATCGCCTCCTCGACCGGCGGGCCGACGGTCGTCGAGCGTGTCGTCGCGGGGCTGCCGCGTGCCGCCGACCTCCGGCTCATCGTCGTCCAGCACATGCCCGACGCGTTCACGGAACGGTTCGCCGACAGGCTCGACGCGGCGAGCGAGTACGACGTTCGCGAGGCCGAGGACGGCGCCCGCATCGGCGGCGGCGAGGCGCTCGTCGCACCGGGCGGCAAACACCTCGTCGTCGCCGGCGCCGGCGGGGGGCGGCTCCGGACCAAGCTGACCGAGGACCCGCCGGAACACGGCGTCCGGCCCGCGGCCGACGTGACGATGCGCTCGGCGGCCGAGACGGTCGACGGCCCGCTCGTCGGCGTCGTTCTCACCGGCATGGGCGCCGACGGCGCCGACGGGGTGCAGGCCATCGCCGACGCCGGCGGCCACGTCATCGCCCAGGACGAGGCCTCCTCGGCGGTGTTCGGAATGCCGAAACGCGCCATCGAACTCGGCTGTGTCGACGACGTGCTGTCGGGCGACGACGTGCCCGAGGGAATTCTTGACGCGACCAAACTGGAGGTTAACGCATGACCGAAGAGTACGTCCAAGCGTTCGTCCACGAGAGCGAAGAGCAGTTGACCGACCTCAACAACTCCCTGCTGGCGCTGGAGTCGGACCCGGACGACCGCGAGGCCATGGACGATATCTTCCGGACGGCCCACACCCTGAAAGGGAACTTCGGCGCGATGGGGTACGACGAGGCCAGCGACCTCGCACACGCCATCGAGGACCTCCTCGACGAACTCCGAGAAGGCGATATGGCGGTCACGCCCGAGGTGATGGATCTGGTGTTCGCGGGCGTCGACCGCCTCGAACTCGCCGTCGAATCAATCGACGAAGACGGTACCGTCGACGTCGAGACGGCCGACCTCGAGACGGATATCCGGACGGTCATCGAGAGCGGCGGCGCGACGGGTGGGGAAGCCGACGTCGACGGTTCGAACGACGACGCCGCGCAGGTCGACACTTTCGAGGTAACGGTCGAGGTTGGTGACTCGGAGATGAAAGGCGTCGACGGGATGCTCGTCCTCGAAGCCATCCGCGAGGAGTGTGATCTGGTCGAAGCGACGCCCGCCCCCGAGGCCATCGAGGACGGCGAGTACGAGGACGACTTCGACCTCGTCGTCGCCTCGACGACCGCCGACGAACTCCGGGCGACGCTCGATCGGGTCTCCGCCATCGAGGACGCCACGCTGTCGCAGGCGGGGACGGAGGCGGCCGAGGCGGACGACCCCGACGACGAGGGCGAGGCCGACGACGCGAGTGCGGACGACGACGGCGAGCGGGCGAACGGCGAGAGCGGGGCCGACGCCGGTAACGGCTCCTCCCGAGAGATCAGCTCCGTCCGGGTCGACGTCGACCAGCTCGACGACCTGCACGGGCTCGTCGAACAGCTGGTCACTAGCCGGATCAAGCTCCGCCGCGCCGTCGACGACGGCGACGTGGGGGGCGCGACGGATACGCTCGGTGAACTCGACAAGATCACCGGCAACCTCCAGAACACGGTGATGGATATGCGGCTGATCCCGATGCGGAAGGTGATCAGCAAGTTCCCGCGGCTGGTCCGTGACCTCGCCCGAGAGCAGGAAAAAGAGATCGACTTCCGGATGGAGGGTCAGGATATCGAACTCGACCGCACCATCCTGACCGAGATCAGCGACCCGCTCATGCACATCCTCCGGAACGCGGTCGATCACGGCATCGAGCCGCCCGAGGAGCGGGCGGCCGCGGGCAAGGATCGCGAGGGGTCCATCGAGCTCCGGGCGAGCCGCGAGCGCGACCACGTCACCGTCACCGTCGAGGACGACGGCCGCGGTCTGGACGTGGACGAACTCCGGCGGGAAGCGGCCGAGAAGGGCGTTCGGACCGAGGCCGAACTCGACTCGATGGAGGATTCCGAGGTGTACGATCTGGTCTTCCACCCTGGGTTCTCCACGGCCGACGAAGTGACCGACGTGAGCGGCCGGGGCGTCGGTATGGACGTGGTCCACAGCACGGTCAAACAGCTCGACGGGTCGGTGAACGTCGAGAGCGAACACGGCGACGGAACGAGCGTCACCCTGCGCCTGCCCGTGACCGTCGCCATCGTCAAGGTGCTGTTCGTCGAAGTCGGTGACGAGGAGTACGGCGTCCCGATCAAGAACATCGACGAGGTGAGCCGCATCCCCGAAGTCGAGACGATCAACGAGCAGCCGATGATCGAACACGACGACGACATCTACCCGGTCGTCGACCTCGCCTCGGAGCTCGACGTGCCCGGCGAGACGGCGAACGGTGACGGGATGCTCCTGCGCATTCGCAAGTCCGAGCGACGGGCCGCGCTCCGCTGTGACGCCGTGAACAAACAGGAAGAGGTCGTCGTCAAGCCGCTCGAAGGCGTGTTGAGCGGCATCCCGGGACTCAGCGGGACGGCCGTCCTCGGCGACGGCAACATCGTCCCGATCCTCGACGTGGTGACGCTCTGAGCCGATGAGCGAGACAACCGACGCCTTCGACCGGCTGCTCGCCCACCTCGCGACGGAACTCGACTTCGAGTCGTCGTACTACAACGAGTCGTATCTGGATCGCCGCATCTCCGCCCGGATGCGCCGGCGGGACGTGGAGGACTACGAGGACTACCTCGACCTGGTGCGGTCGGATCCCGAGGAACCGGGGGCGCTGCTCGACTCCCTCTCGATCAACGTCACCAGCTTCTATCGCAACCCCGAGGCGTGGGAGCCGATCCGGGAGGCGCTGCGGACGGTGACGGCCGGTCGCGGCCGGACGACAGTGTGGAGCGCCCCCTGTTCGGACGGGCGGGAGCCGTACTCGCTGGCGATGCTCGCCCTCGACGACGACGAAATTCGCACCCGCCGGCTCGACATCGTGGGCACCGACATCAACGAAGACGTCCTCGAACGGGCGCGAACGGGCGTCTACCGGACGACCAAGACGCGGGACGTAGCGGGCGAACTCGAACCTCTCGACGACGCGGAGCGGTACGTGGACCGCGAGGACGACACCTTCGCCGTCCGCGACGAGGTGAAAGAGCTGGTGACGTTCGAACAGCACGACCTCATCGCGGACGAGCCGAAAGCGGACGTCGACCTCGCGCTGTGTCGCAACCTCCTCATCTACATCAACACGGAGTCGAAACGAGCGGTGGTCGATACGGTGCTCTCGTCGCTCCGGGAGGGCGGCTACCTCGTCATCGGGATGACGGAGACGCTGCCGCGGGGGAACCGGGACGCGGTCGAAACGGTCGACAAACGGCGACGCGTCTACCGACGAACCTGACATGTCGCTCTACCAGCTGGAGAAAGACGGCGACGTGGACGCCCTGCTGGACCACCTGAAGCTCAGCGACTCGGCGTCGATCCGGGAGCGGGCCGCCGAAATCCTGGGCGACGTGGTCGACGACGAGCCACAGGCGGTCGACGCGCTCGTCCGGACGGCCAAAGACGACGACGACGAGGCGGTCCGCGGTGCCGCTATCGACGCCCTCGACGCGATCGGGGGAGAGGCCATCGAGCGGCTGGTCGCGGAGATGGCCGGAGTCGATACCGACGGCGCCGACTGGGTGCGCGCCGAGGCGTTCGTCGAGACGCTCTCGGCCGACCGCCCTGAGCTTCGGATGGCGGCCGCGAACGCGCTCCGTCGGCTGAGCGACGCGGGGGCGCTCCCGGCGCTGGTCGAGGCGCTCGACGACCCCAACCCACGAGTTCGCGCCCGAGTCGCGCGGGCCTGCGGCGCCGTCGGGGACGAGCGGGCGGCAAACGCGCTCGGCGCCCGCCTCGACGACCCGGTCGGCCGGGTTCGACGCGAGGCTGCCGACGCGCTGGCCGCCATCGGCGCTCTCTCCCCGCTGCTCGACGCCGTCGACGACGAGAACGACGAGGTGCGCTACGCGGCGGTCATGGCGCTCGGCGGGTATCAGGGATCGGCCGCCATCGATCCGCTCATCGGCGCGCTCGACGACGACAGCGACGTGGTGCGGCGGGCGGCAGTCTTCTCCATCGTCGAGTTGCTCGCGGCCGCACCGACGGAACAGAGCCACCGCATCCGGGAGACGGTCGTCGATCGGCTAGGCTCGGCCGACCGGAGCGTCGTCGACCCGCTCGTCGAGTTGCTCGAGGAGAGCAAGCAGCCCCGGGAGCGCCGGAACGTGGCGTGGCTCCTCGGGCGCGTCGCCGGCGACGAGGGGTACGCCGACGCCGTCGAGGCGCTGGTCGGCGCCCTCGACGCCGACGACGGCACCACCGCGCAGTTCGCGGCGACCAGCCTCGTTCACCTCGACGGCGAGGCCGTCGAGGACGAACTCCTCGACCTGCTCGAGGACCCGGACCCCTCGGACGCGGCGCGGTCGAAGGCGGTGTTCGTCCTCGGCAAAGTCGGCGGCGAGCGTGCCCGCGACCGGCTCGAGGCGCTCCTGGATCGCACCGGCGACGAGGAGGTCCGCAAGCAGGCCTTCGCCGCACTGTCGAAACTCGGAGGCCGTCGATGAGCGAGGGCGAGCGCAAGGTGGTCGATACGCGCGGGAAGTTCACGCAGGTCGTCAAGGACGGCCGCGAACTGAACGACGCGGAGTGGTCCGGCGGACGGATCCTGCTGTCGAACAAGCGGCTGATCCTCGCGGGCAACGGCGGCAAGCGGACGATCCCACTCCAGAAAATCGAGGGTCTAGAGGGGCGGACGGACGTGAACCAGCTGGTGGCGAAGGTGTCCGGCTACGTCAGCCTCCAGCTCGTGGGCGGCGACGTGGTGCTCGTCTCCGCGGACGACCCCGAGTCGTTCGAGCGGCTCCTGTACCGTGCTCTCCTGGACCGAAAGATCGTTCTCGCGCGCCATCCGGCGGTCGAGGGTGGCGTCGTCACCGACGCCGAGTGGGAGAAAGGCCGGCTGAAAATCGAGGAGGGAGCCGTCGCCCTCGCCATCGCCGACGGCTCGTTCGTCGAAATCGACCTCGACGACATCGGATCGATGGAGGCCAACGAGCGATCGGTCAAAGGCGAGAAACGACGGGTGCTGGAGGTCGAACACAGCGAGGACGGGACGAGCGTCCAGACGTACCTCTCGGGGTCGACGCGCCGGTGTGCGATCCTCGAGAGTCTCCTCCGGAAGGGGGAGAGTCGGAGCGAAATCGGCGTCGACCTCTCCGAGCGACAGAACGAGGTGTTGATGGCGCTGTATTCGGGGGTGTCGCCGTTCGAAATTCCCGACTTCCTCGGGATGGATGTCGACGAGGTGGAGGAGGTGTTCGACCGCCTGATCGAACTCGAAGTCGTCGAGGAGATTCGGGTCCGGCGGGAAGTCGCGCTCAACGCCCGCGGGCGCAACATCGCCAGCGAGGCGATGAACGATCAGTGAGACGGTGGTCGGTGGGTCGCCGGCACGCTACGGCGCCTCGTCGGTGCCGACGACGGTCGTCCGAGCGAGCCGTCACCGCACCGACTCCGTGGTGAACACTGCGCCTTCCGCCCTGATCGATAGATCGAACACGCCTTCGAGGACGTTACTGCTCGCTCGTTGGATCCGTCGCGGATCGAGGTAGTAGTGTGCGAGCGCTCGCTCCCGTTCGAGCCGCGAGGAAAGGAGGTGGAGAAACCGGAAGACCGTCTGCAACTCGAACGTCGCCAGCAGTTCTGGGAGAATGTCGAACTCGACGGACAGTGTACCGGCCGCCTGCCGCGACCCGATGGCTCGCGAGAGCGTCTCGCCGACGCCGCTCAGATCGGGGCGGCCGTCGAGCGACACCACCTCGACCGACCGGGCCGCAGGGTCGATATCGACCCCGGACAGCGGCTCCGTGGCCGTCGTGACGACCGTCGTCGACGCCGGCCACGACGGAAGCGTGCGATCCAGAAGCCGGAGTCGGGCGGCAGGGTTCGCCGTGACGATCATCGCGTCGTCGCCGTACGAGAGGAAATGCGTGCGTGCGTTATCGGCCGCATCGCCGTCGAATTGGGCGATTGTCAGAACGTTGCCGGTTCCGCCGACCGTGTCCGCGACGTGGACGCCGGCTTCGAGTTGCGACTCAGCGTGGCCGAACAGGTGGGATTCGAACGACGCGACCGCGTCGTCGTCGTCGCCGGCGTAGGTCTCGCCCTCGGTTCCACAGCGGGGACAGCGCCACGCGATCCCTACGCCGTCGCGGCGGAGGTTCGACTCCGCGTGGTCAAGCAAGTGGGTGCCGATCGCCTCGGCGGCGGCGTCGACGCTCGCCGCCCAGAGCCCGAACGCACACTGTCGGCACTGCCATCGATAGACCATCGGGTCAGCGAACCGCCGATGAGCCGTCCCGTGTCGGCCGTAGCCGGGCGGCTCGGCTCGTCACGCGTTGATCTCCTCCAGCCGGCTGTTGACGACGACCCGCCCTTTCGGCGTCAGCGCCGTCCCGCCGTCGCCGTCGACGACGAGGTCCTTCTCGCGGAGGCCGTTCAGCACCATCGTCGTTTGGCTGGCGTCGGCGGCGACCACGTCGAGCGGATCGACGCCCTCGCCCGCGGAGTAGATGGCGACGAGTACCTGCACCTCCTCGTCGGAGAGGTTCACGTCCTGCAGTGATTCGACGATGTCGCTGTACTCCAGCCGGAAATAGCGACCGAGGAGGTTCAGCACCCGTTCGGAGGGGAGGGCGACAACGGAGAGGAGAGCCGTCGTCCGCGGGACGTGTCGCACCGACAGTGCGGGCCGGCTCTCGCCGGCGAGCGTCCGCGTCTCCTTCTCGAAGTTCGTCACCGTCGCCAGATCGATAGCGAAATCCACCTCGGGGCCGGAGAAGGCGAGGGTGCCGTCGTCGACGGCGAGTTTCGCCTTGCGGATCGTCGAGTCGACGACCCGCCCCCCGCGCTCGGCAGGGTGTTCGACCGTCACCGTGCGGCCGTTCAGGTGCGCTTTGAACAGGACGGTCGCGAACTTCTCCACCGTGTCGCTCTCGGCCTCGACGACGGCCATGCGTCGTCCCTCGTCGGTTCGGTAGGCGACGGTGACGGAGTCGCTGAAAAACGAGCGCATCTCCGGCGGAACGTGCCCGACCGCGATGTCGAACATCGTCGAGGTGGGTATCGTCACCTTGTGGTCGTCGCCGACGAGTACGAGCCGTTTTCGGCTCATCACGATGCGCCCGCGGACCGGGTCCTCACGGTTCATGTCGGTCACGAAGAAGCGGCCGACGAAATCGGCGATGACGCGTTCAGACATTCAGCAACCCTCCCACCACCGTCATGGTCAGCACGGCGACGGCACATCCGATCCAGGTGAGGGCGACGAAATGGAGGAGGGCGTTCGCTTTGTGGCCGCCGTCGACCGTCCGGATGATGAGCGAGGAGAGGACGGCGTTGATCATCACCACGCCGAGGAGGAGAAACTGGATGAGCGGGAGGTCGTACACCTGCGTGTGGATGAGCTTGCCGACGTCGAGTTGGGAACTCGCACCGAGTTCGAGCGACATCCCCGCGAGGATGTCGACGATTTTGAAGCCGATGAAGAAGGCAAAGGAGGAGGCGGCGGTGATGCCGTACAGCAGGCCGATCATCGTGACCGTCGCCTGGTCGCGTTGCTGTCTGAGTTGGTTGACGTGGTTCATGTTCTGACTGATGAGTTCGCCGAGCTGTTTCGGCTCGCCCCCCATCTGTCTGCCGACGAGATACATCTCGCTGAACTTCTGGATCAGGTAGGAGCGCGTGTTGGCGGTGAAGTACTCCCACGACCGGTCGGGTTCCAGCCGCATGTTCAGTCGCTTGAACAGGTCGTCGACGTCCTCGGTGAGGGGGCCGAAGTCCTTCTTCCGGAGCGTCTTGAGGACCGCGGTGGTCGTCGACTGCTTCGCCGTCTCGCTCGCGCCGAGTGCCCGGATGAAGCTCGGAAACTCGTCGTCGCGGGATTTGATGCGTTCCTCCTGGACTCGGAAGGCGATGCCCGGAATCGCCAGCGGCGTGACGGGGATGGCCATGTAGAGCGGGCGGGGAATCGACGACACGGGGAGCAGGTCGGTCAGCCCGGGCACGCCGCCGAACAGGTCGCCGGCGACGAGGACGACGAGCACGACGGAGAGGACGGCCCCCGCGGCTAGGCTGGCGATCATTGACCACTCCCCATCCGGGCGCACGTCGTCGGGGTAGTACCAGATTGGGTCGTAGGGCGACATCGTCCGGATGACGAGGAAGAAGCCGATCTGAATAAACGCGTAGAGGACAATAACCGCCCCGACGGTCATCGTCGGGTCCGTCCCCGTCAGGATGGGGAGGACGATGGCGAACACGAGCGCGAACGTCATCGAGAGCACCATCGACAGGTAGAGGTCCTTCATGACTTCGAGGTTGTCGAGCGTGCTCTCGTACATCGTCACGTAGTTCTGGATCATCACCTGCTGCTCGCTGAGCAGGAACTCGCTGAGTTCCTGCCCGGCGTTGACGGTGTAGGCGAGGCGGTCGAAGAAGTCCGCGAGGGGGTCGCTCGGGATGCGCCGAGCGCGGCGACGACAGGCGTCGTCGAGGCTCTGATTCCACGTGTCGACCAGTTGGACGACGCGATTGATTTCGTCCGCGAGGGCGCCGTACTCCTCCTCCTCGCCGAGTTTGCGGAACACCTCCATGCGGTCGATGTTGGTCGTCGACAGCACCGTCATATGCGTCATCAGGAGGTGGTACTGGTTCTCCATCTCGACGCGCTCCTGGCTGACGAGAAGTTTGGGGTAGGCCACCGCCGCAAAGAGGACGAGGCCGCCGAGGAGGGGGATGGGAAGCCGGATGGAGAGCGGGAGCGAGACGAAGACGGCGACGGCGACGGTGCCGGCGAAGAAGACGACGGAGGGAAAAACGATGAGGAAGATGTACCGCGACATATCCATGTCCATCCGCTCGTACGCCTCGACGATGGACGCGAGCGTCTCGGAGGCAGTGATGTCGGACCCACTCTCGGCAGCTGGTTCTGACGCCATTATTTGTTGATGTCGAAGGGAAGGCCCTCGACGCCGTCCCGCTGGAACGACTCGATGGCCTCGTTGACTTCGTGGTAGCCGAGGATGTTCTCCTCGATCATGCGCTCGACGAGGCGGGCACGGAAGTCGAGGTCGTCGTAGATGTCGCGCGTGTCGGCGTACCCTAGTAGGGTCGCGATCTGTTCTTCGAGGACGTAGGAGTTGTTCATCCCCTGGAAGTTGATTTCGTCCTCGACGGGGTCCCAGCTGAACACCTGCCGGGTGACGACGCCGTCCATCTCCTTCGAGTAGCCCTCGACTTCCTGGACGCTCGTCACCCGGCGGAGGACGTCGTCGCCCTGCTTGACCCGATTTTGGAACAGCGCCACGTCGGCGACGTCCATGAACGTCTCGGGGACGTTGATCGGTTCGCCGGTGAACCGCTGGATCATCGAGACGATGTCGCTGGCGTGGAAGGTGAGCATGACGGGGTGGCCGGTCTGTGCGGCCTGGAACGCCATCCGCCCCTCCTCGCCGCGGACCTCGCCAACGATGATGTAGTCTGGGCGGGAGCGGAGGGCGGCGGCGACGAGGTCGAACATGTCGACATCCGAACTCTCCTCGGCACCGCCCTCGCGGGTGAGTAACTGCTGCCAGGTGTCGTGGGGTGGGAGCACCTCGGCGGTGTCCTCGGCGGTGTATATCTTCGAGTCCCGGGGGATGAACGACATGATCGAGTTGAGCGTCGTCGTCTTCCCGGAGGCCGTCTCGCCGACGACGAAGACGGTCTGTTCGTTCTCCAGACAGAGCCACAGGTAGGCCGTGAGCTCCGGCGAGAGCGTCCCCCACTTGGTGATCTGGTTGATCGAGAGCGGCGTCTCGTCACCCTGTCGGATGGTGAGGCTCGGCCCCTGCACGCTCACGTCGTCGGAGTAGATGACGTTCAGACGCGAGCCGTCCGGGAGCGTCGAGTCGACGATGGGGTTGGAGTCCGAAACGGGGTCGCCGATGCGCTCGCCCATGCTCCGGATCCAGGAGTCGAACTGTTCGGGCGTGCCGAAGTCGACGGTGGTCTCGACCATGCCGTAGGTGCCGTGGTCGACGTAACACTGGTGGGGACCGATGACGTGAACGTCCTCGTTGGCGGGGTCGCGCATGACCGGTTCGAGGGGGCCGAGCCCCACGATGTCGCGGTTGAGTCGGTAGCGGATGTTCTCGTAGGTCTGCTCGCTGACCCGGTAGTTGCCGAGGCCGAGGAAATCCAGTAGCCTGTCGATCCAGTACCGGAGGCCGCTCCGGTCGCGGTCGATGGTCGTCGTCTCCTGGAGGAGTTCCTCGATCCGGTCGTCGTACTCCGACTCCTCTTCGGGGACGGCCTTGCTGACGCTGCGGTCGAGGAGTTCGTCGCGGATTTTCGCGAAGAGACTCTGTTCGTCGCCCGAGAGCGACGGCTCGATCGCGTAGTATTTCATGTCCTGGCCCAGGTCGCCGTAGATGTGACAGTAGATGGGACCGCCGATGGGGTAGAGGACGTTCGGCCGACTCGTCTCGTAGTCGCTCGTGGGTTCGTCGATGAGCAGGGGGAACTCGCCGGTGATCTGCTTGAACTTCTTGAGGTGATCGCGGAGGTGGGGCCGGTTGGCCGCGATCTGCTTGAGTTCGTCCGAGGGGGTGGCGGTTCCGAGTTCTGTCATTATGCGACGCTACGGCTCTCGATAACGATCCCCGTCCCCGACCGGACGGAGTAGCCAATCGTGTCTCCGACCTGCTGTCCCATGCCCGCGAACCGCTTGACCGAAATCTGTCGGCGCACGTCGTTGCCGACTTCGACCATCTCGAGTTCGAGGAAGATGTCGGCGATGGAGCGGAAGGGGCCGATCGCCTCCTCGTCGACCGTCGAAGGGTCGACGGTCAGGACGACGACTTTCCCCTGGGAAATCACGTCGCGGAAGAAGCCGATGATCTCCAGCGCCGCTTGCCGTTCGTCGTTCTGGCGAACCAGCGCCTCGAACTTCGGGTCGTTGCGGAGGATGGCGTCGAACGTATCGATCACGATGACCTCCGAGTTCCACATCACGTCCGCGTTCATCAGACGGGTGAGCAGTTCCTTGCGTTCGCCGTCCCCCTCCTCCGAGAAGGTGCCGCTGGTGTCGAAGTCGGCGTGGAGAAAGAGGACGTTCTCGTCCAACAGGTGATCGACCATGTCGTACGACAGCGAGTGCATCTGGTCGATGAACCCGCGGGTCGTCAGCTCCGTCGAGAGGTACGTTACCGTATGTCCCTCCTCGCAGAAGCCGTACGTGAACCGCTGGGACATGGCGCTCTTGCCCGCCCCGTAGTCGCCCTCGGCGAGGACGATGCTGCCGCGGGGAACGCCGCCGCCGAGTTCCTTGTTGAGGCGGTCGTGATCCTCCAGGCCGAGCGAGAGCAGGTTGGAAGAGCTCATGTGCGGAACCTGAACACCTCCTCGTCGCCGTTGACGATCAGCTTCACCCGGTGATCGCCGGGCGAGAGGTCCGCCCCGCCGATTTCGAGACGGATCACGTTGCTCGGCTGCCACGCCTCGCCGTCGACGACGGTCACGGTAACGTTCGTCCGGTACCGGCCGTCGAGCAGTATCTCGATGAACCGCGAGTCGGGCGGTATCTCCGAGGTACCCGTGTTCTTCACCAGCAGCGTCACCGTCTTCGAGGAGTTGTTGTAGACGGGGCTGCCGGCGTCGCTGATCACCTCGATGTCCGTCCGTACCTCCTCGGAGACTTCGAGGCTCTGGTCGTCGATGCCCTGACTGAGCCGGGAGATACCCTGCGTGAAGGTGCCGGCGACGCCCGCGGCGATGACGAGGCTGGCGATGAAGAGGATGAGGTGGGAGGCGGAGACGCTCGCCACTCAGATCACCTCCGTAGCGGCCACGCCGGGGCCGGTGACGAGTTTGATCCGGTCGGGTTGGCTCGTGACCGTCACCTCGAGGTGGAGTCGCTCGCCGGGGAGCCACAGGCTCGTCGAGTTGTCGCCGCCGGCCCGGCGGACGGTGAAGTCGTCGCGATACGCGTTGTCCACCAGAAGGTCGACGGCCTCGACGTCGAGGGTGGTCGTCCCCTCGTTGACGGCCTCGACAGTCAGCGTGTCGGTGCCGGCGTCGTACGTGGCGTTGGTGAGCGAGAGGGCGGTGTTCTGGCGTTCGAGAGCCTCCTCGTCCACCGCGGATTTCGCGTCGGTGACGCGCTCGAAGCCGTTGGCCGAGGCGGTGTACGCTGACGAGAAGGCGAGGAAGATGCCGACGAAGATGATCGCCGCCGACCCGCTGACACTAAAGCCCAAAGGGGACACCTCCGCCGCCGCTCCAACAGTCGAAGACGACCGAATCGGCTGTCGATC
>Ga0102936_1000120_pt1 | contig 28853 bp, 28 predicted proteins | sample SalPon2_A_H2O_MG_FD_78502 | JGI IMG/M metagenome (GOLD analysis project Ga0102936, IMG submission 78502) | Salt pond water microbial communities from South San Francisco under conditions of wetland restoration - Salt Pond MetaG R2_A_H2O_MG | ecosystem: Environmental > Aquatic > Non-marine Saline...
CCGGCTTTCCCGCGGCTGTGGCGGGTCTGAACTGGGTGAAAGATGTGGTGGAGCAGCGCGAATAGATGCGGCCTATCGATTGAGCCGGCGCGTTGCATTTTCCCCGCTGCGCAATCCGGCCTATCATTGACGCTCACGTTTTAAAGCAGGGTCGATCGACATGCCGATGTACAGTTCCAAGCCCGGTGCCCGCCACGATGACGTCCCGCGTCTGGGCATTCTGGTCACCAACCTGGGCACGCCGGATGCCCCGACAACGCCGGCGCTGCGCCGCTATCTGGCGGAATTTCTGGGCGATCCGCGTGTGGTGGAGATCAACCGGGTGCTCTGGTGGCTGCTGCTGCACGGGGTGATCCTGCGCACCCGGCCGAAAAAGTCCGCGGCCGCCTATGCCGAGGTCTGGGAAGAGGGCGGCTCGCCGCTGCTGACGATTGGCAAGGATCAGGTCGCCGGCATTGACGCACGCCTGCAGGAGCGACTGGACGGCCCCGTGTCGGTCAAGCTGGCGATGCGCTACGGCAATCCCTCGATCCGTGAGGGCCTGCAGGCCCTTCGCGACGAGGGCGCGGAGCGGATCCTGGTGCTGCCGCTGTACCCGCAGTACTCGGCCACCACCGTGGGGTCGACCTATGACGCCGTCTTCGACGAGCTGAAAAAGTGGCGGCGCATCCCCGAGCTTCGACTGGTCGGGCAGTATCACGATGATCCCGGCTACATCGATGCACTGGCCAACACCATCCGCGAACACCGCGAGGCCAACGGCAAGCCCGAGAAGATGCTCTTCTCGTTTCACGGCATGCCGCGGCGCTACCTGATCAACGGTGACAATTATCACTGCCAGTGTCAGAAAACCGCGCGGCTGGTGGCGGAAAAGCTGGAGCTGGCGGACGACGAGTGGCAGGTGACCTTCCAGTCGCTGTTCGGCCGCGAGGTATGGCTTCAGCCCTATACCGACGAGACGGTGAAGTCGCTCGCGGAGTCGGGCATGAAAACGCTTGATGTCATCTGCCCGGGCTTTTCCGCGGACTGCCTGGAAACCCTCGAGGAGATCGAGGGCGAGAACGCGGAAATCTTCGAAGACAACGGCGGCGAAAGCCTGCGCTATATCCGCGCGCTCAACGCCCGCGACGACCATCTGAACATGCTCACCGACCTGGTGGTTGATCACCTGCAGGGCTGGCCCGAGGCCGACCCATCGGTCAAACGCAGCCGGCGTGACCCGCAGGCGACCCTCGAGCGGGCCAGGGCCATGGGCAGCGGCCAATGGATGGATTAATAGCGCTGATCGGGATTTTTGCCACCGGGCTGGCGGTGGGCCTTGGGCTCATCGTCGCCATCGGGGCACAGAATGCGTTCGTGCTCCGGCAGGGCCTGACGGGGCGGCATGTCTTTGCGGTCTGCCTGACCTGTGCGGTCTCGGACGCCCTGCTCATCACCGCCGGCGTCACCAGTTTTGCCCGGATAACCGCCTGGCTGCCGTGGCTGGAACCGGCGATGCGGGTCGCCGGCGCGGGCTTTTTGCTGATCTATGGCGCGCGAAGCCTGTTGGCCGCGCGACGCTCGACGGGCGGACTGCAGCCTGACGCCCATGCACTCGCCGGGCGCACCGGCCAACCGAGCCTGGGCGCCACCCTGACGGCCTGCCTGGCCATCACCTGGCTCAACCCCCACGTCTATCTGGACACCGTGGTCATGCTGGGGACCGTGGCGTCGCAGTACGGTGATGCGCGCTACGCCTTCGCCGGCGGCGCGGTCTGCGGCTCGTTCGTGTTCTTTTTTGCCCTCGGCTACGGCGCCCGCCGCCTGCGCCCCCTGTTCGCGCAACCCCTCGCCTGGCGCCTCATGGAGGCATCCATCGGCGTGATCATGTGGCTCATCGCGGCACAGCTGGTGTTGCAGGGGTAGAAGGTTTGGGACGGAAGGAGGTTTGGGACAGGCACAAAGCCCGGGCACAAAGCCCGTCCCGAGAATCAGCGCTTACTCGCCGATGACCAGCGAGCGGTTGCCGTCGAGGGTCCATTCGTGGACAGAACCGTCGTAGGGCGCGACATCGCCGCGACCGGCAATCTCCGAGATACCGAACCAGGCCAGCGATGAGGCATGGCCGGAGTTGCAGTAGTTGATGACTGGCCCGTTGACCTGCGGCAGCATCGAGGCGACGACCTCCTGAGCGGCCTCGGGTGAACGCCCGTAGACAATGCCGTCCCGCGGCGCCACGAACATCGTGAACGGAAGCGGCTGCGCTCCGGGCAGGCGCCCGCTGCCGTCGACATAGTCCTTGCTCATCTGACCGGTGAACTGGACCAGCGGTCGGTTATCCACCAGCTGCGCGGTTGAATCACCCGCGATCACCGAGGTGACATCGGCCGTGCTTGCCAGCAGATCGGCGCGCTCAGCCCCGGCGGTGTAATTGCCGCCGGCCGCCGACGCCGACGCTTCCGCCACCGAGAATGGCGACGTTGTCATGACCGAAATACCTGAGCTGCCAGTAAAAGCGCGAGGCCACTGTCGCATCGCCATAGACGGTATCGCCGGCCAGGGCGATGACAAGGGTGTCTTTCATTCCGGACCGTTCCGAAAGAAACTCCGACATGCCGACGGAACGACGCGCCATCGATAAACCCGGTGTCATCATAATTGGACGGACGCCGCATCCTGAGCAACGGCCTCGCCGGGCAAGGCAAAGGCAAGACCGAGCGCCGCCACGCAGAGTGATTGACGGATTGGCATCATGCTTTGCCTGCGGATTTAGAACGTGAATTCGCGCACGGACGGATCCGCCACCAGCGCACCGATCGCCGGCGGCTGGGCCACACCAACGCCGTCAATCAGGTCGGCCTCGGTGTAATCGCGATTGGGCAGATAGATCGCGCAGACATCCACCGGGACGCCGTTGCTGACGAGCCGCTGGACCATCTGGGCCGGGCTGGCGTCCGGACCGCGCAGCGTCTCGGAGTCCGCCACTTCCGAGCGGATAGCCAGATCGCCGGCGTCGTCGCAGAGCAGTACCTGCGGCATGGCCCCGTTTTTCTGCGCCTGCATGGTCAGGATCAACGCCATCGCCTGCGTCTCATCCTCCTCACTGGTAAGAATCGAGAGCATGTCCGGGCCCGACTGCGCCAGCGCCGAAGTCGAGATGATGGTCAGCGCCAGGGCGGCGAGCAGTTGTCGAATCGTGTGCATAACCTTGCTCCTTGTTACGTTTGTCAGGTGTTGCGCGAGCAGGTATTCAGACCGAGCAGGCTGTAGGCCGGACAGGTGCTGAAAACGGCCGTCGCGAGCGGGACCACGCCGATCCAGCCCCACGCCATGCCCGTGTTCGTAACCGCCAGCGCGATCAGCGCAAGGCCAACGATGGCACGCAGGGCGCGATCGGTCGTTCCGATGTTCTGTTTCAGCATTGCGCTTCTCCTTGCCTTGGTGTAAATCGATTATGACCGCGACCCGTTGAGTAGGCGCCGGATGACCGGCCGCTATCAGTGATCAAGTCACAAAGCACAGTCAGGTGACGCCGTGAAAGACCTCGACAAGACCGCTGTCGCCGATAACCGACTCTTTGACGCGCTGGATGCGGACACCTGGGATCGAATCATCGACGGCGGCAAGCGCATGGCAATGCCGGCGGGCACGCCGGTGTTTGCCCCGGGCGATGAGTGCCAGGGACTGCCGCTGGTCATTGAGGGCGAGATCCGCGTGCAGATGATCGGCGCATCGGGGAACGAAATCGTGCTCTACCGCATCCAAGGCGGAGAGATGTGTCCGCTGTCACTCGGCTGTCTGCTGTCCCGGAGCAGCCACCAGTCAGAAGCGGTGGTAGAAAAGGACAGTGAGGTGCTGGTTCTGCCGCCGGCCCTGACAACGCAGCTGATGGATGAGGCGGTGAGCTTTCGCCAGGCTATCCTCGAGAGCTACGGACAGCGGCTGCAGTCACTGATGCTGGTGATCGAGGAGGTGGCGTTTCGGCGACTGGACGAGCGGTTGGCCGAGAAACTTGTCGAACGTCAACTCCACGGGCAGTTGGCCGCCACCCATCAGGACCTTGCGGTAGAATTGGGATCAGCGCGGGAAGTCGTCAGCCGACTCCTCAAAGAGTTTGAACGTCGCGGTCTCGTTCAGCTCGAGCGCGGTTGCATTACGATCAGCGACCGCCCGGCGCTCGATCAGGTTCGCGGTGCCGCCGCGAATGCGAGGACCGCTTGAGTTAAGACGCGCATAGGCGCGTTCTGAGTTGGCAAGCCAGAGGCAAGTGTCATGGAATTCGATCCAGTACTGATATCACGGCTGCAGTTCGCGTTCGTGGTGTCGTTTCACGCCATCTTTCCGGTTTTCACCATCGGGCTCGCGTCCTATATCGCCCTGCTCGAGGGGCTGCACTTCAAGACCAGCAATCCGATGTGGGCGCAGCTCTCGCGGTTCTGGACCAAGGTTTTCGCCGTCGCTTTCGGCATGGGCGTGGTCTCGGGGATCGTGATGTCGTTCCAGTTCGGAACCAACTGGAGCAACTTCGCGCAAGCGTCCGCGAACTTCCTCGGGCCGATACTGAGCTACGAAGTGGTCACGGCCTTCTTCCTCGAGGCGGCTTTCCTTGGCGTGCTGTTATTTGGTCGCGACAAGGTCCCGCGGGGCACGCATCTGTTCGCCGCCTGCATGGTGGCGCTGGGCACCTTCGTATCGGCGTTCTGGATCCTGGTGGCGAACAGCTGGATGCACACGCCGGCCGGCGCCGAGTTCCGCGACGGCATGCTGCATGTGACGAGCTGGATGGAAGCGATCTTCAACCCGTCCTTCCCGTACCGGTTCACGCACATGGCGGTGGCAAGCTTCCTCACCGGCAGCTTCGTGGTCGCGGGTGTCAGCGCGTGGTACCTGCTCAAGGGCCACAAGGTCGAGGCCAACAAAAAGGCACTCTCGATGTGTCTGTGGATGATCCTGTTTCTGGCCCCGGCGCAGGCGGTGATCGGTGACTTCCACGGGCTCAATACGCTCGAGTACCAGCCGACCAAGCTGGCGGCGATGGAAGGCAACTGGGAGACCCAGTCGAACGCGCCGCTGCTGCTGTTCGCGCTCCCCAGCAAGGATGCGCAGGGCAATCTCTTTGAAGTGGGCATCCCCAGCCTGGCGAGCATCATTCTGACCCACCACGCCGATGGTGTGGTCCCGGGCATCAATGAGGCGGCACCGGCCGAGCAGCCACCGGTATCGGTGGTCTTCTGGTCGTTCCGCGCGATGGTTGGCATCGGTTTTCTGATGATCGGTGTCGGTCTCTGGGGGCTGGTGCTGAGAATGCGTCGGCAGCTCTTCGAGCCCGGCGTGTTCCATCGGGTGCTGCCGTTCATGATCGCCGCGCCGTTCATCGCTGTCGTGGCCGGCTGGGTCACCACCGAGTCGGGACGCGCCCCGTGGCTGGTCTACGGCATGGTCAGCTTTGCCGAGGGTGTGACGCCGTCGCTGACCGGCTGGATGGCCGTGGTGAGTCTGCTCGGTTACATGGCGGTCTACGCGGTGGTCTATGCCGCCGGTGGTTACTACCTCTGGCAGGTGGTCAAAGGCGGTATGGATGAGTCCGAGCCCGGCAGTGACGAGGTGGGAGCGCATCCCAAGCGGCCGCTGTCCGGCGGTGGTCCCATCGGCGATGCGGCTCCGGCAGCGCCGCTGAAAGGAGACTGGACATGATCGACTTCACAATGGTCTGGGCGGTGATCATCGCCTTCGGAGTGATCATGTACGTGCTCATGGACGGCTTCGATCTGGGGGTGGGGATCCTCTATCCCCTCGCTCCGGACGAGGAGTCCCGCGACGTCATGATGAATACCGTTGCGCCTTTCTGGGACGGTAACGAGACCTGGCTGGTGCTTGGCGGCGCGGGGCTGCTGGGCGCCTTCCCGCTGGTTTACTCCGTGTTGCTGCCGGCGCTGTACCTGGGCGTGTTCCTGCTGCTCGCGGGGTTGATCTTCCGCGGCGTAGCGTTCGAGTTCCGGTTCAAGGCGAGCCGCGAGCGCAAGCATTTCTGGAGCACCGCATTTGCTGGCGGTTCGGCCGTTGCCGCGCTGGCTCAGGGCATCGTGGTGGGATCGTATATCCAGGGTTATCAGACCGAGAACATGGTCTACACCGGCGGGCCCTTCGACTGGTTGACGCCGTTTACGCTGCTGACCGGGATCGGGCTGGTGATCGGCTACGCGCTGCTCGGCAGCACGTGGATCATCATGAAAACCGAGGGCCCGGTGCAGGAGTGGGCGTATCGGATCGCGCCCAAGCTGCTCGCCGGCGTGCTGGGCATCTTTCTGATCATCAGCTTCTGGACACCGCTCGTCGACGAGTTTGTCCGCGATCGCTGGCTTAATACCCTGTCGATCATCTGGCTGCTGCCGGCCGGCGCACTGGGCTGCGCCTATCTGGTACGACGGGCCATCCACCGGCGCGACGAGGGGATACCGTTCGTCGCCACCATGGGGCTATTCGTGTTCACCTATCTGGGACTGCTGGCCAGCAAGTGGCCCTATGTTGTCCCGCCGAATTACACGCTCTACGACGCCGCCTCGGCGCCCGAATCACAGGCCTTCCTGCTGGTTGGCGTGCTTTTTGTCATCCCGGTCGTGCTTGGCTACACCGCATGGACCTACTGGGTCTTCCGCGGCAAGGTGCGGGTCGGGGAGGGCTATCACTAGCGAATGACACCCAGAGAATGGCTGGCCCGGCAACGCCGCGAGGTGGCCGGGCCACTTCGGCTGGCCGCCGCTTACGGGGTCGTCGAAGGCGGGCTGATCATCGCCCAGGCCGGGTTGATCGCCTGGATTGTCCAGCAGGTGGTCATCCATGAGCAGCCGCTCATCGAGCTGACGGCTGCCGCCCTCATTCTGATTGCGGTCGTGCTTTTGCGACCGGTGTTGGCGTCCCTGCGCTCGGGCGCCGGCATCACCGCGTCCGCCCGCGTGCGGGCACGGGTAAGGCACCGTCTCATCCACCATATCGAGTCGCTGGGACCGGCCGGACTGGCGGATATCGGCAGCGGTGAGCTCAGCAGTCAGCTGACCGACCAGGTTGATGCGCTTGAGGGCTACTTCGCGCGCTATGTCCCGCAGATGACCATCGCAGTCATCGTCCCGGCGGCGATCGTGGCCGCCGCCTACACCCAGGATTGGATCGCGGCGAGTTTTTTGCTGATCTCGGCACCGCTCATCCCGCTTTTCATGGCGCTGGTCGGCATGGGCGCCGAGCGGCTCAATCGCGATCAGTTCCTGGCACTCGGCCGCCTGTCGGGGCAATTCCTCGACCGTGTCCGCGGGCTGACAACGCTGCGGTTATTCGGCCGCACCGACGACGCGGCCGCCGGTATCGTCTCGGGCTCGGACGAGTACCGGCAACGGAGCATGCGGGTGCTGCGGGTGGCGTTTCTCTCATCCGCGGTGCTCGAATTCTTTGCCTCGGTGGCCATCGCCGTTGTCGCGATCTACATCGGCTTCGGGCTGCTCGGGTATATCGAATACGGACCCTCCACCGAACTCACGCTGTTCAGTGGGCTATTCATCCTGCTGCTCGCTCCGGAGTTCTTCCAGCCCCTGCGAACCCTCGCCCAGCACTACCACGACCGCGCCACCGCCCTCGGCGCCGCCGAGCTGCTCAACGAGCTCGAAGCCCGGCCGGTGTCGGAAGCGGAGCGGGGGGAGAGGTTTGGGACAGGCACGTTGTCGGCAGAGAAGTTTGGGACAGGCACGTTGTCGGGGGGAGAAAAGTTTGGGACAGGCATGTTGTGGATCCGGGATCTGCGGCTCGACCGCGTAGGTCGTGGGACGATTCTGCGAGTGGACGAACTGCGCGTCGACTCGGGGCAGCGGGTGCTGATCGAAGGCCCTTCCGGCACCGGCAAGACCTCGCTTCTGCTCGCGATCGCCGGCCTTCTACCAGCGGCGCAGGGCACCATTGATCGCCAATTGGCCGACCCGCGGATCGGTTGGCTCGGTTCGCCACCCTTTCTCGCCAACGCGAGCATTCGTGCGAATATCCGCTTCGGTCATCCCGACGCACAGGATTCGGCCATCCTGGATGCCGCCCGTCAGGCGGGGGTAATGGAATTCACCGGCCGTCTCGATGAAGGGCTCGATACGGTGGTGGGCGAGCGCGGGCTTTCGCTGTCAGCGGGACAGGCACAACGCGTGGCCCTTGCCCGCGCGCTTGTCTCGCCAGCGCCGATGATACTGCTCGACGAACCGACCAACGCGCTGGATGCAACGACGGAAGCGTATGTGCTGGCAGCCATCAACACCCTCGCCGCCGAAGGTCGTGTCGTGATCATCAGCAGCCACGATGCCGCACTGCGGGCGGTGGTTGATCACCGTTACCGAATCAGTCACGAACGCCTTGAGCGCATCACCGATGAATGAGCTTGCGCCCTATCTGAAGATGCTTCGGCAATACCGAGGCCGGTTGTCTATCGGCGCGGTCCTCATGTTCGTCACCAGCGCCTCTGGCATCGGGTTGCTTGCGCTGTCGGGCTGGTTCATCACCGCCACCGCCGTGACCGGCGCGCTCATTGCCGCGGGCGTCGCCGCGACGCTCGAAATCTACATTCCGGGGGGTGGTATCCGCACGTTCGCCGTCTCGAGGACGGTCGCCCGATACTTCGAACGGATCTTCAACCATGACACCGTCCTGCAGCTACTGCGGGATCTCCGCGGCCGGGTCTTCACCTTGCTGAGTCGTCTCAACCCGGCCGAAATGGCGCGACTGAGAAGCGGCGAACTGCTCAACCGCCTCACCACCGATATCGACCGTCTGGACGGCCTGTACCTGCGCGGACTCTCACCACCGGTCGTCGCACTGCTGGCGATTCTGCTGGTTGGTGCTCTGCTCGCCATTGGGGCTCCATGGCTGGGGGCAGTGGTCATTGTCGTGCTGACGCTCATGGCCGGCGCGGCGCTAGGGATCGCCTGGCACACCGGTCAGCAACTCACGCGTGAGGTGGCTGCTTCGTCGGCCACCCTTCGAGCCAGTGCCATGGACCATATCACCGGTCTTTCCGAGCTCACTGCATTTGGCAGCCTCGATTATCACCGCCAGGCGGTCACCGAAGCGGATGAAAACGCCCGCCTGCGCGACGAGCGGATCGCCAAGCGCATGGCCTACGGCGAGGCTATCCTCAACAGTGGTGTTCACTGCACGGCCGTGCTGGTTCTGCTGGCCGCACTGCACCTGTTCCAGACCGGTCAGACCAGCGGCCCCGTCGCGGTCATGATGCCTCTCGCCGTACTCGCGCTGCTCGAACCGCTCGGTGTCCTCCCCGCCGCCGGCCTCCAGCTCGCCCGCGCCCGCGCCTCGGCACAGCGGCTGAGTATTGGGACAGGCACAATCAACGACCCGGGTAAAAACAATGGGACAGGCACAAACCATCTCCGTCGACGCACCGAGGGGCTTGGTGGAATGCCGTCGGTCAACATCGATGCGGTCTCGCTGGTGCGTGGCGCGGGCGCCCGTGTCATCGACAACCTGAGCGTGAACATCGCCGCCGGAGAGACAGTCGGCATCAGCGGTATCTCGGGCTGCGGCAAGTCCAGCATCGCGGCCATGCTTGCTGGTCAGATCAAGGCGGATAGCGGCATGATCACGATTGATGGCACATCAATCGATGCATTTGACCCCGACACCCTCTACGCGGACATCGCCTATCTCACCCAGCAGACAGACCTTTTCAGCGGCTCTTTCGCCGGTAACCTGCGCATAGCCGACCGACAGGCGGACGAGCCCGCAATGTGGACGGCACTTGCCCGTGTTCAGCTCGATGCGTTTGTTGCATCAACGGAACAGGGATTGCATACCTGGGTCGGCGAGTCGGGTATGGAGCTATCAGCGGGACAGGCACGACGCCTTGCACTGGCGCGGGTTTTCATGCGCAATCCCCAGCTCGTCATTCTCGACGAACCGCTGACTGGCCTGGACGACGAGACAGCGACCGCGGTGTCGGCCAACCTCACCGAATGGCTATCGGCACGCACCGGCATCGTCCTCGGACACGGCCCGGAATCGATGCCAGCGGTCGACCGGCAGTTGTTGCTGCGAGCAGGCGCGGTTTCCGACGCTTACTAAACAATAGAGGACGCCCATGACCCACCGCATTGCACTGATTCCTGGCGACGGGATTGGCGCCGAAGTGATGCCGAGCGCGCTACGCTGTCTCGAGGCGCTGTCCCGCCGTCCCGGCCTTGACTTCGAATTCACTGATTTCCCGTATTCCTGCGAATACTACGCGCGGCACGGCGAGATGATGCCCGCGGACGGCATTGAAAAACTGCGCCCGCATGACGCCATATTGCTGGGGGCCGTGGGATATCCGGGCGTGCCCGACCACGTCTCGCTCTGGGGGCTGTTGCTGCCGATCCGCCGTGAATTCGGGCAGTACGTCAACCTGCGCCCCGTGCGACTGCTCCGAGGCCTGACCTCGGCACTGCGCGACCGCGGGCCGGAGGACATCAACTATGTCGTTGTCCGGGAAAATAACGAGGGCGAATATTCGGACATCGGTGGGCGCATGTATGACGGCCTGCCCGAGGCGATGGCAATCCAAGCCAACGTCATTACGCGCAAAGGCAGCGAACGAATCCTCGACTACGCTTTCCGGCTAGCTCAGTCCCGGACGCGCCAGACGCTTGCCTACGCCACAAAATCCAATGGCATCAAACACAGCATGCCGTTCTGGGATGAGCAGGTAGCGGCGATGGCACCCCAGTATCCTGCAGTCGCAGTTGAGCAGTATCACGTCGACATTCTTGCCGCCAACCTTGTCACCCATCCGGATTGGTTCGATGTCATCGTCGGCACCAATCTGTTCGGGGACATCCTCTCGGACCTGGGCCCGGCGACGGCCGGCGGGATCGGCGTGGCGCCGTCCGCCAACATCAACCCGGACCCGGCGGTGCCGTCGATGTTCGAACCTGTCCACGGCTCTGCGCCCGATATCGCCGGCCAGGACATTGCCAACCCGATCGCCATGATCTGGACTGCTGTCATGATGCTCGATGATCTCAACGAGCACGACGCCGCCAACGACCTGATGGGCGCCCTCGAGGCGGTCACCGGCGAGGGCAGGGTCATGACCCGCGACCTGGGCGGCAGCGCCGGCACTGTAGACTTCACGGACCGCGTGCTTGCTGAGCTGGGCTGAGAGGTTTGGGACAGGCACGTTATTCGGTGGTGAGGGTTTTGGGACAAGGGGTTTGGGACAGGCACATTGTTCGACATCACAAAGAGCAAAACCATGCACTACCGCCGTTGCTCGCTAATTACTGCCGGGTTGCTAGCGCTGACCCCCGCGGTCGGGCATTCACAGATCGTGACCGAGAAGGTCGCTTACACGCATAACGGACAGGCGTTCGAGGGGTATGCCGCCTATAACCAGGCCCTGGGCGACGACCAGCCAACGGTCATCATTCTCCATGACTGGGACGGCCTCGGGGATTATGAAACGATTTTTTAGGACAGGCACTTAATCCGGGCCGGTAGTCGGACACCCCGCCGCACTGCCGCGTTATTACCTGGCGACAGGGTGTCAGCGCTGGCAGTGCGGACAATAGACGGTAGCGCGCTGGCCGAGACGGCTCGTGCGCATTATCTGACCACAGCGCCTGCAAGGCTGTCCGCCTCGCCCGTACGCATCGAGGGCCTGCTGAAAGTAACCCGGCTGGCCATCGCTGCGCGTGAAGTCACGAAGCGTTGTGCCGCCCGCCTCAATGGCCTCGCCGAGGACTGCGCGAATCATGCCGGCGAGGCGCTCGAAGCGCTTGCGGGATATCCGCCCAGCCGCACGGGCTGGGTGGATGCCAGCACGGAACAGCGCTTCGGTGGCATAGATGTTGCCTACACCGACAACGGTGCAGCTATCCATGATGAATGCCTTCACGGCCAGTCGACGCCCCGTGGCGCGGGCGTGGAGATAAGCGCCATCGAAATCGGATGCGAAAGGTTCTGGGCCGAGCGAGCGAAGCAGTGGATGTGATTCGGCCGGCTCTGGCGTTAGATGGACGCTCCCGAAGCGCCTCGCGTCGTTAAAACGCAGACAATAGCCGTTATCCAGAGCCAGATCGACGTGGTCATGCTTTGCGGGCGGGGCCTGGGAGGGGACGACTCGCATGTAGCCGGACATCCCCAGGTGCAGCAATAGCGCGCTGGCGGAATCCAGTCGCATGATCAGGTATTTGCCACGGCGATCCAGTTGCCGCACACACGTCCCGGCAATTGTCGCCGGCAGTTCCGCTGGAATGGGCCAACGCAGCCTGGGCTCGCGAACAACCGCCTCGCGCACAATCTGCCCGACGCAGTAGGGCTCCAGCCCCCGCCGTGTCGTCTCGACTTCAGGTAACTCGGGCATCAGGACGTGCCTTTTCAGAGCCGATCGGGCATAAAAAAGCCCGCTCGAGGCGGGCCTTGGAGCCATCGACCCATCGGGCCGTCACTTGATCTTGGCTTCCTTGTAGACCACGTGTTTGCGTGCAACCGGGTCGTACTTGCGGAACTCAAGCTTGTGGGGCGTGTTGCGGCGGTTTTTGTCGGTCGTGTAGAAGTGACCGGTACCGGCCGACGATACGAGTTTGATCTTGTCGCGCATGATTACCTCAGACCTTTTCGCCGCGGCTTCGCAGATCCGAGACAACCTGCTCGATGCCGAGTTTATCGATGAGCCGCATGCCCTTGCTCGAGATCCGCAGCTTCACCCAGCGGCTCTCGCTCTCAAGCCAGAACCGGTGATAGCGCAGGTTGGGCAGGAAGCGCCGGCGCGTCTTGTTGTTGGCATGTGAGACGTTGTTTCCGGTCATCGGGCGCTTGCCGGTGACCTGACAGACTTTGGCCATTTGGCCCTCCTGAAATCGGTAACAGGCTGGTGCGCTACTGCACTCGCTGAGTCGTGCGTTATACCAGTATCAGTCTGGCACTGCAATGCCGTGCAGGCCTTACTCCTTGAATTTGCTCCGGGAAAACACAAGATCAGAATGTCGAGAGGTTTGGGACAGGCACAAAAGCCGTGGAGTATCAGGACTACTACAAAACGCTCGGCATCAGCCGTGATGCATCGGCCGATGAGATCAAAAAGGCCTATCGCCGACTCGCGCGCCGGTACCATCCGGATGTGAGCGAGGAGCCGGATGCCGAAACGCAATTCAAGGGCATCTCCGAGGCTTATGAGGTGTTGAAAGACCCTGAAAAGCGCAAGCTATACGATCAGCTCGGAGACAACTGGCAGACCGGAGGCGACAGTACGCCACCGCCTGGTGGTTACCGCTCGGGCGCCAGAGGGACGTCCGGATTTGCCGGCGGCGGCGAGTTCGGTGATTTCAGCGAATTTTTCGAGAGTATCTTCGGCCGCGGCGCAGCAGGCGGCGTCAACGATCCCTTTGGCCGTTTCCATGACCGGGGTTACGGACCGGAAAGGTCAGGATGGGACAGGCACAAACACGCTCAGGGTTCTGATGTTAGCGCTGAACTCGAGGTCGATCTCGAGGACGCGTATCGGGGCACAACCAAGACAGTGAGCTTCACGACAACGGGACAGGCACAATCCTCTCGCAGGGAGTTACGAGTCAAAATCCCAGCGGGTGTTACGGACGGTCAGAAGATCCGGCTGAAGGGTCAGGGCGAGGCTTGCCCGGTCGGAGGAGCCAACGGCGATTTATTGATCAGGATTTTGATCAAATCCCATCGACACTTCCAGCTAGCCGGTAAAGATATCTACCTCACGCTACCGATCGCTCCATGGGAGGCAGCATCGGGGGCAACGATCGCGGTGCCCACACTGGGCGGAAGAGTCGAGATGAATATCCCCGCGCAGAGCCAGAGCCGGAAGAGGCTACGCCTTAAAGGACGAGGGATGCCGGCAAAAACGCCGGGTGATCAGTATGTTGACCTCATGATCGTCAATCCGCCCGTCAACAGCGAGCAGGAGAGAGCCGCGTTCAAATCACTCGAAGAGACCTTCGATTTTGATCCACGCGCTACCCTGCGCTCCCGCTAAAGCCATCGGGCGGCCCACGGAATAGCCCGGCGGCGTTGCGATACCCCCTGACGTAGCGTCGCCCAAGCTGGCGTGCCATGCCTGCCAAACCGGCAGCGTTACCCAATACCGACTGGCGGTACCGTTGGCGTCCGCTTACAAACGCGACAAGACCGCGAGCTGCCAGTCCAAGCCGCTCCGCGATCGGCGGGATCCCGGCGCTGGTCACTGCCCCCCCGGGCTTCGCCACTTGACGGCCTGTCCAGTCGAGCAGCTCGAGATATTCAAGCCTTTCCCCTGGCAGGCGCTGCCCGCACGTCTCATCCTCCGCTCCGGCGAATGCCACGATGCTCGGCTCAGCGCATCGGTCAGCACCAGCGGCAACCCCCCTGAATCGCTGGGTCGCCGAACAATCGCGTCCGGCCTCCGGCCGATCCACGATCCCGGCACGCAGCGGGTTAAGGTCGACGTAGGCCATTGCGGCCAACAATGCGCCCTCATCCGCTAAGGCCTGCGACCGGTAGCGCCCCTGCCAAAAATGGCCGGTCACGCCATCTTCGTGGTTCGCGCGACGGGCGATCGGCTCGTTCAAGCAGCGCATGAGCCACGGAATACTCATCAGACGGGAGCGATACGCTTCGACCCTGAAACGCATCGCCGAATGCAGGGTCGCTGACTCGCCCGCGTCGATGAATTCATGCATCCAGGCCGGCCCCCGGAAAACTCGCAGCCAGCGTTGAATCACCTCTCGAGGCGTCAGAGAACGAGCATTCGCCTCATTCACACGAACCACAAGATGGTAGTGATTTGAAAGGACTGCGTACGCGCAAAGATCGATCGCAAACACATCGACCAGATAGGCCAGCCTCGACGTGATCCACTCGCGCCGGTGAGAGTAATCCTGTCCGGTCAGCGCATCTTGACCACATAAAAACTGACGACGCACGCAGCGGGAGACGAGGTGGTAGTAGGGAGTCGCCTCGAGCGATATCTGCTTGCATCGCGGTTGCCCCATTCCCGATCGGCTCCTTGACGGTCTTGCAGGCCTGGCAAAAAGAGGTGGAAACAGCCGCTGGCGACGATACTGGCATCCTTTCCTTGACCGGCTCGCCAGCGACTGCCCACACCTGCAGTCTCTTTGAATCACGCTCCTGTGGCCAGTCCAATGCGCCGCCTATCGACTCAATGGTAGCGCTTGCCCGACGAACGGCGGATTACTCGGGCGCGAACATTGGGACAGGCACAAAACTGCCCGGGCAAAAATAGTGCCGATCACGCACCCTGGCAGCCTGAAAGCTGCGTGGCGATGCCCGGCACTGGCAACGGACAACCCACCGTGGTTATGCGGAGATTAGGGCGAAGGCCTCAGGGACAAAGGGGGACGATCGACGCAGCGAACCCGCGACAAGAAAGGTGACCAGCCGCCAGACCGGGGATAAATCAGCTTCCCTGCTGCCAAGTCCGTCGGCCCAGCGACTAGTCGATTTCGAGTATCCACGTGCATGAGCAGCATTGGTATCCCCCATATGAGGGGGTCAGAGCAAACCTTGTCGCACTCAAGCAAAGTGCTTAGGGTTTCAGTAGAATCTGGTTTGGGACAGGCACGTTGAACACGGGCACGTCGAACACGATCTGCAAGTGCAGTTAACACCGCCTGCCGTCGCGCGCCCTCTCCTCAAGAGCAAGTCCATGTTTATAGGGTTACATCGATGACCGACGTGAACCTCGCAACGGCGCGAGACAATATGGTGGAGCAGCAGCTTCGCACCTGGGAGATTCTCAACGAGCGCGTGCTCGAGGTCATGCACGCACTGCCGCGCGAGCGCTTCACGCCAGCCGCATTCACCAACCTGGCTTATGCCGACATGCAGATCCCGCTCGACCATGGGCAGGTGATGCTTGAGCCGAAAGTGGTGGGAAGGATGCTCCAGGCCCTTGATCCGCAACCCAACGAGCGCGCTCTGGAGATAGGCACTGGGACCGGTTACTCGACTGCCTGCCTCGGCCGGATGGCGGCGGATGTCACGAGCGTCGACCTCTACCCCGAAATGACCGCCTTGGCGGGTTCCAATCTCGAGCGGCAAGCCATCCATAACAACCAACTCGAGACCGGCGATGCAGCGATGGGATGGGATGATGGCAACCGGTACGACGTGATTGCCGTTACCGGGTCGCTGCCGGAACTCCACAAAGGGTTCCACCGCAGTCTGACGGAGGGCGGACGGCTTTTCCTCATCGTCGGCCAGCCACCGATCATGGAGGCGATACTGATCACCCGGGTCAGCGACGACCAGTGGGCCCGCGAGAGTCTTTTCGACACCAGCGCGCCTGCTCTGCTCGGAGCCCCCGTCACCCACAGCTTCGCCGTCTGACACGACCAAGCCGGGTTGATGCTTTGCTGACGATTACGCCGACGGAGTTGCATGAGCAATTAACAACGGGACAGGCACAATACACCCTGCTCGATGTCCGCGAAGACTGGGAAACACGGATTAACCACCTCGAGGGCAGTTTATTTGAGCCCATGAGTCGCGTCGATCGCAGCCTTGGCGACCGAATCCCGAAGGACCAAGACGTCGTCGTCATCTGTCATCACGGGATCCGCAGCGCCCAGGTGGCTCAGTGGCTTGAACGAAACGGGCATCCACGAGTCTTCAACCTGAGCGGCGGAATCGATGCCTGGTGCGATTACGTCGATCCCGATTTACCGAAGTACTGATCAAACAGGTTATTACGCAATGCGCGACCCCAACCCAATGCCGATGCGGGCGGTGCTCTTTGGCGCTGCCATCTTTGTGGCTGTCCCAAACCTTGCAGGCGCCGAGAATCTGTCGCGCATTTACGAACAGGCGCGTACCAGCGATCCGCAGTTCCAGCAGGCGATCGCCGATCGGAATGCCAGAGAAGAGCTGTTGCCGCAGGCCCAGGCCGGGCTGAAGCCGGATGTCTCACTGACATCGAGCTATGACGCGAACGATAACCGGAACACGGATGACCAGTTCCAGACGCTCAGCTACGGCGTTTCCCTGACTCAGCCCTTGTATCGGTACTCCCGGAGTCAGACGGTGGATCAGGCTGGTGCCCAGGTCAGGGAGGCGCGGGCTGACTTCGAGTTCGCGGAGCAGGAGCTCATCCTGCGGGTAGCCGAGCGGTACTTTGCGGTGCTCGACGCGCGCGAGGCACTGGACGCGGCCGAGGCGAACCTCGAGGCCATCCGCCGTCAGCTTGACCAGGCGGAACAGCGCTTCGAGGTCGGAGTGATCGCCCGAACCGATGTCGAAGAGGCGCGTGCGCGGGCCGATCTGGCCCGGGCTGAGCGCCTTCAGGCCGAGGATGACCTGGCAAGCCGGCGCGAGGAGCTTCGCGAGCTCACCGACCGGGCGCCGGCGCAACTCGACTCGCTCCGGGCCGATGTCTCTCTTACCGCACCCGAGCCGGAAAACCCCGGTGAGTGGCGGGAACAGGCTGAAGACCAGAACCGCCAGCTAGCGGCGGCCGAGTTCGCCGCCAAAGCTGCCATGGAGCAGGTGGACGTCCAACGGGGCGGGCGGCTGCCATCGGCTGATCTGGTGGCGGGGTATAACCGATCGCGCAACTACAACAACGATTCGATCGAGCGCGAGACCAATCAGCTGAGCGCCGGTGTCGAGCTCAATTTTCCTCTCTATCAAGGCGGTGAGGTGTCTTCTAAGATTCGGGAGGCCCAGTTTCGATACACCGAGGCGCGGGAAGCGCTGGAGGAGACCCGGCGGACGGTCGCCCGCAACGCAGCGGATGCCTATCGCGGAGTGCAAACCGCTCTGGAACGAGTGCATGCACTGGATCAGGCCCTTGTCTCCACACGCGCCGCCCTTGAAGCGACCGAGGCGGGTTTCGAAGTGGGGACCCGCACGATCGTGGATGTGCTCAACGCCCAGCGTGAACTGTTTGACGCCGAGCGTGACTATGCACAGGCCCGCAACGCCTACCTCGTGAATACCCTGCGCTTGCGCCAGGCAGCCGGGACGCTGAGCGAAGCCGACCTTGAACGTGTCAACGCCCTGCTCGGGGAGTCCTGACGGGCGGGAGCACGTATCGATCGAGGATCGCCTGTGTCCGCTCGCTGGCGCCTCGATGCGCTTCGATGAGCGATCCAGCGTTTTGGCCCTTAGTCTCAAGATCGTGCCTGTCCCAAAGCAGCGCACTCACGGATCGGGATAACTCACGCGCCGTTTCGACTCTGATCCGTGCCCTGTGACTGCCGAGCAGCGCATCAATCTCCTGGCAGTTCGCAACGAAAGGCCCCATCAGTACGGGTTTGCCCAGCGCCGCCGGTTCAAGCGGGTTATGGCCACCGATCGGAATCAGACTACCGCCGACAAACGCGAGGTCTCCTGCGGAAAGATAAGTCGTCATCTCCCCCATCGTGTCGGCGAGCAATACTTTCGCGGAGCGGTCCAGCGGCATGGAAACATCCAGCCGAGAGGCGCGAACAACGTGCCTGTCCCAAACCTCGTCCCAAACCTCCGCCGCATCGTCCATCGCGTCGCTCGGCCACTCAAAGCGCTCGGGATGACGCGGCACCGCAATCAACAGCGCGTCGGGATGGTCGCGGAGGACGGACTGATGGGCGTCGCGGATGAGCTCTGCTTCGCCCTGCCGGATACTGGCAGCCACCCAGACCGGGCGATCTGTCCCGATAGCGGCCCTGAGCCGCAATCCCGCTGCGACCTGGTCCGAATCGACGGCCTGATCGAACTTGAGATTGCCAGTGGTGTGAATGGGGAGGTTTGGGACAGGCACGTTGTTCGATCGATTTTCCACCAGACGTTGGAAACGTCGAGCGTCGTCCGACGATTGCGCACAAAGACATGTCAGGCGACTCAGCGCGTCACCAATCAGTGAACCGAGCCGCCGATACCGCTTGAGACTGACTTCACTTAGGCGAGCATTCACCAGCGCCACCGGGATACGGCGCCGCGCGAGGATGTCGAGGCGATTCGGCCAAAGTTCCAGTTCGACAAAAACCGCGGCCGCCGGTGACAACGCGTCGATGAAAAGCTCGAGCGCAGCGGGGACATCCACGGGGGCATAGCCGAATTGCGCGTCGCCCTGGTAGCGGCGGGCAACGGTTTCGAGCCCGGTTGGGGTGTTGGTGGTGATATAGACCCACCGCCCGTCGGCGAGCAGTCGGTCGATGAGACTTTGCGCCGCCCGCACCTCACCAACCGATGCGGCGTGCACCCAGATGGCACCGGGCGCTGGTCGCTCACCCTCCAAGCGCCCCCAGCGCTGCGCGTTTCCACTTTTGAACGCGGGGTTTTTCCGTCCCAGACGCCAGAGGTAGAGGCGATAAGCCGGCAACAGCACCCGGGATAGCGCGCGGTAGACACCCAATCTCATTCGCGCAGCCGCTCCTCAACAGACGTTGCCATGAGTTGATCGAGGCGGTCGGTCACCATTTCTGGGGTAATCAACATCATCGCGTCGGGATCGCGCACACGCTGCCCCCAGCGGACCGACGCGACCGAGCGTTTCAGGAACCGCTGAACGGCTTGCGGATAGGCATTGATCACCCACTTGCGGCCCAGCAGCGGCCCGGTGCGATCAGGATTGGAGGTGGCATAGAGCCCGATGGCAGGCGTCCCCGCCGCCGACGCCATATGGACGGGCCCCGAATCCGGCGCAAGCACCGCGCTTGCCCGCTGAATGAGGGCAAAGAGCGTCTTAAGGCTGGTTCGCCCGACGAGGTTGAGGTTTGGGACAGGCACATTGCTATGGTTTGGGACAGGCACATTGCTGGAATTCGCCAACGCCCGTTCGATACGTTCCGCATAGTCACGCTCGAGTTCGCTACGACCGCCGGTGAGAACGACCTGCATGCCATGACGCTGCGCCGCATGCCGGACGACCTCGGCGTAGTACTCGGCCGGCCAGTTACGGAAATTTCGAAACCGCTCGCTGCTGCAGGGACTGATGACCAACAGCGGGGCGCCGGTGACAACACGATCCGCTTCATCCCGTGCCGACGGCGGGATCGGGATGTCCCAGGCCAGATTGCGCTCGCGGATGCCCAGCGCCTCACAGAAACCGAAAAACCCCTCAGTGACATGGCCGGGTGGCGACGCCGGAATGCGGTGGTTGACGAAAAAGCCATGCCCATCGCGTGCCCGGCCGCGATCAAACCCGACGCGTAGCGGTGCACGCACAGCTCTCGAGAGCAATCCGGCGCGGAGCGCGACCTGCATGAGCAAAAGCGCATCGAATTGCCGTGCACCGAGTCGACGCCGCAATGTGCCTGTCCCATTGTTTTTGTCATACGCGATGACTTCCACGCCATCGAGATCACCCAGTAGACTAGCCTCGGTTTTGCCCATCACCCACGTCAGCCGGGTATCGGGCAAATGGGCCTGAAGCGTTCGAACGACGGGAACGATATTGCAGCAGTCGCCAATCGCTGAGAGGCGCAACACACAGAGCCGCTCGGGCAACGATCTGGCCGGGTTGGCGCGGTAATGGGGCATATCAGCGTCCGACAAAAGGATAGTTGCTACTTTATCAGCCCAGTTCTGACCTCGCCCGCCGAGGGCTCGGCGCATCTGTTCGATCCGGACGCGCTACAGGATCAAGGCTTGCTGAACGGGCATGCCGTGGGTCGCGCGCGGGTCCATTTCCTGCACGTTGACGGGCAAGACCTGGTGCTGCGCCACTATCGGCGCGGTGGCCTGCCCCGTCACCTGAGCGACGATCAATTCGTATGGACCGGGCTTTCACGCAGTCGGCCGTGGCGGGAGCTGGCCATCATGGCCCGCCTGCGCGAGCGGGGATTCTTTGTGCCTGTCCCGTACTCGGGCCGGATCCAGCGCCTCGGCATAACTTACACCGCGGATCTGCTTACCGAACGGGTGCCGGGCGCTCAGTCGATGGCGGAATGCCTCGCTGAGGACCCCGCAACGGCTCTATGGCGAGAGATCGGGCGAGTGGTGCGGGGCTTTCATGACGCGAACGCTCATCACCCGGACCTGAACGTTCGCAACATCCTCATCGATGAGCGTCATCGGATCTGGCTGATTGATTGGGATCGGGGCCATCTGCATGCCACAGGTGCCACGAAAGCACGCAGCCTACGCCGCCTGAGACGCTCGCTCGATCACGAACCCGTTCTGGCTGATGCAGCGAGGCAAGGCTGGCCACGGTTTCTGGAGGGCTACGACGCAGGCCCCTGAATGCGCTCAATAATCGCGCTTGTGGACTCGCCGTCGATAAAATCGAGCACCTCCACCACGCCACCCGCGGCGGTGACCGCCTCGTAGCCGGCGATGGCTTCGGGTTGGTAGTCGCCCCCTTTCACGAGCACATCGGGCAACAGGGTTTCGATGACGTCAGCGGGGGTGTCATCCGAGAAAGGAATCACCCAGTCCACCGACGCCAGTGCCGAGACCACCGCCATGCGCTGGGCCAGGGGCATCACCGGCCTCCCGGCGCCCTTGAGACGTCTCACCGATTCATCATCATTGATCGCGACGATCAGCCGATCCCCCCGGGCTCGTGCCTGTCCCAGATAGTGGACATGACCGGCATGCAGCAGATCGAAACAGCCGTTGGTCATCACGATGCGCTCACCACGCTGACGCAGCGGCTCGAGGATCGCGAGCAATGACCGGGGGTCCGTGATCGGCTGGTCGCGCCGGGACTGCCCGATCGCCGCCTCGAGCTCCGGGACCGTCACCGACGCCGTGCCCACCTTGGCAACAACCAGCGAGGCGGCAAAGTTGGCAATCGCAGTGGCCTGCTGAAAATCCGCCCCCGCGGCCAGCGACGCCGACAGCAACGCAATCACCGTATCGCCCGCGCCAGTGACGTCAAACACCTCCTGGGCGTGGGCCGGCAGATGAAACGGCGGCGCACCGGATCGGATGAGGCTCATCCCGGCCTCGCCCTGCGTCACCAGCATCCCCGCGACCGACAGGTCATCCAGCGCCGGGGGGACGAGCGCCTCAAGATTGTGCCTGTCCCAAACCTCACCGTCCCAACCCTCACTCCCGCGAGCCGGCTGACCAACTCCATGTTTGTCGCGGTACTGCCGGAATTCACCGAGGTTGGGCGTGAGCAGTGTGGCGCCGGCGTATCGCTGCCAGTCCGTGCCTTTGGGATCCACGAGGATTGGGACAGGCACTTTCCGCGCTTCGGCGATCAGCGCCTCGACATGCGAGAGCGTGCCTTTGGCATAGTCGGAGACAATGACGACATCGGTATCCGCCAGCGCCTGCCTGAACCGATCGGTCAGGCCATCGGTTTCCGCGGCGGTGAATGGTCGCTCGAAATCAAGCCGCATGAGCTGTTGCCGCTGACTGAGCACACGCAGTTTGCAGATGGTCGGATGCGTATCGACGCGCTTTAGCAGGGGCTCGACACCGCCGGCCTCCAGAGACGAAGCCAGTAGCCGGCCATGGTCATCGTCGCCGATGAGTCCGATTATGCGCACCTGCACCCCAAGCGCGCCCAGGTTCATGGCAACGTTGGCGGCACCGCCCGGGCGCATATCCTCCCCATCCACGCGCAGCACCGGCACTGGCGCCTCGGGTGAAATGCGACGCGTCGGCCCGTGCCAGTAGCGATCAAGCATCACATCACCGACCACGAGCACCCGGGCGGTCCCAAAATCCGGCAATTCAAGCTGCATCAAAACCCTCGAGGCGGTAGATTGTGTGGACAATGTCGCAGATTCTAGCAGTCACCGTGATCAAGCAAGCGCCAACCGCCGATCAGAGCCTGTCCTGACGTGACCGATGCCACGCCTCCCGCCCCCGGCCTGAGCCACCGAATCAGACAGCGTGCAACGCTCGGCCTGTTCTGGTGCCTCGGGAAACTACCGCCGCCGATTGCGTTTAAATTGGGTGAGACGCTCGGTGGACTGTTCAACCGGCTGCCGACACAACGCCGGCGAGTCGCGCACAGAAACCTCGAGCTGTGCTTCCCGGAATGGGGACAGGCACAACGCGAGCGGGTCATTCGAGCTAACCTGCGCTACACCGGCCGTGCCATTGCCGAGACAGCGCTCGCATGGTTTGGCGGATCCGCCGTGGATCGGATCCCGTGCCAGGTTGAAGGTCTTGAGCATCTCCAAGCGGCGCAGTCGGACGGTCGACCGGTGATTCTGCTCTCGGGTCATTTTCTGTGCATTGAACTCGCCGCCCGACTGACCGGCCCGCGCATTTCCATGGCGGCGATCTACAAGCCCATGCGCAAGAAACCGCTCATGGACAAGGCGATGCTTGCAAGCCGCTCGCGCACACTCGCTGATGTCCTGTCGCGCACCGACTTTCGGCGCATCGTCCGCACCCTCAAAAAAGGCACGCCCGTCTGGTATGCAGGCGATCAGGATTACGGCGTGAAGAGCAGCGAGTTCGTCCCGTTCATGGGCGTTCGCGCACCAACCACCACCGGGCTGACACGCCTCAGCCGCATGACCGGCGCCCGCGTCGTGCCCATGTTCTTTCGGGTGAACGCCGCCGGTGATGGCTACGTTGTCTCACTGGCGCCCGCTATGGACGGCTTCCCCACCGGCAGTGACCGCAGCGACGCCCGATGGATGAATGCGGTCCTCGAGCGCGGCATCCGCGCCCATCCCGAGCAATACCTCTGGCTCCACCGGCGCTTCAAACACCCGTCACCCGACGACCGCCCCGCGTATGCGGACGCCCTTCAGAAGCCGCACAACCGGCGTGGGGACGGGGCATGAGCCATCGACGGGAAAACGCGGTTCTAGTCGTGGGCCCTGGCTGGGTCGGCGACATGGTCATGGCGCAGAGCCTTTTCAAAACCCTCAAGCGACATGACCCCGAGCGCGCAATCGACGTGGTCGCCCCCGGCTGGGGTCAGGCGCTGCTCGATCGAATGCCGGAGGTACGGCAGACCCTCACGCTACCGGTCAGTCATGGCGAGGCGGGGCTGCGTAAGCGCTGGCGTTTGGGACAGGCACTAAGATCGCTCCGCTATCGCCAGGCAATCGTGCTACCGCGGTCGCTCAAAGCGGCGCTCGTGCCGTGGTTTGCGCGCATCCCGCACCGTACGGGCTATCTCGGTGAACAGCGCTACGGCCTGCTCAACGACATCCGGCGACTCGATCGCACGCAGACCTACCGCACGGTGGACCGATTCGTCGCGCTCGCCGGCGGCGAAAAGTTTGGGACAGGCACAATCCAGCCTCTTCCCCCTCCCGCACTCACCAGCACCGATGCGCAGCAAGCACAGACCCGCGAGGCGCTCGGCCTCGGTCAGAAGTTTGGGACAGGCACAATCGTCGCCCTCTGCCCCGGCGCCGAATACGGCCCCGCCAAGCGCTGGCCGGCGGCGTCGTTTGCCGCGCTCGCGCGGCATTATCAGGAACAGGGCGCGGCGGTATGGCTGCTCGGCAGCGCCAAGGACAGCGGAATCACCGACTCGATTGCGCGCGATGCGCCGGGAACGATCGACCTTGCCGGCCGCACAAGCCTGAGCCAGGCCATCGACCTGCTAGCGGCGAGTACCGTGACGGTGAGCAACGACTCAGGGCTCATGCACATCGCCGCCGCCACCCCCACACAGACCATCGCCCTGTACGGCTCGTCGGATCCTCAATATACTCCGCCACTTAGCGAGCACGCGCAGATTATCTACCATCACCTCGAGTGCAGCCCCTGCTTCGCGCGAGAGTGCCCGCTGGGGCACCTCAACTGCCTGCGCGGGATCTCGCCCGATGAGGTCATCCGGGTCATCGACCAGGCGATGCCCTCAATCTCCTGATGCAACCAGCCGAGAGCCCAAGCCATGCCGACGCGTAACCATTTCCGTAAAACGTACCTCGTCACCGGCGGAGCAGGGTTCATTGGCTCGCACCTGTGCGATCGCCTGATCGGCGCCGGACATGCCGTGCTGTGCGTCGACAACTACCTCACCGGCAGCCGCGACAACATCGCGCACCTGCTCGATGAGCCCCGTTTCGAAGCAATGCGCCACGACGTGACTTTCCCACTGTTCGTCGAGGTTGATGGCATCTTCAACCTGGCCTGTCCGGCCTCGCCCATCCACTACCAGCGCGACCCGGTCCAGACCACCAAAACCAGCGTGCACGGCGCGATCAACATGCTGGGACTGGCCAAGCGGCTCAACGTGCCCATCCTTCAGGCCTCCACCAGCGAGGTCTATGGCGACCCTGAAATCCACCCGCAGACCGAGGATTACTGGGGACACGTCAACCCGATCGGTACACGCGCCTGCTACGACGAAGGCAAACGCTGCGCCGAGACGCTGTTCTTCGACTACCACCGCGAGCACAACCTCGAGATCAAGGTCGCACGCATATTCAATACCTATGGCCCGCGCATGCACCCCAACGATGGGCGCGTCGTCTCCAACTTCATCATGCAGGCCCTGCGTGGCGACGACATCACGCTCTACGGCGACGGCGAACAGACCCGATCCTTCTGCTACGTCGATGATCTGGTCGAGGGGCTGATCCGGCTCATGGACGCCCGCACTGAAGTGACCGGCCCAATCAATCTGGGCAATCCCAATGAGTTCACCATGCACACCCTCGCCCAATACGTGCTCAGGGAAACAGGCGCAGCCGGCGAGATGGTTTATAAAAACCTCCCTGCCGATGACCCGCGACAGCGACAACCTGACATCTCCCTTGCCCGGAATACGCTCGACTGGTCACCCGAGATTCCCCTTGAAGACGGCCTCACTCCAACCGTGGCCTACTTCCGTGATCTCGTCGAACAAGGCTTCACCTAAATTGAGCGATACCCTTCAAACTTCGCAGACTTCGGGACAGGCACTTCCTCTGTCCGTCGCCATCATTACGAAAGACGAAGAAGCGAATCTCCCGCGGCTCCTTGAGAGCCTCAAGCCTTTGCAGCCCGGCGAAATTATCGTCGTTGACTCGGGATCAACGGATACGACGGTTTCGATTGCCAGAAGCTACGGAGCAAATGTGATCGAGACCGACTGGCCAGGCCACGTGGCGCAGAAAAACCGGGCGCTCGCCGCGTGCGAGCAGCCATGGATTCTATCCTTGGACGGTGACGAGCCGATCAGCATTGAGCTGGCGCAAAACCTGAGGGCCCTTCTTGGCGGAGATTTTCAGCCTGAGAAGTCGGGCTATGAAATCAACCGACTCACTTATTATCTCGGTGACTGGCTCCGTCATGTCTGGTCCCCGGAATGGCGTCTACGACTGGTCCGAAATGGCGTCGGTCACTGGACTGGCAACAACCCCCACGACCACCTCGAGGTCGATGGCGCGGTCGGCCGTGTCACCGGGGACATCCACCACTATTCCTACGTAGACATTGAAGACCACTTCCGCCGAAGCATCGACTACGCACGAATTGGTGCAGCAGCCCTCACCGCGCGCGGCCAACGGTTTCGCTGGTACAAAATGCTGTTCTCGCCCGTCGCTCGATTCATTCGCCTGATGATCATTCGCCAGGGGTGGCGTGACGGCTGGCGTGGCTGGATCGTCGTGTGGTCATCGATGTTCTCGGCCTTCCTGAAATACGCGTTCCTCTACGAAGCGGAACGCCGCCAACAGCAGAACGCACAACACAACGGGAAGCACAACGGGAAGCACAACGGGACAGGCACAAACAACAGGCACCCAAGATGACGCAAGTCGCAGGGACACCCAAGGTCTTGATCGGAGCCCGCCAGGGCCACATCACTGAAGTTGAAATGATCAAGGGGCTCCGGCAGAGCGGCGTCGATATTCATGCCGCGTTTGAATCCACATCACCTCATCTGAAGACACTCAAAGCAGCCGGCGTCCCTGTACGAACGCTCGACCTTCGCAGCAACGTCGATCTGCGCAATGCACGCAGAATACGTCGGTGGATCAAAGACGAGGACTTTGAAATCGTCCATGGACTGTCTAACCGCCCTGTGGCGAACTTTATCTTGGCCAGCTATGGCCTTAACAACAAAGTCATTGCCTATCGGGGGACGGCCGGTCATGTCTCACGCTGGGATCCTACCTGTTATCTCAAATGGCTGAACCCGCGTATTGACAAGATTGTCTGCCTTTCAGAAGCGGTAAAAATCGATCTCGCACAAAATGGCGTAGAAGAAAGGAAATTAACAACGATTTATAAAGGCCATGACCTGCAGTGGTATGCCGATTTCGATCCACAATCGGCGAAGGCCATGGTTGCCCAGAAATTCTCTATCCCGCCAAAAGCAATTCTCATTGGAATGGCCGCGAACATGCGCCCGGTAAAGGGGGCTGACTTACTTTTAAGGGCCTTGATTGATTTACCAGACAATGTGCACGGCCTGTTTATCGGTGAAGTCCGTGATCCGACGATCAGAAAACTCTCCGCCGACCCGCGTCTCGCTCAGCGTGTGCACTTCACTGGTTTCCGACCGGATGCCCCGAGACTACTGGGCGCTCTGGATATCAACGTAGCGCCGTCGAGAGCTCGGGAGGGCCTCGGCAAATCTGTTATCGAAGCAATGGTTCAAGGCATTCCCACGGTCGTAGCGAACGTCGGTGGCTTACCGGAATTAGTTGGCCCGCACGGTCAAGAAAACATATTTTCCGTTGATAACGTGAACAGCCTGCGCGAAAAAATAACCCAATTAATAGATAATGAACCAAAGAGAATTGCCGCCGGACAGGCAGCAAGGCGGAGAATCGAGCACCATTTCAGTCTACAAACGACCGTCGACGAAACGCTACAACTCTATCGCGACTTATTACGTATTGACAGCTAATAGAACGAATAGCCTTCTAAACAGAAGCTCCAATCAATGACTCCAGTATTTGTTATCAATCTGCGTCGGTCTCCGGGTAGGTGGGCAGAGATCCACAATGAGGCATCAAGCGCAGGTATCGATGACCTCATCACTCGATATGAAGGCGTTGAGAGAGCGACAAGCGACATCACATATTGGCCCTATGTTAATCAGAAAATGGTACGTCGAGTAAAGGGGAGAAACCTATCAGAGGATCAAATTGGGTGTCTTGCGAGTCAGTTCAGTCTTTGGAAAACGATAAGCGCTAACAAGACGGAAGCAATCGTATTGGAAGACGACATTGGACTCACTGATAACTGTTCACTTTTCTTAGAGGACTCATGGCAGTTCTCTGAAAAATGGCATGCATAAGGCTCTTCGATAATAAAACCCGGAAATCCCAATCGGTAGCGCTCCATCACGCTCAAACGTACTCAATTCACCGATATGCTAAAGGACACATGGGAACTCAGGGCTATTACCTGTCACCACGTGCCGCAGGGCGACTTGTCGCCTATGCTCAAAATTGGTACCTCCCGATCGATTTGTATATGGACGCGTTTTGCACGCACGATGTGGAAAGTTTAGGCGTCAACCCCGCATTAGTCGTGAGGAGAGACGCAATGACCGCTCGGACTGGTTCGACAAGAGGGCGACCAAGCCTCAAAGAAAAGTTAACGAAAGAGGCGGCAAGCATGGCCCCCCAAGCAAAGCGGTGCATACATAATTCTGCATTTCAACTGAAACTTGCAACGAAGAGGATCAGAGGCTTAGACGATCGTTAGCAAGCAGAAACCGATTTTTAAATTGCCGCGACCCGCTGTTGCCAGTTCCACGCATGTCGCATGATCGGATCGAGGGGCTGGACGGCGAAATCTTGGGGAGACGCCACGCGATCTATACCGCCGCTAAGTAGGCCAATCCCCGGCGCTGGTCAGGCAAAACGCGCAACTGGCAACCCGTCGGTGCGGTCTGGCTGAATCCGGAGAAAGCCCAAGAAGCGGCATAACAAAATGCGAAAACTAGGTTGACGGACACCGGGGATGCACGCCGGATAACGCGGCCTGCGAGGCGTTCTTCGGGCGGCTGAAGGTCGAGTTCTTCTATGCACGCCAATGGACTA
>Ga0102936_1000121_pt1 | contig 28813 bp, 25 predicted proteins | sample SalPon2_A_H2O_MG_FD_78502 | JGI IMG/M metagenome (GOLD analysis project Ga0102936, IMG submission 78502) | Salt pond water microbial communities from South San Francisco under conditions of wetland restoration - Salt Pond MetaG R2_A_H2O_MG | ecosystem: Environmental > Aquatic > Non-marine Saline...
CGGACGCGGACGGGGTAGACGGTTTCGAGCACCTCCGCCGGCGTGTTGAGCGTGTTGCTCATGTGGGCGTGGACGCCGTCCATCCCGTCGGCGCCCGCCCGCCCGCCGTAGCCGCCGCCGATGGTCTCGTAGAAGGCAAACGGCTCTCCCTCCCGGTTCGTCCCGCCGAACGTGACGCTGTTCATCGTCCCCTGTGCCGCGGCGACGGATCGCTCGGGCGCCTCCTCGCCGAACGCGCCGAGGAGGGCGTCGGTCGCTCGCTGGGAGATTTCGAGGTTGCCGCCGACCACCGCGGCCGGCGGCCGGGCGTTGACGACCGTCCCCTCCGGCGCTCGAATCTCGATCGGGCGGTACGTCCCCGCGTTCGGCGGCACGTCCGGGTCGGTGACACAGCGCACCGCGTAGTACGTCGCCGAGGCGGTCACCGCGAGGGGGGCGTTGATCGCGCCCGGCACCTGCTCGCTCGTTCCCGCGAAGTCGACGACGAGTTCGTCGCCGTCGACGGTCACCGCTACTTCGATCCGAACGTCCTCGGTGCCCTGTCCGTCGTCGTCGAGGTAGTCCGTGAACCGGACGGTGCCGTCCGGCAGGTCGTCGATTTCGGCGCGCATCCGGCGTTCGGCGTAGGCCTTGATCTCCGTCGTCGCCGCCCGGAGCGTGTCGAGGCCGTGGCGCTCGGCCAGGTCGCGGACGCGTTCGACCGCCGTCCGGTTGGCCGCCCGCTGGGCGCGGAAGTCGCCCCGGCGCTCGTCCGGCGTCCGCACGTTCGTCAGCAGGAGGTCGAAGACGGCCTCGACCGGCTCGCCGCCGTCGTACAGCTTCACCGGCGGGACGCGCAGGCCCTCCTGGTAGATTTCCGTGGAGTCGGCGGCGACGCTGCCCGCGCGCCCGCCGCCCACGTCGGCGTGGTGGGCGCGGTTGGCCGCGATGGCCACTAACTCGTCCTCGACGAAGACGGGCGTCACGAGCGTCATGTCGGGCAGGTGAGCGCCGCCGTGGAACGGGTCGTTCAGGAGGACTGCGTCGCCGTCTTCCAGTTCCGCGGGCGGGAACGCCTCGATGGCCGCCGCGACGGAGTGCGGCATCGCTCCCAGATGGACCGGAATGTTCTCGGCCTGGCTGATCATCTCCGCCGTGGCATCCTCGGTCTCGCCCACCACGTCGAACAGCGCACACGAGCAGTCGCGGCGATCCTTGATGTTGGGGGAGTAGCTCGTCCGGACGAGCGTCGCGTTCATCTCCTCGGCCACCGCGACACAGGCGTTGCGCAGGACCTCGAGCGTGATCGGATCGACCTCGCTCATGGCTCGATCACCACGTTCCCCAGGTCGTCGACGTGCGCGGCCGCGCCCGGCGGGACGACGGCCGTGCTCTCGACGCCCTCGATCACCGCTGGGCCGTCGAACGCGGCGCCCGGCCCCAGTGTCCCGCGGTCGTAGACGGGTGTCTCGTCCGTCTCGCCCTCGAACGTCGCCGGCCGCGTCGTGTGCGGCGTCGCCTCGGCCGTTCCCCCCGCCATCGACAGCGCGGGCGGGTCGACGACGCCGCGGGCGCGCAGGCGTATCGTCACGAGTTCAATCGGTTCGTCCGGCGAGGCGTGCCCGTATCGCCGCTCGTGGCGCTCGTGGAAGCGGTCGGCGGCGACGTCGAGCGCCGCGGCGTCGAGGTCGCCGTCGGGTATCGACACCCGGAGGTCGAACGACTGGCCCCGATATCGGAGATCCACCGCGCGCTCTACCCGCTGGCGGGCGGGCGGGTAGCCGTCGGCGTCCAGTCTGTCCCGCCCCTCAGCTTCCATCGCCTCGAAGCGGTCGGTCAGGTCCGCGGGGTCGACATCCGCCCACGACCGGACCGCGGAGACGCCCTCCTCGTACACCGTGTCGCTGATGAGGAGGCCGAGCGCCGAGAGGACGCCCGCCGACCGCGGGACGACGACTTCGGGCACGTCGAGTTCGGCGGCGAGTTCGGCGGCGTGGAGCGGCCCGGCGCCGCCGTAGGCCACGAGCGAGAAGTCGCGGGGGTCGTGGCCGCGTTCGACGGAGACGACGCGGAGGGCGCGTTCCATGTTTGCGTTCGCCACGTCGACGATGCCTTGCGCCGCCGCCTCGACGCTCAGGTCGAGTGGGTCGGCCACCCGTTCCCGGACCGCGTCGCGGACCGCCGCCTCGTCGGCGCTCCCCTCGAAGAAGGAGGCGGGGTCGATCCGCCCGAGCAACAGGTGAGCGTCGGTGACCGTCGGCTCGGTCCCCCCGCGCCCGTAACAGATGGGTCCGGGGTCGGCGCCCGCGGAGCGCGGGCCGACGCGGAGACTCCCCCCTTCGTCGACCCAGGCGATGGAGCCACCGCCCGCGCCGATGGTGTGGACGTCGACCATCGGGACGGTAACGGGGTAGTCCCCGACCTGACCTTCCGTCGTGACGACGGGGTCGCCGTCCCGCACCAGCGACACGTCACACGAGGTGCCGCCCATGTCCATCGTGAGCACGTCGTCGACGCCGCTCTCGCCGGCGACGTGAGCGGCGCCGCGGACGCCCGCGGCCGGCCCCGAGAGCAGGGTGTTCACCGGCCGCTCGCGCGTGACCGACGCCGACGCCACGCCGCCGTTGGACTGCATCACTTTCACGTCGGCGGGCACGCCCGCGTCCGCGACGCCCGACTCCAAGCGGCCGAGATAGCGGTTCAGCACCGGCTTCAGCGCGGCGTTGATGCTCGTCGCGAGCGTGCGTTCGTACTCCCTGATCTCGGGGAGTACGTCGCTCGACAGCGATATTTCACAGTCGACGCCCTCCTCGCGGAGGAGTTCGCGCATCCGACGCTCGTGGGTGTCGTCCTCGAAGGCAAAGAGGAACGCGACGGCGACGCTTTCGACGCCCGCGTCGGCGACGGCACGGGCGACGGCGCGGGCGGCGTCCTCGTCGAGCGGTTCGACGGCCTCGCCCCGGCGGTCGAGCCGTTCCGACACCTCGTACCGGCGGTCACGTTCCACGACCGGGGCCGGCTTCTCGGCCCGCAGGTCGTACAGATCCGGCCGGGTCTGGCGGCCGATTTCGACGGCGTCGCGAAAGCCCTCGGTCGTCACGAGCGCCGTCTCGGCCCACTCGCGTTCGAGGAGGGCGTTCGTGGCGACGGTGGTGCCGTGGCCGAAGGCAGTCACGTCGGCGGGCGCGAAGCCGGCGCGGTCGGCCGCCGCGTCGAGGCCGTCGAGGACGCCCCGATCCGGGGCGTCGGGGGTCGAGGGCACCTTGAGCATCGTGAGTCCGGAGTCGTCGGCGACGACCACGTCGGTGAACGTGCCGCCCACGTCGACCCCGATCCGTACGTCGGTTTCCATACCGGGTAGCCACGGCACTGGGGCTGATAAATCCCGGCTCCCCCCGAGACGGCACATTGAAGCGACCGGGACGGTAAAACGGAGTATGAGCACGCAGGTGTCACAGCTGGAAGAACTCGGCCGCGAACTCGGCGACGCCATCGCGGACACGCCGGCCTACGAACGGTTCGAGGAGGCCCGCGCGGCCGTCCAGAACGACGACGACGCGCAGGCGAAAATCGCGGAGGTAGAGCGCCTCCGCGACGAATTCGTCTCGGCCCGTGAGACGGGGCAGGCGACTCAGGAACACGTCGCGAAGCTCCAGGCGGCCCAGAACGACCTCCACTCGATGCCCGTTATGGAGGAGTATCTGAACGCTCAGGAGGCGCTCCAGAGCCAACTCGAAGACGTCAACCGGGCGATTTCCGAGCCGCTCTCCGTCGACTTCGGCGGGGAAGCCGGTGGGTGCTGTCAGGACTGAGCGAGCCGGCGTACGGCTTCGAGCGCGACGAAAAATGGATGCGGCCGATCCGGACCCGGCTATTCCGCACAGCAGAGACCGCACCAGTAGCTCCCGTCGAGAACTGGATCCGGCGTCGTCTCTGGCGGACAGTCCCCGGCGGAGTCGCACACGAACACGCACTGATCATTCGGGTAATCTAGGTATCCCGACAGGAGTTCGAACAGGTCGGCGGGCACGCCCGCCGGCACGTCGCAGGAATCCGCAGTCCCTTGATCGAGTTCCTTCTTGATCGGCTTGTCGGGGAACTGCTCCTGCAGCGTCGCGTTCGTGAACCTCTCGTGGTCGTCGATGACCAACTCGCCGTCCGCCATGCGGGCGTGTTCCGCTTCGTCCTCGCTCCGGTCGCTGTAGTGTTCTTCCCAACTCACATTCGCATCGAGCGTCCCGGCCGTCAACTGGTTGTTCTCGAACGTCTCTTGGTCGCTGAAGAAGGCACTCGTCCCCAGCCCCGCGCCCGCCGACGCAATCCCCACCGTCCCCAGCGCCGCGAGCGCCTTCCGCCGCGACAGTTCGAACTCGTCTGGCATGGCGTTCATCCTCCGTGTGGCGGAAGTCCCCTCGGCGGAGTCGAACCGCCGACCGTGGTTCCTCGCCGGGACCCCTCCACGTCGTGTCGCCGCCGCAATAGCTAATCGTAGATTACTACAATTAGATAACATAACAATAAATAGTTATATAAACGCCCGCGGCGCTCCGAAGGTTCATATCCGAACGGGCGACCACCCCGCTCCATGCTCGCTATCGCCGGCGGCAAAGGGGGAGTGGGAAAGACGACGACGGCGCTCGGCCTCTCGACCGCGCTGGACACGCCGGTCGTCGCGGCGGACGCCGATCCGGACATGCCGGATCTGCACGCGCTCGCGGGCGTCGACCGCGAACCGACGCTGACCTCGCTCGACGACCGCGATCCGGAAACCGTCGCGCAGCCACACCCCGAGGAGTCCGGGGTAACCGTCCTCCCCGCGCCACGCATCCACGACGCCGACGGGCTCGGCCGCTCGCTCGACCGACTGGCTCGGAGCGGCCGACGGGCGGTCGTCGACTGCCCCGCGGGCGCTGGCCCGGACGCGGCCGCGCCGCTCCGTGCCGCCGACGCGACGCTTCTGGTCACGACCCTCTGTGCGCCCGCACTCCGCGACGCGGCGAAGACGGCGGCGATGGCCCGCACCCTCGACGCCGCGCCCTGTGGCGTGGTGTTGACGCGCACGCGGTCGGCGCCGGACGCCGTCGTCGACTTGCTCGACTGTCCGGTGGTCGCGTCGGTACCGCCTGCCGACGCGCCGATCCTCGCCGACGAGGCCGTCAGTGCCGCCTACCGCCGTCTCGCCGCACATCTGGGAGAAGACATATTATGAGGCGTCACGAACGTCTCGGTCATGGCGGATCGTCTGCCGACGGGTATCTCCGTCCTCGACAGGCAACTCGACGGCGGTATTCCACCGGGGAGTATCCTGCTGTTGAGCGCCGATCCGGCCAGCCAGTCGGAGTCGCTACTGTACGAGATTGCGGCCGCTCGGGGGACGTTGTACGTGACGACGGTCCGGTCCGAGGAGGCAATTCGGGACGCCGTCGAGCGGTACCGCGGCGGCGTGGGGCGGTTGACGATTCGCGACGCGGGCGACTATCCACCGATCGACAACGCTACCCGCCTCGTGCGCGAACTCCCGGAGAGTTCGAACCTCCTCATCGACGTGGTCGATCCGCTGGAGGAGGCCGATTCGACCCGTTATCGGGCCTTCCTCAACGAACTCCAGACGCACATGGTCAACACGGGCTCTATCGCGGTGTTACACGCGATGCACGGCGATCCACCCACGAACCGCGGACTCACCGAACACATGGCCGACGTGGTGTTCGACCTACAGACGGATACGAGCGGCTCTCAGATCGTCAACCGCCTCGCCGTCCCGAAGTTCCGCGGCGGGAGCGCGCTGGAGGAGACGATCAAGCTCAAACTCACCGACGGCGTCACCATCGACACCAGCCGCGACATCGCTTGATCCGGTTTATCGCAGCTGTTTACGGGGTCCACCGAAGCGGCCCGGCGAACCACCGGTACCGACGTACAACAAACCGTATGTATCGGGGCCACGCCCTGATCACACGACGGCGTAGATGCCGGTCCCGACCGTCACGACGACTGTCAGCAGCATCCAGAGCCGCGGGTTCTCGAACGCACTCCCCGTTGACCCTTTGCCCAAAAACAGGTAGCCGAAGTAGACGACGATAGGGGAGAGTCGGAGCAGGGGACTGACCGACACGCCGAGGCCGTACCGCAACGCGAGCGACAGGGCGACGGTACAGCCCGCCGCCACGGCCGCGACGCGCAGGTCGGCGACCACGTCCGCTGGCAGATCCATAGTCGGTGGTACGGTGGCCGATACAAGAAGTCGCGGGGTTCATACTGACAGCTGTAGGTCGATCGAGACGTTCGCCCCCCTCGGGGTGGCGACTATCTCGAAACGGGTACGGCCGGCAGTACTACTCCTCGATGTCCTCTTCGAGTTCTTCGACGATCTCGTCGGCGTCGACGTCGACGTCCTCGAGGGCCTCCTCGACGTCGGCGCCGCCGGCGCCACCCATGCCGCCCATCATACCGCCCATGCCGCCCATCATGCCGCCGCCGTCGATGGTCTCCTGAACGATGACACGGTCGAGGCCGAGTCGGTCCATGACCTGCTGGGCGATCTGCTGTTTCTGGAAGAGCCACTGCTGGTTCATCGTCATCTGGGGCGTGGCCTCGATGTACAGCGTCTCCTTCTCGACCGTCTGGGTCTCGGTCTCGTATTCGGGTTCGGCGTCTTCGTCCTCGTCGTCAGATTCGACCTCGACCTGGACTTCCTCCTCGACCTCGTCGGTCTGGATCCAGACCTCGGGTTCGATGTCGAGATACATGCCGAGCAGACCCTTGGCCTGCTCCTCGTGGTCGTCGACGACCTCGACGACCTCGTAGTCGTACTCGAGATCCTCGCCGGCGAGGGGGTGGTTGAAGTCGACGCGGGCGCGACCGCCGATGATCGTCTCGACGTGACCCTGTTCACCGTCGACGTTGACGTGGGCGCCGGGGTAACGGTCGTCCTCGCCGATCTTTCCGGCGCTGACGGTGCGCACGTCGTCGGGGTCGAACTCGCCGAAGGCGTCGACGGCGTCGATGTGGACGGTCGACCCGTCGCCGACCTCCTTCCCGATCAGGTCGCCGTTGACCGCCTCGAAGACGTGTCCAGCGCCGACGACGATGGTCCGGGGACCGAACTCGTGGTCCTCGTCGTCGATGCCGGCCTCCTCGGCGACTTCCTGATAGGTCGTGTCCACGACCGTCTCGTCGTCCACGGTGCGGACGGTGTAGTTGATCCGGACGAAGTCGCCGTCCTGCAGACCGGACGGCTCCTCGGTCTCCGCCTCGGTTTCGGGCTCCGCTTCGGGGTCATCGGCCGCGTCGGCGTCAACCGGCTCGTCAGCCGATTCGGCCTGTTCGTCACTCATACACCCTACAACTTCCGTGCGACCCTTAAGAATCACGTTTCACGTTTCGGCTCGTCCGGGGCGCTTTTGCCGCCCGCCCGCGACGCGACGGACATGTACGAAGTCGAGTTGAAGGTTCGGGCGGGCCACGACGCGGTGCGGGAGCGCCTCGACGCCCTCGGCGCCGAGCGCGTCGGAAGCGTCACGCAGGTCGACACCTACTACGACGCCCCGCATCGCGACTTCGCCGCGACTGACGAGGCGCTCCGCATCCGGCGGGAGTCCGACGGGACCGGCGACGACGAGGCGACGGTCCGCGTCACGTACAAGGGACCGCTGATCGAGGACGCGTCGAAAACCCGCAAAGAGATCGAAACGGGCGTCGCGGACGCCGACCGGTTCGACGACGTTCTGGACGCCCTCGGGTTCTCGCCTGCCGCGGTCGTCGAAAAGGAACGGGAACGGTACGCCCTCGACGGCTACACCGTGACGCTCGACACCGTCTCCGACCTCGGCGAGTTCGTCGAAATCGAGCGCGAAGCGCCCGAATCGGCCGTCGACGCGGTCCGCGAGGGAGCTATCGACCACCTCCGTGACCTCGGCCTCGACCCCGGCGAACAGATCCGAACGTCGTATCTCGGCCTCCTGCTTGATTCTTCTGAGTAATACTCCGGGCGCGAAAGGTTTCCGCAAGTTATAGCACCCGGCGGCGAGAACGTCCGTCGATGAGCGATCGGAACATCCGTATCGAGTCCGTCGACCGGCGCGCGGTCGAGGACCAAGAGGTAGAAATCGTCGAGCGGAAAGGGATCGGCCACCCCGACTCCCTCTGTGACGGCATCGCCGAAAGCGTCTCCCGCGCGCTCTCGAACCTCTATCTCGACCGCGTCGGTGAGGTGCTCCACTACAACACGGACGAGACGCAGTTGGCCGCCGGCAGCGCCGCCCCTGCCTTCGGCGGCGGCGAGGTCGTCGAACCGATCTACATCCTCCTCGTCGGTCGTGCGACCAAGCAGTATACGGCCGACGACGGCACCGAGTACACCCTCCCCGTCGACTCGGTGGCGCTTTCGGCCGCCCGCGACTATCTCGCCGAGGTCGTCCCGGAACTGGAGTTCGGGACCGACGTGGTGGTCGACGTGCGCCTCGGCGAGGGGAGTGGCGACCTCCAGACCGTCTTCGGCGAGGACGGCGCCGCCGTCCCGATGGCCAACGACACGAGTTTCGGCGTCGGGCACGCGCCCCTCACCGAAACCGAGCGAATCGTCCTCGAAACCGAGGAGTACCTCAACGGTCCGTACGCCGCCGAGAACCCGGAACTCGGCCCCGACGTGAAGATCATGGGCAAACGGGAGGGCGACCACATCGACCTCACGGTCGCCGCAGCCATGATCGACGGCTATCTCGACGGCATGGACGACTACCGCGACGCCGTGGCGAACGTCCGTGAGGCCGTCACCGACCTCGCCGAATCCCACACCGACCGCACCGTCACCGTCGAGGTCAACACCGCCGACGACTACGACGAGGGCGCCATCTATCTGACGACGACCGGGACCAGCGCCGAACAGGGCGACGACGGCTCCGTCGGCCGTGGCAACCGCTCGAACGGCCTCATCACCCCTAACCGGCCGATGAGCATGGAAGCCACCAGCGGCAAGAACCCCGTCAACCACATCGGCAAGATTTACAACCTCCTCAGCACGCGCATCGCCGAGGCCGTCGTCGACGAAGTACCCGGCATCCGCGACCTGCGGGTGCGCCTGCTCTCACAGATCGGCCGCCCCATCGACCAGCCACACGTCGCCGACGCCTTCGTCGTCACCGACGACACCGTCGACCTCGCGGACATCGAGGCCGACATCCAGGCCATCGTCGAGCGCGAACTCGCCGCGGTCACCGACGTGACCCGCGACGTGATCGACGGCGACCTCCGGACGTTCTGACCGAACGGCTATAATCCCCCGTCGACCTACACTCCCCCGACCGTGGACGACACCTCCGCCACGCCCGACACCGTCCTCGTCAGCTTCGGCGACCTCAGTACCAAGAGCCGCGAGGTCCGCGGCAAGATGACGCGTCGCCTCCGGGACAACGTGGCCGCCCTCCTCGACGCCCGCGGCGTCGACGCGACGGTCGAGGCCGAGTGGGCGCGGATCCTCGTTCACACGGCCGCCGCCGACCGCGCCGCCCGCGTCGCCGCCGACGCGATGGGTGTCGTTTGGACGCGTCCCTCGGTCCGTCGTCCCGCCGACCTCGACGCCGTTACCCGAACCCTCGCCGCCCTCGCGGGCGACGCGCCGCCGACCGACACCTACGCCGTCCGCGCCCGCCGCGCCGGCGACGCCGACGACCACGACTTCTCCAGCCGCGACATCGAGCGCGTCGGCGGGCGCGCCGTCGGCGACACGGTCGACGCGACTGTCGACCTCGACGAACCCGACCGCACCTACCACGTCGAGGTGCGCGGCGACGACGCGTACGTCGCGGCGACGACCCATGCCGGTCCGGGCGGCCTCCCGCTCGGGACGCAGGACCCGCTCGTCGCCCTCGTCAGCGGCGGCCACGACTCCCCCGTCGCGGCCTACGAAACGATGCGCCGCGGCTCACCGATCCGCCCCGTCTACGTCACCCTCGGCGACTACGGCGGCCCGGACCACGAGGCGCGGGCGGTCGCGACCGTCCGTCGACTCGCCCGCTACGCGCCCAACTTCGACTGTCGACTCCGGGTCGTCCCCGGCGGTCCACTCGCCGAAACGCTCCACGACGAGGTGGGCGACACCCGCATGCTCTCGTGGCGCCGCGCGCTCTTGATGGTCGCCGAAACGGTCGCCGACCGCGAGGGGGCGGTCGGCATCGTCACCGGCGAGGCGCTGGGACAGAAGTCGAGTCAGACCGCCGCCAACCTCGCCGTCACCGACGCGGCGGTCGACCTGCCGGTTCACCGCCCCCTCCTCACGTGGGACAAGGCCGCTATCGTCGACCGGGCGCGCGCCATCGGCACCGACGACGACGCCTCGATCCCCGTCGGCTGTGAGCGTCTCGCCCCACCGTTCCCCGAGACGCGGGCGACACTCGGCGGCGTCGAGGCGGCCGAACCCGACGACCTGCTGGATCGGGCCGCGGCCGCCGTTGACGACCTTCGAGTGGTCGACCCTCCGGCGCAACCGCTTTAGGCCCGCCGGCCGATTCACCGCCCGTGACGCAGGTGTGTCTGGTCGGGGCCGAAGGCGTCGACCTCCGGTACGAACTCCTCTCGCGCGAGACGGCGCGGGCGGCGCTCGCGACGTACGACCTCCACGAACCGTTCGCCAACACCGTTGCGGTCGACACCGTCAGCCTCGGCGCCGCCGTCTCCCTTCTGAACGACCTGAACTGGTATCTCGTCCGCTTTGCCGACTTCGCGCTCGTGCGCGAACCCAGCATCTCGACCGAGGAGTGGCTCTCCCGCGACCTGGCCGAACGCGTCCGCGACGGCGACCTGCCACCCGAGGAGACCGACCCATACCTTCGGGTTCACGGAGTCGAGGACGACACGCTCGTCGAGCCGATGTACGCCACCCGCGTCGACGGCGCGGTCCCGGAGTACGACCTGCGGGACGTAGACGACACGCTCGTCGTTCGCGTGACCGACGGCGAGTTCGGCGGGTAGTCGCCGACGCTAATCGAACAGTCCGGTCGACATGTACCGCTCGCCGCTGTCCCAGAACACCGTCACGACGAGTGGATCGTCCATCTCGTCGGCCAGTCGCTCCGCGATTCGCTTCGCGCCGACGTTCGACGCGCCGCTCGACTGACCGACCAGAATCCCCTCCTCGCGGGCGAGACGCCGACATTCCGCCTCCGCGGCGTCCAGCGAGACGTTCTCCACGCCGTCGAGCAGGTCCGTGTCGACGTTCTCGGCGACGAAGCCCGGGCCCATCCCTTGGAAGTCGTCCGCGCCGGGGTTGCCGGTGAGAAACTGGTTGGTGTCGGGCTGGACGCCGACGACCTCGATGTCGGGAAACGCCTCTTTCAACCGCCGTCCCGTCCCCGAGATGGTGCCGCCGGTGCCGACGCCACAGACCAGCGCGTCGACGGTGCGGTCACCCACCTGTTCGATGATCTCCGGACCCGTCGTCCGATAGTGAGAGTCGGGGTTCGCGGGGTTCTCGAACTGGTGCATCTGGACCATCCCCTCGGCCTCCAGTTCGTCCGCCCGCTCCCTCGCGGCGTTCATCTCACCGTCGACGAGTTCCACGTCCGCGCCGTAGGCTTTCATGATCCGCCGGCGCTCCGGCGATTTCGAGGACGGCATCACCACCGTCACGTCGTATCCTTTGGCGGCGCCGACGACGGCGAGGCCGATGCCCGTGTTGCCGCTGGTCGGTTCGACGATGGCGTCACCGGGTTCGAGTTCGCCCGCCGCCTCCGCGGCCTCGACCATCGCCTTTGCCGGGCGATCCTTCGCGGAGCCGCCCGGATTCTTCGACTCGATTTTCGCCGCCACGGTCGTTCCCGGCGGGGAGTCGACCCGAACCAGCGGCGACCCGATGGCGTCGAGGATGCTGTCGTGCATTGGCGGCCGGTTGGCGGGCGGCGCCTAAATCGGTGATGGAAGCAGTGCCGTCTCCACTCGCCCGACGCCGTCCCCACCACGACCGCGTATCCGTCCGCGTCGAGGACCGCCGTCAGCTGGCACAATCACTGCTGATATTTCGACACGAAAGGATATTGGCCGGTGAGTGAAGTTCGGGATATGACTTCTGACGTGTCCGCATCGGCTCGGAAAGAGCTCATACGCCATTCGGTAGACGTGCTGACCGTCCTGGACGAGCGTGGCGATGTCAAGTACGAGAGCCCATCGTTCAGCCGGATGTTCGGCTACGACCCGGACGAGTTCGTCGGCGAGAACGTGTTCGATCACGTCCACCCCGACGACCGCCAGCGGGTGTACGATACGTTCCGGGACCTCGTCGATGCGAACGCGGAGTCGACGACCCGGAGCGTCGAGTTGCGGTTCAGACACGCCGACGAGGGGTGGCTCTGGATCGAGTCCCGCGGTACCAGCGAGGAGGGCTCGGCGGTCGACGGCTACGTCGTCACGAGTCGCGACATCAGCGAACGGAAGGCGTACGAGCGCGACCTCGAACGCGAACGGGACCGACTGGAACGGTTCGCCAGCATCGTCTCGCACGACCTTCGCAGTCCGCTGGCCGTCGCCAACGGACAACTCGAACTCGCTCGCGGCGAGTGCGAGAGCGACCACCTCGACGCAGTACAGCGGTCACACGACCGGATGTCCGCGCTCATCGACGACCTGTTGGCGCTGACGAGGGAGGGCGCGGCGACCCCGCAGTTGGAGGCGATCGATCTGTCGGCGCTGGCCAGGGACTCTTGGCGACACACCGCGGGGGGCGACGCGACGCTCGTCGTCGAGACGACCACCACCATCGTCGCCGACGAAGGCCAACTCCGACGGTTACTGGAGAATCTCTTCCGGAACAGTGTGGAGCACAACTCCACCGATAGCCGGCCATCGGCCGGCGACAGCGTCGATCACGATTCGACGGGCAACCGGACGGAGTCCGGCGACAGCGTCGATCACGATTCGACGGGCGTCACCGTCGTCGTCGGCACCCTCGACGACGGCTTCTACGTCGCCGACGACGGGGCCGGGCTTCCGGAGCACGACCCCGAGGCGCTCCTCGACTTCGGCGTCTCGACGGCGACGGGCGGGTCCGGGTTGGGCCTCAGCATCGTCCACGAGGTGGTCGAGAACCACGGGTGGGACCTGACCCTGATGGACGGGGACGAGGGGGGCGCGCGGTTCGAGATTCGAGGAGTGGAGACGCCCACGGCCGACGGACACGACGGCTGATAGGGGGTATCGTAACTGTCCATAGATTCTCGCCGGCCCGTCCGGCGTCACAGCCGCGACAGGATGCGCTCCTCGAACGCTTCGGTATCGAGCGTCTCGACGTCCTCGGCCGCCGCCTGCTCTCGCTTCCGCGTTCCCGGATTCTCCCCGACGACGAGGTAGTCCGTCTCGCCGCTGACCGAGGACGTGACGTTCGCGCCGTGAGTCTCCAGTAACTCAGTCAGCTCCGAGCGGGTGTATCCCGCCACGCTCCCCGTGAACACGACGGTCAGTCCGTCGAGTTCCGCGCCGCGTTCCCGCCGTTCCGGCTCGATGCCCGCGTCCAGCAGCCGTTCGACCGTCTCGACGTTCTCTTCCTCGTCGAAGTAGGAGGCGACGGCCGCCGCCACCTCCGGCCCCACGTCGTCTACCGAGCGTAGCTCCTCCGTGTTCGCATCCATCAGGTCGTCGAGCGAGAAGGCGGCGGCGAGCGCCCGCGCCCGCTCCGTCCCGACGTGGCGGATGCCGAGCGCGTAGATGAACGTGTCCAGTGTCACGTCCTTGCTCGCCGCCAGTTCCGCGAGCAGGTTGTCGGCGGACCTCTCGCCCCACCCGTCCAGTTCGGCGAGTTCGTCACGCTCCAAGTCGTAGAGGTCGGCCAGCGACTCGATCAGGCCCGCATCGACCAACTGGTCCGCGGCCTCCGTGCCCAGTCCCTCGACGTTCATCGCGTCCCGCGAGCAGAAATGCTGGAGCGAGCGGCGCAGTTGGGCCGGACACGACGCGTTCGTACAGTAGTGATGTTCGCCCTCCTGCACCACGTCCCCGTCACAGACTGGACAGGTGTCGGGCATCGTGAAGCCGCTCTCGTCGGCCGCCGACCGACCGTCGTTCGACCCCGTCCGGTCGTCCGAGGAGCGCCCCTCCTCGCCGCCGACCACCTCGGTCACCTCCGGAATCACGTCGCCCGCCCGCTTGAGTCGGACGGTCGCCCCCTCCCGAACACCCAGGCGCCGCACCTGTGCGGCGTTGTGAAGGGTCGCGCGACTGATCGTGACGCCCTGGACGTCCACGGGGTCGAGGAGTGCCACGGGGGTCAGCTTCCCCGTCCGCCCCACCTGCACGACGATGCGTTCGACGGTCGTTTCGCCGGTACGGGCGGGGAACTTGTAGGCAAATGCCCATCGGGGATGACGCGCCGTCGACCCCAGTTCCTCGCGGGCGTCGAAGTCGACCACCTTGGCGACGACGCCGTCGATTTCGTACTCCAAGTCGTCACGCTCGGCCATGAGGCGGTCGCGGTAGTCGACCACGGCGTCCACATCCTCGACGACGGTCGTTTCGTCGTTGACGCGAAAACCCAAGTCACGGAGCAGGTCGAACGCCTCGGTCTGGGCGTCGAGGTCGGCGGAGGTGTCGATCACGTCGTAGAAGAAGGCCTCCAGCGGACGGCCGGCGACCGTCTCGGGGTCGAGCAGGCGGACGGTGCCCGCGGCGGCGTTGCGCGGGTTGGCGAAGGGGTCCTCGCCGCGTTCGATCCGCCGTTCGTTCAGCGCCTGAAACGCCGAGCGGGGCATGTACACTTCGCCGCGGACGGCGAGGAAGTCGGGGGCTGCGGCCGGGAGATGCAGGGGGACGCTTCGGATCGTTCGGACGTTCGCGGACACGTCCTCGCCCTCGCGGCCGTCGCCGCGGGTGACGGCGCGGTCGAAGGCGCCGTCCTCGTACACCACCTCGACCGAGAAGCCGTCGAACTTGGGCTCGGCCGAGTAATCAACGTCGCCGACCCGGTCGCGGATGCGGCGGTCGAACGCCCGAATCTCGTCGGCGTCGCCCGAGGACTGCAGGCTCAACAGGGACGCGACGTGGTCGACCGTCTCCAACTCGTCGAGGGGTTCGCCGCCCACCCGACGGGTCGGCGAGTTCTCGTCGTGTAGGTCGAACGTCCCTTCCAACGTCTGCAGGCGCTCGAACAGCGCGTCGTACGTCCGGTCGGCGATGACCGGATCGTTTGCGACGTAGTACCGGTAGTCGTGATACTCGATTGCGTCCCGGAGGTTGGCCACCTGCTCGCGGGCCTCGTCCTCGCTTAGCTCCTCGACCGGCGCGAACGACGTCTCCGGATCGCGAACGTACGGGTTGTCCTCGGGTTCCTCGACCATCTCGTTGTCGGAGGGGGGAGCGCCGGGCACGAATAGGTAGCGACTCGGTTGGCGGCGGGATTTTGTTCCTCCGGCGTGTCCCCCTGCCAACGAGTAGCGAGGGGACGAGCGTCGAGACGGACCGGGACCTCGGCATCGCCTCCCGCCTCCGCCGCTGGTTTCGGTGGCAGTAAGCGCGAGGATTAAATCCACGGCTGTGGTAGCTCTCCCCATGACTCTGGAATCGATGGCGCCCGCGGACGCGTGGGACGGCGACGACGACGTACTCGAACCGCTCGGCCGCGACGGCCTGACCTACCTCGTCTGGGGCGCGGACTGGTGTGGCGACTGTCGGGAGCAACTCCCCGAATTCGCCGCCGCTCTCGACGCCGCCGGCGTGCCCGCCGACCGGATCGAGGAGTCCCCCGTCGACGACGACAAGCGGGGCGAGGGCGTCGACGAGTACGGCGTCGAGTTCATCCCGACCGTCGTCGTCGAGCGTGACGGCGAAGAGGTTGCCCGGTTCGTCGAGGCGGAGCCCGAAGGCATCGCCGCGTACCTCGCCGCGCAAATCGTGGCGGACGCCGAGGCGCCCGCGAACGCGGGCGACTAGTTCTCTAACCAGGAGAGCGCCGCGTCCAGATTCGTCTGTGGCGGCGAGCAGGTGAAGTCACGGCAGGCGTAGGCGGTCGGCTCGCCGTCCTGTGCGTCGCGGTTCGCCCAGATGGGCGGCATCTCGTCGATACCGAGCGCGTCGAGCCACTGCTTCAGGGCCGCGTCGTCGGCCGGCCGGGGCGCGATCACGCCCGTCGGCAGTGGATGGTCGGCGAGCGTCTCCCGCCACGACGCGGGCACCTCGTCGGCGGCGAGCGTCAACTCCACCGGGCCGCGGGCGTGGGCGTCCGCCGCGAGGACGAGCGACGCGTGCTGGAGCGGGCTCGCCCGGATGCGGTCGGCGTGGGTCGCGAGTAGCCGCTCCGTGATCGCTCCGAACCCTTCGTCGGGGACGAAGAGGTCGAGTTCGTCGAACAGCGCGGCCGTGACGCCGAGACTCGACGGCGTCGACTGGTCGTTCAGCTCCTGTGGCCGGGTCACCAGCCCCTCGCCGCTCGCCGGCGTGTAGTAGCACGTCCCCGCCTCGTCGTCCCAGAACTCCTCCCGGATGATCCGGGCCAGGTCGACGGCGAACGCGAGCTGGTCCACCTCGCCGGTCACCTGATAGCAGTCGAACGCCCCCCGTGCGAGGAAGGCGTAGTCGTCGAGATAGCCGTCGACCTGTACGTCGCCACGCCGAGACGCCGTCTCGTCTGCCTCCGAGCGTGGCTCGGAGACGTCTTTGTACCGCCGCGAGAGCCGTTTCGACCCCTCGTCCCAGAGGTGTTCGCGGACGAATTCGAGCGCGTCGGTCGCCGTCCCCACGAGTGCCGGGTCGAGCGTGCGCGCCCCGGTCGCGATTCCCGAGATGGCGAGGCCGTTCCACCCCGCGAGCACCTTCTCGTCGCGCGCCGGGCGCGGCCGGTCGGCCCGCGCTTCGAACGCACGAGTCCGGGCCTCCACGAGGACGCGTTCGACCGTCTCGACCGGCAGGTCGTACTCGTCGGCGAGTGCTTCGTAGCTCGCCGCGACGGTGAGGACCGTCGTCCCGCTCTCGAAGTTACCGCCGTCGGTGACGCCGTAGCGGTCTCGGAAGAGGTCGGCCGCCGTCCCGGGATCGACGCCGTCGATCCCCTCCTCGCCCATCGCGTCGCGTACCTCCTCGGGCGTCCAGACGTAGAAGGCTCCCTCCTCGTCTTCGGCCTCGCCGTCCTCGCCGAGTCGTGACGCGGGGGTGGCGCTCTGGGCGTCGAGCGTACTGTAGAAGCCACCCTTCGGGTGTCGCAGTTCGCGTTCGAGGAAGGCGACCGTCTCGCTCGCTACGCGGGCGTAGCGGTCCGCTCCCGTCGCCGCCGCGGCCTCGAAGTAGACCCGGGGTAGCTCCGCGTTGTCGTACAGCATCTTCTCGAAGTGGGGGACCGTCCACTCGCGGTCGGTGGCGTAGCGGTGGAAGCCGCCGCCGACGTGGTCGTAGAGCCCACCCGCCGCCATCGCGTCGAGGGCACTCTCGGCCACCTCACCGGCCGCCTCGTCGTCGTCGAGGATCGACGCCCGGAGCAAGAGGTCGAGGCGGCGTGGCTGAGGGAACTTCGGGCCGCCGGAACCGAAACCGCCGTGGCTCCGGTCGGCGCTCCGAATCGCCGCGGCAGTCGCCGACTCCAACACGCCGGATTCGGGCGGATCGCTCGGGTCCTCGGGCGTCGATTCGAGTTCGTCGGTGATCGCCGCCGTCCACTGATCGGCGCGGTTCTCGATTTCGTCGCGGTCCGTCTCCCAAGACTGCGAAACGTCGTTCAGAAGCTGCAGAAATCCCGGCCGGCCGCGCTGAGGTTCCCGCGGGAAGTACGTCCCGACGTAGAACGGTTTGCCCTCGGGGGTGAGAAAGACCGAGAGCGGCCACCCGCCGCCCCCGGAGACGAGTTGACAGATGGTCTGATAGACGCTGTCCACGTCCGGGCGCTCCTCGCGGTCCACCTTGATCGGGACGAACCGCTCGTTGAGGACCGTCGCCACCTCGTCGTCCTGGAAGCTCTCCGACTCCATGACGTGACACCAGTGACAGGCGGCGTAGCCGACGGAGACGAAGATGGGCACGTCGTGTTCGCGCGCCGCCGACAGCGCCGTCTCGTCCCACGGCTGCCAGTTGACCGGATTGTCCGCGTGTTGTTCCAGATACGGGCTGGCCTCCTCGTCGAGTCGGTTCCGACTCGTGGGCGTTACGGGCATGGTCCGAATTCGGCACCCAGATGGGTATACCTCTCGGCTCGTCGCCGTCGTCGACCGAGAGCCATCGACGGGTACCGTACTCTCGTATATAGTCGCCCTCGTGTTGATCGCCACGCAGTCAGTCGTCCGTCGGACGATGTGGCCAATCGTTTTATATATGCTTGCCAATCTTCGAACATGGACGTACCGGCGTGGGAACGGCGACTCGCCGGCCGTGCCCCGTCGCTGATCGCGATACTCGGCGGCGCCGTCGCCATCGTCTCGCTCGCCAACTTCCTTCGCGACGTGGAGACGCTCGGGGTGGGGCTCTTCCCCGCCGTCTCGCTCGGCGTCTGTCTCCTGCTGTCGGTCGGGTTGCTCGGCTTGAGCCACTGGCTCGCCAACAGCGACCTCCCGGTCGCCGGGACGTGGACCGTCGTCCGCTGGTGTCTCGGCGGTATGATCGGGTTCGCCACGTTGGCGGCGCTGACGGTCGGCCTCCGTCTCGCTGAGGGCCGGGCCGTCGGCGAGGCGGCCTTCGCCCTCATCGTGATGGGTTCGGGCGGTGGCATCGGCGGCGGCGTCGCCGGCGTCTACTACGCTCGGGCGACCCGCACGGCCCGCGAAGCCGACCACCGCCGCGACGCGCTGGTCTTCCTGAACAGCCATCTCCGACACAACGTGTTGAACGCGGCGCAGGTCATCCAGGGCTATACGACACTGCTCGCCGAGCGACGCAACGAACCGGACGAGTTCCTCGTCCCCATCGAACGCCGAAGCGACGCCATCGCCTCACTCATCGACGACATGAAGCAACTCGCCGACCTCTTCTCCGGCGAGCATGCGCCGGTGCCCACGAACGTCTCGACGATGCTCCTCCGAGAAGTCGAGGACGCCCGCTCGACCCACGAGACGGCGACGTTCGAGGTGGACGTACCGTCCGAACTGTACGTGATGGCGACCGGTGCCGCCTCGGCCGTCTTCGCCAACCTCCTCCAGAACGCGGTTCAGCACCACGACGGACCGGAGCCGACCGTCTCCGTCTCGGCCGAACGCCACCCGCGGACGGTCACCGTCCACATCGTCGACGACGGTCCCGGCATCCGCGACGACGTGAAAGCGCACCTCTTCGCGTCGGCCATCGAGTCCGGCGAGGGCCGGGGTATCGCCCTCGTGAAGACGCTCATGAACCACTACGGCGGCGACGTGTCGGTTCGCGACAACGAGCCACGGGGCACGGAGGTCATCGTCGAGTTCCGGCGACCGCCACCCGAGTGATTCTACTTCCTGGCCGGTCAACTGGGGGCATGCGCTCGCTCGACGATATCGACGACACGTTCGACATCGGCGGCGACCTGACCGTCAACCGCCTCGGGTTCGGCGCCATGCGGATCACCGGGCCGGGGATCCTCGGCCCCCCCGACGACCCGGCGGCGGCCCGTCGCGTCCTCGACCGCGGTCGCGAACTCGGCGTCGACTTCGTCGACACCGCCGACGCCTACGGCCCCGGCACCAGCGAACGCCTCCTCGCCGAGGCCGGCGTTCCGGACGACGCCGTCGTCGCCACGAAGGGCGGCCTCCTGCGCTCGCCGGACGGGGACTGGCTCCGCCACGGCGACCCGGAGTACCTGCGCAACGCCGCCCTCTGCAGCCTCGACCGTCTCGGCGTCGACACCATCGACCTGTATCAGTACCACGCGCCCGACCCCGACGTATCCATCGAGGAGTCGATGGCGGCGCTCGCGGACCTGAAAGATCGCGGCCTCGTCCGCCACGTCGGGGTCAGCAACGTCTCGGTCGACCAGCTGGAGCGGGCCCGCGATGTCGTCGAGGTCGCCACGGTTCAAAACGAGTACAACGTCGCCGAGCGCACCCACGACGACGTCCTCGACGTCTGTGAGGACGAGGACATCGGCTTCGTGCCGTACTTCCCGCTCGGCGGCGGCAGCCTCGACGAGAAGGCGACGATTCTGGACGAGGTGGCGGCCGCCCACGACGCCACGCGCCACCAGGTGGCGCTCGCGTGGCTCCTCGGCCGGTCGCCAGTGATCCTCCCCATCCCCGGCACGTCGAGCGTCGACCACCTCGAATCGAACGTCGCCGCCGCCGCCATCGACCTCACCGAAGACGAGATGGCGCGACTGTCAGCGTAGCCGAAAGGTGTGTTCGCGGCTCGCGTCACAGGACGGACAGACGTGCCGGTAGACGACCCGCTTCCCGTCCGTCCGACTCGTCCAGTTGGCGCCGTGGTCGACGTAGCCACACGCCGGGCACTTCTTTTCGGTCGTTTCGTACCGGCGTCTGAGCCGGCCGAGTACCGTGCTCCCGGATGTGCTATTCGTTGCCATCTCCCATAGTTCGCGTTCGGAACGCATAAATCCCCGTGTCAGGGCCCCAGATAGCCCCACGCGAGTAGTCGGTCGCCGTCGCCGTCGATCCATCGCTCGCCGATGTCGTCGCGGTAGTACATGTTCGGCATCACGATGTCGTCGATCCGATCGTACGCCTGTTCGCGGGCCGCCTGCATCGTGTCGCCCATTCCGGTCACGACGATTGGCATTCCGTTGCTCCCCGCAACGCGCCACTGCCCATCGACCTTCTTCGTGTCCTCGAGATGGATTCCCTCCCGACGCTCGGTCTGGAAGACGACGGCCGCATTCCGGGAGTTCTCGTCGTACGTTCTGTCGTCGTCGAACGGGAACGGCGGCAGGACGACCCGGACCCCGATCTGGTAGCCGTTGTGGACCTCCAGTTCGGGATCGGTGCCGTGTGCGAGGTCGTAGAAGAACTCGCCCGTCGACGACTCGATGGACTCTTGCTGTAACGCAATCGTCGGATATCCGAACCGCGGCGTGAACTCCAGCGGATAGATGCCGTCCTCGTTCACGATGCAGTTCAGGTCGATGCTCCCGACGTACCCTTCGTCGGCGAGCCACCCTTCGAGTTTGCCGAAGGTCTCTTCGAACAGTTCGTTCTGGCCGGCCCAGAACATCGACGTTCCCATCTCACCGGTCGACGGGCCGATATTTCCCGGGAACAATTTCTTGTGCTCGAAATTGAAATTGACCCGATCGATGAACTCGGTGCCGTCGAAAAACCCGCAGACGGCAATCTCGACCCCTTCGACTTTTCGCTGCAGTTGGAAGCCCTTCATCCGGTGTCCCCACGCCTTCTTGTACGCCGTCAGCATGTCGACGACGTCGCTACCGTCGGCCTCGTTACCGACGTACAGGAGTCGCTTGACGTTCTGGACTTCGCCGAGCGGTTTGATGACGTACGGGGCGGGGTTCTCCCGAACGTGCTGAATCCCCGCGTCGAAGTCGTGGAAGACGTGATGTTCGATAGTGTCGACACCGTGCGCTTCGAGAATCTCCATCGCGTAGCCGCGGTCATCTTCGAGGTGATCCGTGTTTGGCGTCCCTCCGACCACGGCTGTCCCTTGCTCTCGGAGTTCCCGGGCGAGTTGGCCCGTTCCGATGTCCGAGCCGACCCAGATGTCGTCGAAGATTACGACATCGGCCCAGTCCACCTCCGCGCGCCAGTCGTCCGTCTTGGGAACGAAGCCGTCGGCGATTTCACGGTCCGATTCGGCCGCGATGTAGTATTTCACCTCGTGGCCCTCGCGGCGTATCTGCCAGGCGAGGTCACCGATCAGGGCCGCGTCCATCGAGACGAAGAGGAATCGATGCCCGTCCATACGGCTCCGATACGCGGCACGGATAAAATTTCACCGGGCTAACTAGATGCCGCAACCCGCCCGTCACAGAAACATCGCGACGAACAGGAGGGCGAACCCGAGGGCGATACAGAGGCCGCCGATGCGGCCGATCCAGGTGTGTTCCCGAACCTCCGACTGGTTCGTTTCGATGCGGTAATCTTGGAACTCCGCGTTGTACTCGACGTAGTTCGGCATCTGAAAGAACTCGACGAACAGCAGCGCACCGCCGAGTGCGCCGAGCGCCGATCCGAGCAACCGGAGCGTGTTCGCCACCGAGACCATGTCCGTACGGTGCGTGACGAGCACAAAAATCCTCGCGTTTATCAACGATACCGCGGCCACCAGCCCCGTGTCCCGAGGTCACCGTCTCGCGCTCGCCATCCTGTTGCTGACCGCCGCGACTGCCCCGGTCGGCACGGTTCCCGCCACCGCCGCCGACGGAGACGGCGCTATCGTCACCGCCGTCCCCAACCCCACCGCCGACGGCGACGCCGGCGAGTACGTCGTCGTTCGCGTTCCGACGACATCGGCGGCTAACTGGACGCTCGACGACGGGGAACGCGTCGTCGCCGTGCCCGCCGACCGTCCCGCGGCCCGCGTCGCCCTCACGGCCACTCCGAACGCGACGCGTCGACTGACGGACGTTCCCGTCGCCGCCGTCTCCCACCTCGCGCTGTCGAACGCCGGCGAACGCCTCCGGCTCCGTCGCGACGGCGTCGTCGTCGCGGCGCTCACCTACCGCGACGCCCCCGAGGGCGAGCGACTCGTCCGGACCGGTGACGGCACCGCGTGGCGACCGCTCGGCTACCAGCCCCGTGACGTACACCGGTACGGTCCCGCGGCAGTCACCGGGTTCGTCCTCCCCGACGCCCCGTCGCCCCCCGTCGAGACGCTCCGGGGCGCCCGCCGTCGACTCCTCCTCGCCGGCTACACGCTCACCAGCGACCGGGTCGTCGACGCCTTGATCGCCGCCCACCGCCGTGGCGTCGTGGTTCGCGTCCTCGTCGACGCCGACCCGGTCGGCGGCCGGACGGCGCGGGGCGCGGCGGCGCTCGACCGCCTCGCCGCTGCCGGCGTCGACGTTCGGGTGCTCGGCGGTCCCAGAGCCCGATTCGACTACCACCATCCAAAATACGCCGTCGTCGACGACCGGGCGCTCGTGCTGACGGAGAACTGGAAACCCGCCGGCGTCGGCGGGCGGAGTAGCCGTGGTTGGGGCGTCGTCGTCGACTCGCCGACCGTGGCCGCCGACCTCGCCGCCCTGTTCCGCGCCGACGCCGGGTGGCGGGATGCGTTGCCGTGGCGCCGGTTCCGCCGCGGAAAGACCTTCGAGCCGGGGGCGCCGGCCGAGGGCTCCTACCCCTCGCGGTTCGAGCCGACGGCGACGACGGCCGCCGAGGTCCGGGTGCTCACCGCGCCCGGCAACGCCGAGTCGGCGCTCGTCGGCGTGATCGACGGCGCCGACGACCGGGTGGACGTGATCCAACCGACCGTCGGCCGCCGCGACGGTCCCCTCCTGCGCGCGACGATCCGTGCCGCCGAGCGTGGCGTTCAGGTGCGTCTCCTCGTCTCCGGAGCGTGGTACGTGGCCGAGGAGAACGCGGCCCTCGTCGAGTGGTTGAACGGTCTGGCGGAGCGCCGTGACCTCCCGCTCACCGCGCGGGTCGCGGCGCCGGCGGGGCGCTATGAAAAAATTCACGCCAAAGGCGTCGTCGCCGACGGGGTCGTGGTCGTCGGGAGCCTCAACTGGAACGAGAACGCCGCCTCCGAGAACCGGGAGGTGGCGCTGGCCGTCCGGAGCGCGGCACTCGCGACGTACTTCCGGGAGACGTTCGCGGCCGACTGGCGGGGCGGGGGGCGCGTCGGCCGGACGACGTGGGTGGTCGTCGCGGGCGCACTCGCGGCGCTGGTGCTCGCCGTCGTGGTCGCACGGAAAACGATTCGGTTCGCTTAGGTGTCGAGGGCCGTCGCGCTCGACAGTGCCTCGTCGAGTTCGGCGTCGGCCATCTTCTCGACCAGCGCGTCGATCACCTCGCTCCGCATCCCCTGTACGAACTTGATCGAGCCCACGACGAGGTGGCCGCCGCCGGAGACGCCGCCGCCGACGACTTCGTCGTCGAGCTCCGCCACCATCTCGGGGATGTCGAGGCGGACGCCGTCGGAGCGGAGGACGGCGAAGTCGGGCCCGTAGCCGATGGTAATGACGGGATCACCCGTCTCCTCGACCTTGCGGTCGTGGAGGTTACCGGTCGTCTTGCCCGGTGCGGGGTAGGTGAAGCGGTGCGCGAAGTCGTCGAGATCGACGTGGTATAGGTGGGCGTCGTTTTCCAGTCGCTCGTGTTCGACGTGGGGGTCGAGCGCGGCGAGCTGGCGGTCGATGTCGCGTTCCGCCCGGTCGGCGAGGAAGTCGACCAGTTCCTCGTGGCGCCCCGCCTCGTCGCAGTCGACGTTGAGCACGTCGCTGACGAGCGTCTTGCCCTCGCTGTAGCGGAGCCAGTGGGCGGCGTAGTCGAGCGCCTCGCCGATCCGGACCAGATCCTCGCGGCCGTAGCCTTCCGCGTCCGCCAGGTCGACGAAGTCGCTCATCGTCTCGGCCTTCGAGCGGTCGGCCAGCCCGGCGACGGCGGGGACGTGCCGGAGTTCGTCGGTCATCTCGGGGTCGATCATCCGCGCGAGTTCGACACACATCATGCCCGTGGTGATGCGGTAGTCCTCGTCGACGAGGTAGGGGTTGACGTGTGCGTCCAGCAGGTCGTCGACCGCCTCGGGGTCGGGGTGGTGGTGGTCGACGACGACGATGGGCACGTCGTAGTGAGCGAGGTTCTTGTAGGCGGGCACGTCCTCCTCGGTGCTCCCGTTGTCGAGCATGAGCAGGAGGGGGAGCTTCTGCCCGTGGCGCTCCTGACCTTCGAGTGCGAAGTTGAGGTCGCGGGTCACGTCCTCCATCTCGTAGTACGGCGCCTTGCTCGGCAGGCGCTTGATGAGGTGTCGCGGCGCGCCGTCGTCGTCGTGAACGGTTCGGATGAAACGTTCGAGCGCCACTTGGACGGGAAGGGAGGCACACATCCCGTCACCGTCGGCGTGGTGGCGGACGCGGATCGGCCGCCCTTCGAGGACGGTCCGCCGAAGCTGTTTGGCGACGGCGCGGAGGTCCGGCCGCAGTTTCTCGAAGGCCGGCCACTCGACGAGCGGGTCCACGTCGTGTGGCTCGGCGCGTGCTTCCAGGCCGGCGTCGACGCGTTCGCGAACCTGCTCGGCGTCGTCGCCGGTCAAGCGCGTGAGCGACTCTACCTCGATCTGGGGGCTTCCCTCGTGTTCCTCGACCGTGCCCGAGATCCGAACGGCGTCGTCGAGTTCCACCTCGGGGTAGGCGCGAACGCCCGCGTCCTCGAAGGCGGTACAGGCGACGATACCGGTGTCGTCACGGCATCGGAAGACGGTCGGACCGGCGGTCTGTTTGATCTGGCTGATCGTCGCCTCTATCGTCACCGTCTCGCCGGTTTCGAGGGCGTCGACCGGCGTCACCGTCGGCTGGTGGTCGACGGCGACCGTCCGGTAGTCGTCGAGGTCGGCCTCCGTGAAGGCGATGTCGCCGTTCTCGCGAATCTCGTCGAGGCGGACGAGCAGTCGGTCGCCCACATCGTAGCTGTCGGTCAGGTTCGATTCGTGGACGAGTCCGGAGACGTCGTCCGAAACGTCGACGAAGACGCCGTAGGCGACGACACCGTTGACGACGGCGTGGTAGTAGCCGCCGACCTCGACGTCGTCGGTCGTACAGTCGGGTGCGAGATCGTAGACGATGGGGCGGGAATCGTCGTCCGCATCAGTGCCGGAATTCCCGGCAGTCCCTGCAGTCATACACGTGTGTGATCGGTGCCAGAAGTTAAGCCTTGCAGAATCCGGCGCTCGCTTTACCGCGGGCGGTACGCATCCGGAACCCTTAGAAGGAGACGCCCCCGACTCGGATATATGCGGTCGGAACCCCCCGTCGTGATGGGCCGCCGAAGTCGGGAGGCCGACACATGACGACGGTCGTCGCGCAGGGAACCTTCGACATCCTCCATCCCGGCCACGTCCACTACCTCGCCGACGCGGCGTCGATGGGCGACTCCCTCCACGTCATCGTCGCGCGTAGCGAGAACGTGACACACAAACCCGAACCGATCCTCTCGGGGCGGCAGCGTCGGGCGATGGTCGACGCCCTCGACGTCGTCGACGAGGCTCACCTCGGCCACCCCGAGGACATCTTCGTCCCCATCGAACGAATCGATCCCGACATCATCGTTCTGGGATACGACCAACACCACGACGAGGCGGGCCTCGAACGGGCGCTTCGTGACCGCAGCATCGACTGCGAGGTCCGCCGCGCCTCGCCCCGCGAGGCCGACGGCGACGAACTCTGTTCGACGGGCCGGATCATCGACCGGATCGTCGAACGCCGCTGCTGACGCGGCGTCGAGCTCGGCCGCGGCCGTCAGTTGCCGCTCACGTGGGCGGCGAACATCGTCTCGGGCACGCCGCTACGCCGACAGTGTCTCGCTATCGACGCACGACCGGCCGTAAATTCGCGAAAAACGGTCGAACGCGCCGTTTCGTCCGGTTTGTTGTACGTCAGTACCGGCGGTTCGCCGCGCCGTCCCGACGAATGCGAATCACCGGGACACAGTCACAACGATCCGTCTCAGGCCCGAATCGGTGCCTGCGAGAGCGTCTCGTCGTGGGCGCGGATCACGTCGTCGTCGGCTTCGAGGTCACCGGACGAGTCGCCGCTCTGCTGTTCTTCCAGGAACTGCTGGTACTCGTCCTGTGAGACGACCTGAATCTCGAAGTACATCTGCGAGTGGGCGACGCCACAGAACTCGGCGCAGTAGCCCTGGTACGTCCCCTCTTCGAGGGCCACGGTCTTGATCACGTTCGACTGGCCGGGCATGGCGTCCTGTTTCAGGCCGAGTTCGGGGACGTGGAAGGCGTGTAATACGTCACTCGACGTGATATTGAAGTAGACGTCCTGTCCGGCTGGGATCACCACCGTCGGCGAGGTGCTCGCTATCTGCACGTCCTCCTGCGGGTAGCTCGCCTGCCACCCCCACTGGAAGGCCTCCATGTGGACGACCACGTCGTCGTCATCGGGAGCGATTTCCTGTGTGTCCTGTTCGAACGAGATGTTCTCGTTCGCCAGCACGCCGTACGAGGCGACGCCGACGAACAGGAGGACGATCGCCGTCGCGACCGTCCACGTGATCTCGAGTCGACGGTTCTCCTTGGTCGGCTTGGCTTCGTCGGCGTCCTTGAACCGATAGACGGTGTAGATCAGGATCCCCTCGACGAGGAGGGTGATCGGGACGGCGACGATCAACAGCTTCTCGTTCAGACCATTGATCAGTTCTGCGGACACTGACGGCTGGGCCGCCACGGGGTCGGCGACGAGGGAGAGAACCACCGCCGAGAGCAGCGACGCCAGCACGAGGCGCGACCGTTTCATACTCTATGGGGCGTTAGAATCTCCTCCGTAAATAGCTACTGATGGGCCCGGCGTCGGCGACCCATCCCGCACCCGTCGATCGTCGTCAGGTGAGAAAAAGCGGGGCGCATAAATAGACGGATTGCCAAGCGCCGACAGTGATCGACTCGTGCGAGACGTGACCGACCGCTTCCCCGGCCTCCTCGCGGCGAGCGCGATGGGCGTCTACCTGCTCTTGCTCGTCGGTACGACAGTCGCCGTGACCGACGCGGTCGAGACGTGTGCCGCGTGGCCGGCCTGTGGGTCGGGACTGACGCTCCCGACCACCGCCGCCGGCGCACTGGTCGTCGGCCACCGCCTCGCCGCCGTCGTCGTCGGCCTCCTCGTCCTCGCCGCCGGCGTCGCTGCGTGGCGCGCCACCCCCCGGCGTCGCGTCCGCGCCGCCCTCGGCGTCTCGCTTCTCTGTTACCCCATCCAGGCCGCCCTGGGTGCCGTCGTCGCCACGACCGGCGCGGCGGGGCTTCTCCCCGCCGCCCACCTGTTCGTGGGCATGGTCATCTTCGGCGGTCTGGTCGCCGCGCTCGCGTGGACGCTCGAAGAACGGACGGGCGACCCGTCGGACGGTCCGGTCACCGATCCCGACGCGCTCTCCCCGCCGGAGGCGCCGGCCGAGCCGCCCGAGCGACCGTCCCTCCCCGACGACCCGGTCGCCCGTGCCCGCGCCGTCGCCGGGGCGTACGTCCGACTCACGAAACCACGACTGATGTGGTTGCTCTGTCTCGTCGCCTCGGCGGGGATGGCGCTGGCCGCGGGGACAGCCCTCGCGCCGCGCACGGTCGTCCTGACGCTCCTCGGCGGCGTCCTCTCCATCGGCGCGAGCGGCACGTTCAACCACGTCCTCGAACGCGACGTGGACCGGCGTATGAATCGCACGAGCGACCGGCCGCTCGCGACCGACGTGGTGTCGGTTCGCAACGCCCTCGTCTTCGGCGGCCTGTTGACCGTGGCGTCGCTCGCGGCCTTCGCGGCCGTCAACTGGCTGGTCGCCGTCCTCGGCCTCGTCGCTATCGTCTTCTACAGCGTGATCTACACGCTCGTGTTGAAGCCGAACACGGTCCAGAACACGGTCATCGGCGGGGCGGCGGGCGCGCTGCCGGCCCTCATCGGCTGGGCGGCGGCGACGGGCGACGTCGGCCTCGGCGGACTCGTCCTCGCGACGGTCATCTTCCTCTGGACGCCCGCACACTTCTACAACCTCGCGCTGGCGTACAAGGACGACTACGCCCGCGGCGGCTTCCCGATGATGCCCGTCGTGCGCGGCGAGACGGAGACGCGAAAGCATATCCTCTGGTGGCTGGGTGCGACGCTCGTCGGCGCGGGCGTGCTGGCGACCTGGAGCGCGCTCGGCTGGCTCTACGTCGTCACGACCGTCGTCCTCGGCGCGGCGTTCCTGTGGGCGGTCGTTCGCCTGCATACGGATCGGACCGAATCCGCCGCGTTCCGCGCGTTCCACGCCTCGAACGCCTATCTCGGGGCGCTGCTTCTCGCGGTGGTCGTCGA
>Ga0102936_1000123_pt1 | contig 28608 bp, 36 predicted proteins | sample SalPon2_A_H2O_MG_FD_78502 | JGI IMG/M metagenome (GOLD analysis project Ga0102936, IMG submission 78502) | Salt pond water microbial communities from South San Francisco under conditions of wetland restoration - Salt Pond MetaG R2_A_H2O_MG | ecosystem: Environmental > Aquatic > Non-marine Saline...
CTTCGACGGACTCGGAGTTACTTTGGCTGCGAGTGTTCGCCCGGTGCTTGTTGTTTGATTCCCGCATTGGGGCGCACTCTGTTTCCAGTGTGGGCGGACACTCAAACCGCCAGTTTTCGGGCGCTCGGCCACACTGGGGTCGTAACCAGTGCGCCGACACCGATATATACGCCGTTTTGGAAGAAAAACGTTCGGGCATTGCCGCTGTGACGGCGCGTATCCACGCCGTGAACGACCTGGTATTGCGCCTGCTCCACATATAATAGGATGTCTGTTTTACGATCGGTTGGTCAAACGGCCCCAATAACCGATATACGGCTGTTGAGCGGCTATCAGCGATGATCAAGTGAACCGCCTCGGGGTCAAGCCCCGAGGCACTCCGCCTGCTCCGCCTGTAGATTCTTGAACTGAAGAACGGTTGACAGACAGTTTGAGTAATCTCGCGCATCTACTTGTCACTTGGCCGCATCACGGCTCCCGAATGTGGACATGAATAACCGGTAGTTGGTGGTCGATTCCAGCGATAGGAACGAATCGCAGTACGGCCGTTAGATCGTTTCCTCTAGAACCGCGAATGGTATTAGTGGGTCGGGGCGGATTTGAACCGCCGACTTCCGCCGTGTGAAGGCGGTGTCATAACCGGCCTAGACCACCGACCCGCGACTCGAATCTATCGCCGCCCCGGACTTAACGCTTTTCAACCCTACGCGTCGGTTCGATCGTTCCGGTAGGTATCGATCCGATCGCGGGCATCGGCGATCGCCTCGCGGGTCTCGCCTTCGGCTTTCTCCTGGAGTTCTTTGAGTTCCTCGCGGACTTCGTCGAACCGACCGGGTTCGGGCTCGTCCTCCTCTCGATCGATCAGATCGTCGACACGCTCTCTGACCGGAGCGAGTTCCTCGGAGACACCGGCTTTCGCGGTCTCTCCGGCACGCTTCAGGTAGTACTTGGCGTCCTCGAAGTGTTTGTTCATGATTGCGCTCGTATATACGAAAAGAATAAATATAACCATTGTGGCGTCCCTGACAGATCCGATCAAGGGAAGTCGGAAGCGGTGCACCCGGCGAGAGCGGACGTTCCCCGAGGCGTCAGGGTTATTGAGATGGCCACAGTACACTGGTGTATGAGCCAGAGCGTCGAAGCGCACGACGAACCGGTACAGGTGACGGAAGACGCCGCCCAACAAGCCCTCTCGCTTATCGAAAACGAGGGATACGATACGGACGAGGCCGGACTCCGGCTGTTCGTCCAACAGGGCGGCTGTGCCGGGCTCTCCTATGGACTCCGCTTCGATACCGAACCGGAGGACGACGACGCCGTGACCGAGCACAAAGGTCTCCGGGTCTTCATCGATCCGGCGAGTCAAAAGTACATCGACGGGTCGATCCTCGATTTCGAGGGCGGACTCCAGGGCAAGGGGTTCAACGTCGAGAATCCCAACGTCGAAAGCGAATGTGGCTGTGGCGAGTCGTTCCGGACGTAAGCCCACACCAACCGTTCCTGCGTTTTTTGTTCGTTTTGCGTTCGGCTTCCGAGGTGGTTAGTTCTCGAAGGTCACGAGCGATCGGGCCGAATTGGCGACGACGAGCGTGCTCGAAGTCGCCATCGCGGCGGCAGCGAAGAGCGGATTCAACAGCCCGGCCGCGGCGATCGGGATCGCGATCCCGTTATAACAGAACGCCCAGCCGAGGTTCTGGCGGATGCGGCCGTTGGTGCGATCAGCGATCGCGAAGGTCTCGGGGACCGACCCGAGGTCGTCGTCGACGATCACGGCATCAGCGGCGTCGCTCGCGAGTTGGGTACCGCTTCCGAGTGCGATCCCGAGATCGGCCGCGGCGAGCGCGGGAGCGTCGTTGCTCCCGTCACCGACCATCGCGACCGCACCCCGGTTTCGGAGTCGACGGACTGTCTCGGCTTTGGCCTCGGGCGGAACGCCGTCGAACACTTCAGAGACGCCGTCGACGTTCCGGAACCGATCCGCGGCGGCCCCTTCATCGCCAGTCAACACGACGACCGATCGATCCGCCGACAGCGTCTCGACTGCATCGCGCCACTCCGACCTGGGCGTGTCTCCCACGGCGATAATTCCCTGAGCCCGTCCGGCCCACCCCACCACGACCGGGATATCGCCGTTGGCTCTGATCTCCGCGATCCGATCGAGCGATTCGTCGTCGATTTCGATGCCACGATCCCGCAGGAGATCCGGATGACCGACGACAGTTTCCTCACCACCGACAGGAGCGCTGACCCCACGGGACGTTCGATCGAACGATCCCGGATCGACTGCGGCCGTACCACCGTCGGTCGCCGCGTCGTGAGAGCCGTCCGTTGGCTCGCTTCCGGCGTACTCGACGATAGCGGCTGCGATCGGGTGCTCCGAGAGCGATTCAACGGCTTCAGCCCGCTGCAGCACCGTGTCGGGCTGATCGGCGTGAACCGAAACGACCGACATCGAACCCTCGGTCAGCGTTCCCGTCTTGTCGAGGACGACGGTATCGATTTCCGGTGCGTCTTCGAAGACGGCTTCGGTCGTCACGATGATCCCGCGTTCGGTCGCCGTCCGAACGCCGGCGGCGATGGCGAGCGGCGTCGCGAGTCCTAACGCACAGGGACAGGAGACGATAAGGACGGTCAGGCCGAGCAGCATGGCGGCTGTCGGGGAGCCACCGGTGAGGAGCGTCCATCCGACGACGGCGGCCGCAACGACGATCACGAGCGGGACGAAGACAGTCGCGAGTTTGTCGGCGAGTCGCTGGACGCCTGGGGTCGAACTCTGGATCGACCAGAGCAACTCGACGAGGCGATCGAGCGTGCTCGTCGCCGTCTCGTCGACTTCGATTTCGATCGGCGCGTCGGTGACGACCGTCCCGCCGGCGACCCGATCGCCCGGACGCTTGCTCACCGGCGCGGATTCGCCGGTGATGAGCGACTCGTCGACTGCAGCGCTTCCCGATCGCACTGTTCCGTCGAGCGGAACCCGCTCGCCGGGACGGACGAGGAGTCGATCGCCGGACTCGACGGCGTCGATCGGGACCGTCTCGCCCGTGTCTGCGCGTCGGGCGTCCTCGATCCGTCCCTCGGTCAACTCCGAGAGTCGCCCGACAGCACGCTGTTTGATCTTGCTCTCGTAGTAGCCACCGCCGGTCACGACGAGGATGATCGCGACGGTCACGTCGAAGTAGAGGTCGGTCCGGCCGACCCCCATCGCAAGCGTGCTGTAGACGTACGCGCTCGTGGCCGCGAGCGCGACGAGGAGATCCATGTTCGGAACCCCAGCCCGAAGGCTGACGTACGCCCCGCGAAGGATCGGCCAGCCGGTATAAAACAGGACGAACGAAGTCATGACCCAGATGTTCGCGAAGACGTAGATGCCGTCGAAACTGCCGAAATCCGCGACCGGTTCGTACCCGAAATACGTCGGATACAGAAACAGCGCGTACCACACCATCACCATCATTCCGAAGAAGCCGCCCCCGGCGAGGAATTTCGCGATCTCGTTGGTGTCGTCGTTAGGGCGACCGTCCGAGCGCCGACTGGCAGTGTAACCGTACCCCGAAAGCAATCCCGGGATTTCGTCCTCCTCGAGAACGTCGGGATCGTACCGGACGCGGACGGTATCGGTCGCATAGCTCGCCTCGACGGCATGGATCCCGTCGTCGGTTTCGGCCCGGCTCTCGATGAACGCCTCACAGGTCGTACAGTGCATCCCGTCGACAGCGAGAAAGGCTGACTCGCCCGCACCGTCCTCGACAGCGGAATCGGGGTCCGTTTCCGAATCCCGATCGTCGATCGCCTCCTGGACAGCCTCTGCTTCACTATCGTCGAGGTCGCCCAGAGATCGCTGTACCTCCAAACAGCCACGACAGCAGAACACCCCCTCGACGTCGGGATCGGAAACCGGCGTCTGGGGCGTCGGAAGGTCACAGAGCCGACACGTCGATTCAGCGGGCGTCGAATCGTCGGTGTTATCGGACGCTGTCATCGGCCTCGGTCCGGGGAAACGATCGAAGCCGCCCTACTGGGAGCGGTCCGGGGTCGACGGATCGGGGCCGGTCGACCGGTCTCCATCGGTTACGCCGAGGCAGCGCCGTGGTGATTCGATTCTTCTGCCGGACCCGTGGCGAGAGCCATCGACGCCAGAATAATGACGACGTTTACTGACGCGACGATGCCGGCAGTTCCGAACCCGGAGAGCCAGTACCAAGCGATCGGAGCGAACGCCAGCGCACCCACCATCGCCGCCATCCTCGGAGTAATCGAGTCGGATGTCATGACCCTGAGTTAGTTCCAGATAACTAAAAATCATCGGCCGTGTCCCGTGACACAGGAATGGCAGGGGAAATAGATATATGAGGGCAATTTACATGTTCGTACATGAGTTCAGAGCTGGAACGGGAGATCGGACACGATGAGTTCGATCCGAAAGGAACGCTAGGGCTAATAACCATATACTTCTTGATACTTGTCGTCCTGTGGATCTTCATGTACTTTGTCGAGTTCGTCGGCGGTGATCTCACTGTCGTGGGGGTGATTGCATGAATATCCACACCTACGAGAAATTCTGGCTTCTCGCGTCGATGGCACTCATCGTCGGGTTCATCCTGACGATCACGTACGGGTCGGTCGGCCTCGGGATCGCGATGGTGGACGACTCCGAACCTACCGTCGATCCCGAGAACCTCAACGATCACCCGGATTTCGGGGATCCGGGCGTCGAAAAGGCCGGTGAAAACGAGTACGACGTCTACATCCGGGCCATTCAGTTCGCCTTCATTCCCTACCAGATCGAGGTGCCGGCCCAAAGCACCGTGACGTTCCACCTCACGAGCGGTGATGTGATCCACAGCTTCAGTGTCGTCGGGACGAACGCGAACACAATGATCATTCCGGGCGAGATCGCGACGGTAACGGTCGAAACCGAAGAGCCGGGCGAGTACGGAATCGTCTGCAGTGAGTACTGCGGCTCGGGACATCACGACATGGAAGCGCTGCTCACTGTCGTGCCACAAGACGAATTCGAACTGGAGGGAGACGAATGAGCACTCAAGATTCCACGTTCCTCGATCAGTTCCCTGCGGAAGCCAAAGTCGTCCGAACAACGTTCTATAGCGCCTTTGCCGCGCTCTTTGTCGGCGCGCTGATGGGCATCCTACAGGTTTTCCATCGGACGAACGTCATCCGGATCGTCGATTCTGCGGACTACTACTCGCTTTTGACGTTGCATGCAGTTCTTCTAGTCCTGTCGTTCTCGGTGTTCTTCCTCGTCGGTGTCTTCACTTGGGCCGTAACGACTAGCCTCGATCGGGGGCTGCAGGATCTCCGGTACACGTGGGCGTGGTACTCGCTGATGGCACTCGGATCGCTTTCGGCTGGCATCGCAGTCCTCGGGGCGTTCATTCCAGGTCTCGACATGAGCGCCGCCGTTCTCTATACGTTCTACGCGCCGCTTCAAGCCCATCCGCTATACTACGCCGGCCTCGCGCTGTTCATTGTCGGCACGTGGCTCGCCGGTATCGACTGGTTCCGTTCGTGGTGGGCCTGGAAGAAGGACAACCCCGACGAACGGATCCCGCTGCCGACGTTTATGGCGCTGACGACGACGCTGTTCTGGATCCTCTCGAGCGCCGGGGTCGCCGTCTCGGTGCTCGCTTTCCTGTTGCCGTGGTCGCTCGGCATCATCGATCAGGTCAACGTGCTCCTGACCCGGACGCTGTTCTGGTACTTCGGTCACGCAGTCGTCTACTTCTGGCTGATGCCCGCGTACCTGCTGTGGTACACGATGCTCCCGAAGATCTCCGGCGGGAAACTGTTCAGTGATCCGCTGGCTCGTGTCGTCTTCGTGCTTTTCTTGATCCTCTCGACGCCGACCGGGATCCACCACCAGTATCTCGATCCCGGCATCGCGGAGGGCTTCAAGTACATCGCAATGGTGAACACGATGTTCCTACTCTTACCGAGTCTGCTGACCGCGTTCACCGTCGTCGCCAGCATGGAACACGGCGCGAGACAGCGCGGTGGAAGCGGTCTGTTCGGGTGGCTCCGGGCGCTTCCGTGGCGTGATCCGGTCTTCACCGGGATGGCACTCGCCGGCTTGATGTTCGCTGCAGCCGGGTTCTCCGGGATGATCAACGCCGGCATGAACATCAACTACCTCGTCCACAACACGTGGTGGGTCGTCGGCCACTTCCATCTCACCGTCGGGACGGCAGTCGCGCTGACGTTCATGGCTGCCACCTACTGGTTCCTTCCACAGTTGACTGGGAAGAAGATCTGGAGGAAGTCGCTCGGACTCGCACAAGTGCTGATCTGGTTCGTCGGGATGACGTTCATGAGCAACTCAATGCACCGCCAGGGTCTGATCGGCGTCCCGCGCCGGACTGCGGAACCACAGTACAGTGGCTTCAATTACGAGCCCGCCGTCGGCTCGATGGCCGAACTCAATATGCAGGTCATCGTCGGCGGAACCCTGCTTTTCATCTCGACGCTTCTGTTCTTGACCGTCGTCGTGATGACCGTCCTCGGGGACAAGGTCGATGGGCTACCGGCCAACGGATACGCCGATACCCTCTCGGGGCCGGAGGACGCGCCGCTTATTCTCGATAACCTGAAACTGTGGGCGGGAATCGCCGTCCTGCTCGTGATCCTGGCGTACTCGCTGCCGCTCGCGTCAATCATCTCCCGGCGTGGTCTCTTCGGGCCGGGCGGAAGTCCCTCGCCGCAGTTCATCGATACGCTTTTGTTCGCCGGACAGGCTGTCGTTGACTCGCTGAGCGGGGTGATCAACTGATGCGGATCAGCCGGGAAGGACTTCTCGTCGCTATCGTGGTCATGGTCCCGTTCATCATCGAGCTCCGGACCGTGTTCGTCCATCTCGGTCTGGACGTATCGCTCGCACAGACGGCGCTACTGGGGGTCGTGATGATCGGCGCGCTCGTCCTGTGGGCGGTGGCACCGGATCTCCGAAGGCGACAACCGAACGGCGAGTAAGCACGGACCAGGGTTTTTCCAAGCGATCGGCATTCTGTCGGTTAGCAACGCTTGTTCGTACGCTCTTGACAGGCGTGCTGTTTCGTCGAGTTAGGAGTAACTCCGGATAAACATCCGAGAGAAACAAAACGATCGGAACGACTACACGGCGGGCGAACCGGTCGGGTCGTGGGCGGTCAGTACGCCTCGGCGAGCCCGGATAACGCCTCGTGTTCGGTCGTCGTGTGCGGCGCGGTAAGCGGTGAGACGCTGACACGTCCCTCGATCACTGCCCGTCGATCGCTTCCTTCCGGATCCGGGACGGATCCGCTCGCCATCAGTTCCCAGATCCGATCGTGGATCGTGACGGTTCCGTTACCGTCGTGTTCGGCGTCCATCTCATAAGCGTGCGAGGGGCGTGTGATCTCCATCGGCGCAGATCCCTCGTCGGGCGGTAACGGCGCATTGACGTTGAGGTAGTCGGCCGTCTCGAAGACGCCGGCGTTCGAGGCGTGTTCGACGAGATACCGGACGGAACGTGCGGCTTCGTCGAAGTGGACGGGATCGGGAGAAAAATCCTCGAAGGAGATGTCGCCGGCCGGAAAGTACACTGACGCGGCGATCGCCGGCACATCAAAAAAGGCCGCTTCGACAGCCGCCGAGACGGTGCCCGATCGCCCGAGCACGTACGCTCCCAAGTTCGCCCCGTGATTACAGCCGGAGACGACGATGTCCGGGTCGAGATCGAGCGCGCCCAGCCCCGCGATGACGCAGTCAGCGGGCGTTCCTTCGACAGCGTACCCGAGTTCGTGTTCGAATAATTCGACGTCGGCCGAGAGCTGTCGGCCGACGGCACTTTGATCATCGGCCGGAGCGACGGCCGTCACGTCGGCGATCGGCGAAAGCCGCTCGTACAGCGTCCGGAGGCCGACTTCGTCGATTCCGTCGTCGTTCGTGAGGAGAATATTCATACGACGCATGGGGGCGGCCGCCGCAAAAGCCCACCGCTGTCGGGGATCGATGGTCGGATAGCGGATTACCGGACTCCGAGCAGTTCGCCGACGTTCTTGAGATACATCGGCACTGCCGTCCGTCGGGCTCCATCGACTGCCCGGCGGACGGCGGGCCCGACGGTATCGAAACAGCCCTCACCGTGACCGACGAGCAGCCGATCCGGATCGTATTGCCGAAGCCGCTTCGGCGGGAACGGACGTAACATCGGATGGACACCGAGCGTTTCGTCGGGCGCACGGAAGTGATCGGCTGTTCCTAGCGCCTCGGGGACGACGAGCGTCTCACCGTCGAAGAGAACCGCCTCCTGCCACAGGGGGTTGTCGACAAGACGAATCGCATCGAAGCCGGCCAGCCGACCCTCGAACCGTTTGACGGGCGCGTCAAGATTGTCGGCAACGCCGCCCATCCACTCCGGAACGTAGACTGAAACGTCGTGGCGGTTCGCGATCGTCGCAGCGTCGCGCTTGTGTCGATCGAGCAGCACGACAACGCCGGCAGGATCGGCGTAGGATTCGAGAAGTTCGTCTAATCCGGCCGCGTCGACAGGATCGAGGATCCACAGCCTGCCGTCGCTCTCGACGGCGTGGGCGGTCCGCTGCATCGTCTCTTCGGGGTAGGCGATCCATCCGACGCCGCTGTCGAAGCGGTCGACGACGGCCAACTCGCCCGTTCCGGAGCCTTTCATCGGCATACGTTGCGATAAGGTCGACGGAGATATAAACGCGGTCCCTACGGCAGCTTGGCGACGAGAGTCAGGAAGTCCTCTGTACGGCTACCGGATGGTACTCTCGATGGCGAAGGGAGTGAGATTTTTTAGGCTGCCAACGAACTGACGTCTGTGGATCCGACAGAGCCCATCTCCCGACGCCGTATTCTGCTCAGCCACGGGAGTGGTGGAGCACTCGCCGTGTTGGCCGGCTGTACCGACGAAAACACAGAGATTGGGAACGGGTCGTCGAACGGAACCGGGGACAGAGATGGAAGCGAAGACAGAAACGGAAACTCGGACGACAGCGACAGCGATTCAGGATCCGAGAGTGAGGCGACCGACAATGAAACCCAGTCAGGAAGTGACGATACCGACGACAGCACCGGTTCAGAGACCGAAGAGTCGGACGACAGCCTTGATCTTCGAGAAGCCAACGTCGTGGACGTCTCTTTCGAGGGACAGGACGGGAGCTACACGTTCGACGTGTCGCTGCGTCACGACGACGACGGCGAAGAGGGGTACGCGAACTGGTGGCAGCTCGAACGACCGGACGGAACACAGCTCGGTCGCCGGGATCTCACCCATCCGCATTCACAACAGCCGTTTACGCGCTCGGAGACGATCGAGATACCCGACGACGTGGACTGCGTCGTCGTCCGTGGACACGATCAGACGCACGGATACGGCGGGCTGGCGGTAGCTGTCGATCTCGGTTCGGGAACGATGCGAACAATCGATCAAGGGACGGAAAAACAGCCTTTCGAGGCCGAGATGTGTCCCGGCTGACCGCCGATCGGCCCTTCACATTTATTCGCGATCGAATCGAACCACTGGATATGCTCGATTCGTGCCGCTGGCTCGCGCTGGAGGTCAAGCGTCCCGATCAGGTCGGCGACTTTTATCGAAAGCACCTGTCGGCGTCGGTCGTTTCCAGTTCCGACCGCGAACGGGTTCTCGACGTCGGCGGGACGTCGGAACTTCGGTTACGCCGGCCCGACGGCGTTCCCCGCGGCGGACTCCACACGCACTACGCGCTGTCTTGTCCCGCAGATGCCTACGATCAGTGGTGGGACAGCCTCGACCGCGAGTTCGATCTCGAAGAGGTCGATTTCGGCAGCATGCGCTCGCTGTATTTTTACGATCCAGTCGGTAACTGTGTCGAAATCGGCGGCAGAGACGACGTCCAGGGGGTCGAAACGCCGACGCTTTCGGGAATCTTCGAAGTCGTCTTCGAGGTCGAATCCCTCCCCGATGCGGAGGCGTTTTACACCGATCTCGGTTTCGAGATCGTCGATCGAGGAGAGAATCGCCGACGGACGCGACTCACCACGGGACCGTTCGATATTGAACTGTGGGAACCCCATATCGGACTGGCAGGCGCTCGGGGCGGCGTCCACGTCGACATCGGTATCGAAGCGGAGGATCCGACGGCGGCCACCGACGCGGTCGGGGAACAACTCACGAAACGGGAGTCAGTTACCGACGGTGTCCGGATCCGGGATCCGGACGGTCATTATTTGACGCTTCTCGATTAACCCCGGCGCGTCAGTCGAGTCGGTCGGGATCGATCTCCCGTCCCGGCGGCGAGACGACGAGGAACCCCCGGAAGTGCATCAGTTCGCCGCCGAGATCACGGATCTCGCGGGCGAACCCCGCCGCGAGTTCGTTCAGATCGCCCTCGACGTTCAACACGAGCACGTCGTCGTTTTCGACGTGTTCGATCCACGCTTCGGGGTCCGTCGTGCCGTCGAGGACGCCGAGGACGACCTGGCCGTTCGGGTCCGGGTCCTCAAGTTCGCCTTCGGCGGTCTGGAGATCGAGATCGAAATCGCCCATATCGACCACTCATCCCGAGAGAGAAAAAGCCTGCCGGCGTGGTTTCGACGCCCAGTTAGAGGAAACACAACCGGGGACTGGGAGACGCGTCCCTTTTGTCCATCCGACACGAATCGCGTGGTGTGACGGACGAGCCTGCCGATCTCGACGAGACCTCGGTCGATGTCGGGACGTTGTATGACGTCCTCGAAGCCCGATGTCGCCCGGTAGTGACGACAGCGGAAGTCGCGGCGGCGATCGAGTGTTCGATCGAAGCAGCCGAAAGGGCGCTCGCTGAACTCGCCGACGGAAGCGAGATCGGCCGGCTTACGACCGACAGTGGAGACGACGTGTGGTTTGCCGGCCGGATCGGTTCGGACGACGAACGGCTCACTGTCTTCGAATCCCGCCGCCAGATCGTCGCCGATCGGCCGACGCAGTACACGCGGGCGCTCCTGACGCAGTTCGCCCACCTCGAAGAGACGAACCGCGAAGGCGGCTACGTCTATACCGTCCGTGAAGAGGACATCTGGAACGCGCCCTACGAGACGCTCACGGAACTAACGGCGACGGTCCGGTCGGCGCTGGGTGGCCACTACGAGGCACTGGAAGAATGGATCGAGGGACAGTGGGAGCGCGCGCACAAGTTCCGGCTCACGACCCACGAGGACGGCTACGTGGTTCTGGAGAGCAAAAGCGCCGACCTCCTCGGCAATGTCGCTGAGCCAAAACTCGACGATGACGTGTTGCGAGCCCGGATCGGCGACGCGACCGCGTGGGTCGCCGACGACAAAACGGCCGATCTCAAACGAACGCTCTACGAGGCCGGCTACCCGGTCGAGGACCACCGAGATCTCGAAACCGGCGACGACCTCGAGTTCGAGCTCGATCTGGGGTTACGGCCCTACCAGGCCGACTGGATCGCCCGCTTTGCCGACGCCGGCTCGGGCGTGCTCGTCGGACCCCCAGGTTCGGGTAAGACGATCGCCGCTCTGGGGATCATGGCCGACGTCGGCGGTGAGACGCTTGTACTGGTCCCATCCCGAGAACTCGCCGCTCAGTGGCACGAGGTTCTCCTCGAGGAGACGACGCTATCGGCCGACCAGATCGGGGAGTACCACGGCGGACAAAAAGAGATCCGACCAGTGACGATCGCCACGTATCAGACAGCCGGGATGGATCGGCACCGACGACTCTTCGACTCTCGGAAGTGGGGGCTGATCGTCTACGATGAGGTCCATCACATCCCGAGCCCGATTCACCGCCGGAGTGCGAGCCTACAGACGAAACACCGGCTCGGACTGACCGCGACGCCGGTTCGGGAGACTGAGGATCAAGAGCAGATCTATACGCTCGTCGGCCGGCCGATCGGCACCGACTGGGAGGCGCTTTTCGACGCCGGCTACGTGGCCGAACCCGAGGTCGAAATCCGGTTTCTGCCGTGGGCCTCGGAACTGTATCGCAACGAATACGGGTCGGCCGTCGGCCACGAGAAACGCCAACTCGCGGCGACGAACCCGGCCAAAATCCGCGAGATCGCCGCGATACTCCACGAGAACCGCGGCTCGAAGGCGATTATCTTCGTCGAGTTCCTCGAACAGGGAAACGCGATCGCCGAGGAACTGAACGTTCCGTTCATCAGCGGCGAGACCCCACACGCCCGCCGAAGCCGGCTGTTCGGCCGGTTCCGGAGCGGCGAACTGGACACCATCGTCGTCTCCCGTGTCGGCGACGAGGGGATCGATCTGCCCGACGCGGAGGTCGCGATCGCCGCCTCGGGGCTCGGCGGCTCCCGGCGGCAGGGAACCCAGCGCGCCGGCCGGACGATGCGCCCGATCGGGAAGGCGCGGATGTACGTCCTGGCGACCCAGGGCAGCAGGGAGGAGGACTTCGCCAGAAAACGGACGAAACACCTGGCTGCTCGCGGGGTCCGCGTCCGGGAAACCGAACCGGTCACGGTAGGAACGGAGACGACGACCGACGGCAAAAACGGCGAATTCTCCGTGGTCGGCGAAGAATGAATTAAGACGGCTCGCCGCGATGTCCCACTGTGAGAACCGGCGACGACGGGAACGAGGAACGGCGTCATGACCGGCTAGCTCGACATCCGACCACGGGCCCGCGTAACTCGCTTTGGTCGTGGCCCGACGCGAAGCACCCGCTTCGGGTCGTTTTCAACTACGTCTGCATCGTCCTCGCGCGTCACGCCCCGAGTCTCAGGGTGAAAAACTGGCTCCTCGGACTCGCCGGCGTGACCATCGGGACGGGCGTGTCGTGGGGACTTGAATCGACGCCGGACGTGTTCTGGCCCGAACTCGTCACTGTCGAGGACGACGCGATCGTCGGCTACGACGCGACGCTGCTGTGTCACGAATTCCTCCACGAAGAGTACCGCACCGGCGAGGTTCGGGTCGGTGAGCGGGCAATGATCGGGGCCGGCGCGGTCGTTCTGCCGGGCGTCGAGATCGGCACGGACGCCCAGATCGCAGCGAACTCGCTCGTCGCCGAGGACGTTCCGGCAGGTGAGACTTGGGCCGGGGTGCCGGCCGAACCGGTCGATAGAGACGAGACGTGAGGCGGTTACTCGAAGACGACGCCGTCGTCTCGGAGCGATTCGATATCGTCGCTGATCGTTTCGGCCTGTCGGGGATCGATCGCGACCTGCACCTCGTTACCGGACTCGTCCGTCGCGACGATTTTGAGTTGGCTGTCGCCGAAGGCACGGGCCTCGATCGAGTCGACGTCGAAGAGCTTTGCGCTTGCGGCCTTGTTCGTCGGTCCGACGTTCTTGAGACTACCGTCCTTGAGTTCGATCATGAACGAATCGAGGTTGAGATTCAGCACGGCCGGTCTTTGGCCGCGAACGGCCTAACTATTCGCCCCGAATCCGCACCGCGCCCTCGCGCAGCACTTTCCGATTGGGGAGGATATACTCCTCGCCATCGCGTTCGACGTGGGTGACGAAGACGTCGATTTCCTGGACGATCCCGCGGTGACCATCGATTTCGACCTCATCGCCGATCGCGTACGGCTCGCTCATGAGAAGATAGATCCCGGCCGCGGCGGACGAAAGGAGGTCCTTGAACGCCAGTCCCCCGAGAAAAAAGAGACCAAACGCGTAGGCCGCAAGGAGGATCAACAGCGCGCCCGTCGCGACGCCGAGTTGCGACAATGCGATCAGGACGGCGACGTAGAGGAGCGAGATCTTGAGTAGCGTCGAAACGACCGTGACCTCGGGAAGTTTGATGCTCTTGAGTCGCTCGTCGACGACGAGTTCGGCCTTATCAGCGACGACGAGACCGACCAAAACGACGAGAACGGCGACGAACAGCCGGGGGAGGAATCGACCGATCGTCTCGACGAGCGCCGGTTCGGGGACGAGCCCGATCGTCCGCCCGGCGTACAGCGCTGCGACGGCGAACACGAAGAGGCCGGAGAGCTGCGCGAGCAATTGCACCGTCGAACTCCCGAGCTGTCTGGCGGTTCGTTCGAACGGTGTGCCCTCGACGGTCTCGTCGACGCCGGCCGCGACGAGCACGCGACGGACCGAAAACGCCGCGATCGAACCAACGACGAGGCCGGCGAGCAAAATAACGACCGCTATGAAGAGGTTCTGTTCAGGGGCCGACAGGCTCTCGAACCAGCTTCGGACCTGTAACGGATACATCAGTACTCCTCCGGATCGAGTTCGAGGATTATTTCGCCGCCCGAGAAGGCCCGCACGAGCCCGTCGGATTCCGAGAGCACGACCGCGACGGCGTTCGTATCCCGCGTGATCGCACCCGCCGCCATGTGACGCGCGCCGAGCCCCTTCGGGATGTCGACGCCCTCGGCGGCGGGTTCGAGATACCGGTAGGCCGAAACGATCTTCCCCGAATCCGAAATGACGAAGGCCCCGTCGAGTCGGGAGAACTCTTTCAGCATGACGTCGACGATCGGATCGCCCACGTGGACGTGGCTCTTCTCGAAGGGGTTGTAGCTGAGCGGGCGGGACTTGTTCATCACCTTGCCGGCGTCGCCGACGACGAACAGCGCCCCAACCCGCTTGCCCTTCTGTCCCTTTTTACCAAGTTCGATGGCGACCTCTAGGACGTTGCGGATGACCGCCGGTTCGGCGCGGCTGTCGACGAAGAGTTCGTAAACGCCCGATCGATCGAAGTTGCCCGCCCGGACCCGCGTGACTGTGTCGATGTCGTCGCCGAACAGTCGCAACGCACACGCGACCCGGTCGCCCTCCTCGATGAAGTCGTTTTCGAGCCCGCCCTCGATCCCGAACCGGATCCGCTCGCGGACGTCCTCGAACTCCAGGGGGAGTTCGACGTAGTCGTCGGCATCGACGGCGTTCTCGGTGCCGACGACGACGACGGGTTCGTCGGCTTCGAGGAACCGCTCGTAAAGCGACCCGCTCGGTGAGAAGAGAAACGTTCCGTCGACATCCGACACAGTGTCATCCAGCAGGTCGCCGAGTTGACTCATCGTTTATGCTTCCCAACCAACGGAAAAAAGCGTTGCGGGCGGTTCGGCGGGCGATAACGGGCTCGACGTGGTTCTCCGAACGAGCAGATCTGTAGAACTCAGAGACGTGCACAACTCGGTGAGCCTGCACGTTCATCGACGACATAGGACGTTCCTCGGCGAATCTCGCCAACGCCTCGTGTGAGGTTCGATTCGAACGTCGGACAGTTTGTGCCAGGCGGTTCACCACTCGCTACCGTCGGCCAGATCGACCTCGCTATCGAGTTTCGAGGACGGGCAGATGTCTTCGAGCACGCAGTCCGAGCAGTCCGGGGTCCTCGCCGTACAGGTCTCGCGTCCGTGATTTATCAACAGATGTGTAAATTCCTTCCAGTCGTCTTCGGGGACGATCTCCATGAGATCGGACTCGATCCGTGCGGGCGATTTCTCGTCGGTCAGCCCGAGCCGCCGCGAGATTCGCTGGACGTGTGTGTCGACGACGATCCCCGTAACGACTTCGTGGCCGTGCTGGAGGACGACGTTCGCGGTCTTTCTGCCGACCCCAGCGAGGTCGGTCAACTCCGACATCGTATCGGGGACTTCGCCGTCGTGTTTCTCGACGATGTCTTTGCAGGCTGATTTGATGTACCCTGCCTTGCTGTTGTAATAGGTGATCGAATCGATCGCTGCTGCGAGTTCGTCTTCGGTAGCGTCGGCGTAATCGTCGGGTCCGTGGTACGTTTCGAACAGTTCTTCGGTCACGGCGTTTACGCGCTCGTCGGTGCACTGTGCCGACAGCACGACAGCGATGAGCAATTCGAGACGGCTCGAGAACCGAAGCGATATCTCCGGGTCCGGATACTGTTCGTAGAGGCGGTCCAGTACGGTGTCGACCTGCGCCTCACGAGACGAAAGCGGCGTGCCCATACAACTGGAAGTGGGCGGAGACTCCTTGGCACTGTCGGGTTCAAGACGCCTCAGGCGATCGACAGCGCCGGCGTCGGGTTCGAGTCGATCGGTGGCTCGCGCCAGACAACCCCGTCGTTCGGCGCGCTGTCGACTGCCGTCGCGGCGAACAGCGCCGACAGCGTCCAGATATCGTCATCGGCGACCTCGCACTGGAGACAGACGATTGAGATCCGTTCGAGCCCGTCGATCTCGCACCGAACGCCGGTCTGTTGCTTGACGAGTGCGGCGACGGTTTCGGGGACTGGATCGGTATTGAGCACGCCGCCGGGGAGTGACCACTCGTCGCCGTCCGGCAGGGCCAACACGCCCGAATCGCTCTCGACACGAACCCGGATCGACGCCCCGTCCGGTTGGTCTTTGAGCGCCGCGAACTCGTCGGGGTTGACCCCGATCGTCGTCTGTTGGACGTCGAAACGATTGTACTCGTCGTAGAGGACATCGAGGTACCGAGACGCCCCCTCCGAGAGCGAACAGTCCATATCGATGCGAAGAAAGTTGGAAAGATAAACCCACGGGATCGTCTTTTGCCCGGTCGGCGCTAACGAGCGGTTAAATCGTAAAACGAGGGGATCAGAGAACGTTGGTCGTGGTGACGGCTTCGATCGCGGCCGTTTGTTCGATGCCGTCGCCGAGGATCGTATAGCGGTCGCGAATCTCATGGGCAGTCGTCATCGCCCGGATGAACTGCTCGTCGTCGATACCGAGTGCATCCACAGTCGTCGGCGCATCAATGCCATCGAGCGCGTCGCGGACCCGCTTCCAGTCGCCGCCTTCGCCGCTGTGGAGATATTCCGTCACGATCGAGGCGACACCGACCTGGTGGCCGTGCAGCGCCGTTCCAGGGGCGATCCGATCGAGCTGATGGGAAATGAGGTGTTCTGCTCCCGAAGCCGGCCGCGAAGAACCCGCGATCGACATGGCCACGCCCGAAGAGACCAGCGCTTTGACGACGACCCAGGCCGATTCCTCTAAGCCGCGTTTGATCGAGTCGGACCGATCGACGAGCATTTCGGCGGTCATCTGTGAGAGCGCGCCGGCGTACTCGCTGTACTCGACATTCTTCAGTCGGTGGGCGAGTTTCCAGTCTTTGACTGCAGTGTAGTTCGAGATGATGTCGGCACAGCCCGCGGTCGTCAGCCGCCAGGGCGCGTTCGCAATGAGTTCGGTATCAGCGATCACGGCGAGCGGTGGATGGGCGGCGACGGAGTGCCGAGAGTCGCCGTCGGGGACCGATCCCCGACCAGAGACGATGCCGTCGTGGCTCGCCGCCGTCGGGACGGAAACAAAGCCACAGCCGCGCTCGTCGGCGGCCATCTTCGCGATGTCGATCGGCTTGCCGCCGCCTAGCCCGATGAGATAGCCGGCGTCGATCTCTTCGGCTGCCGCCATGACGTCCTCGACGGCACTGAAACTCGCCCGCTCGACGATCGTAATGGCGGGGTCGACGCCGACAGACTCGAACGCCGCCCGGACGCGGTCGGCGGCGAGTTCGTTGGGCGTCGGGCTTGTGACGATCAGCGGGCGGCCGTCGAGAGAGAGCTCTTCGACGGCATCGACGACCCGATCGAGGACGCCGTGCCCGACGACGACGTTCCGCGGGAGGCGGATCCACGTCGATTTCTCGAACATACCGGTTCTGTGTGAGGTGGGGATAAAACCGTTCCCCCAGCGAGTGCTAGACGACTGTTCCGAGAACGTCGATGAGCCGCTCTTCGGCTTCCCTGTCGGGGCCCTTTTTTGTGCCCGTCCGGTCCGATTCGCGATGCTCTGCGACCGTCGTCTCGAGCGCCTTCCGATGCGGCGTCGGCTCCCAGCCAAGCGAGCGGAGCTTGGTCGTCGCAAGGAGATGCGGGTAGTCGCGGTAGAGCGGAAAGTCATCACGCGAGAGATCGACCGCACCGAGTTCGCGCTCACTCGCGAAGACGGGATCGACGTCCGTTCCGCAAGCTTCGGCCAGCAGATCGATCCATTCAGCCAGGACGGGGACGTGACCGTCGCCGGCGTTGTACGCCGCACCAGCAGTCCCCGATTCGGCGACTGTCCGAATCGCGCTCGCGACGTCTTTGACGTAGACCAGATGTCCGAGATTCGTCCCGTCGCCGGGAACGACGAGTCGGTCGTGGGTGTCGACACGGTCGATCCAGTAGTCGAGCCGTTCGGTGTAATCGTGGGGGCCGTAGACGATCGGTGGCCGGACCGACATCGCGTTGACACCGCGGTCGGCGGCCGCAAAGACTGCCCGATCGCCCTCCGCCTTCCGCTGTCCGTACGTTTCCGGCGAGTCGTCGGTCGCAGCCTCGACCGGACAGTCCTCCAGTGGAGTCTCGGCCTCCCGTCTCGGGACTCGGTCGGCGCCGTAGGCGTCTCCTGAGGAGACGTAGACGTACGCGCCCGTGTCGGCGAAGATATCCGTCGCTACGTGGACGTCGCGGGGGTGGTAGGCGACGCAGTCGACGACTACATCCGGCGAAAGATCGAGGCCGGCCCGCCGAAGGTCGGACTCCTTCGTTCGGTCTCCCTCGATGTGATCGACTCGATCGTCCGCCTCGAAGGGATCGTCGTGGGTCCCGCGGTTGAAAAGCGTCACCGCGTACCCGGCGTCGAGGAACTCCTGGACCGTGTGGCGGCCGACGAACCGGGTGCCGCCGATGACGAGTGCGTGAGCAGCCATGCCGGATGTGGGAGGCGGGCGGCGAAAAAGGATGTGGAGCGCATTCGACGGACGAGTACTAAGGGATGGTGCCGTGGGCGCGGAGTCACTCCGAGCTGACCACGGACCGGTCCCCATGTTGTCGGATCTCGAGGAGCGTCTCGACCCCCTGTCGATCGAATCGCATCGGTCGCCGCCACCACGGGCCTTTCCCCGAGTCGCTCGACAGTTCGGTGACGAGTCGGTTGGCATCGACGCCCGCAGTCGGCGCGGAGAGCGGCACCGCAACGTCGTACAGTTCCGAGTCGGCGTCCTCGCCCTCTAGTAGGACCCTCGCGTCGAAAGCGTCGCGTTTGCAGTGGGCGTTGTGTTCGAACCGGGACCGCTCCCGCTCTGAGAGCCCGTCCGTGGCGTCGATCGGATCACGGGCGAGCCGGAACTGCCCGATGACGTAAGCTCCCCACTCGGGAGCGATCCACTCGGCGGTGTTCTCGTCGGCGGTCGAAAGCGTCGCATAGAAGAAGACGTAATCGCCCGCGTCGAGTTCCAAGAGCGGACCGGCCTTGACGCCGTGGGGGTCGCCGTAGGTATACGACTTACAGCCGTGTATTCCCGCAAACGTCGGATCGAGGTGGACGGGAGTGTCAGCGACGGAACTGACGTCGATATCGAGATCGAGATCCGCGTAGGTCGGCACCGAAACGTCGTCCCGCGTCTGTTCGGACTCGGGGATCGGAACGTACTCGAAGCGACCGCCGGCGTAAATCGGCCCGCGGAACCCCGGTTCGTTTGTGTTCGCTCCGACGTTGATCGCAACGCCGCGCATGGCGGCTACCAGTACGAACGTGGGTTCTCGAGCCACCGCCGGTTCCGCGCTCCTACCCCGATCATAACCAGCAGTAGCAGCGCAACGAACGCCAGGGTGACGGCAGCGGGCAGCACGTTACCCCCGACGGAAAAGGTAGTCGCGATCAGTTCGACCGCCGCGCCGGCGCTCCAGACGACAACGAGAAGCACGATCGCAGTCGTGAGTGACTTCTTTGAGTTCATATCAGTTCGTGGTCGCGTATCGTATAAAATGCACCGTCTCATGAAACGTTTCGAACGACGGCTCGCGCGATCGCTTCCGGAGGGCCGATATACGACGAGAACCAATTCCGGAACATGACCACCGTCGCCGTGCTCGCCGATCCACCGCACCCGGGTACCGCGCTGTCGGCGCTGTCCGAGTCAACGCCGCTTTCCGAGCGGGAAGCGGCCGACCTTTATGAAGCACTGCTGAAGGATACAGTGTTGGCAGCCGAACGAAGTGGCGGCGAAACCCTGATAAACTACCGACCGGCCGATGCGCTCGGACTCGACATCGATCCGGAGGCCGAACTCCGGGACCGTCTCGCGGACGTCATCGATCCCGAATCGGCTCGATTCGAGGTGCAGGTGGGCGAGACGTTCGCCGGCCGCGTCGGCAACACGGCGACCCATCTACTGGAGACCGAGGAAGTCGGCACGGTCGGGATCGCCCGGCCCGAGGCGGCGCTTTTGGCCCGGACCGACATCGACGGCGCGGCGATGAAACTCCGTAGTTCACCGGTCGTCCTCGGGCCGGCCCCCGGCGGTCAGGTCGGCTACGCGGCCTTCGCCGAACCGATCGATTTCGCCGATTGTTACGCGCCGCCGGCCCTGGAGACCCTGACCGATCGGGCGCTCGATGCGGGCCTCGGGGTCGACTTTCTCGAAACCAAGCCGTTTCTCGAGACCGCCGACGATCTGGCCGCCATCGTCGTTGCGGTCCGAGCGCGGCAGCGGGCCGAGGCGGTCGTGCCCCCGCACCTTGCGGCGTGGGTCGAGGAGCGTGATCTCGTCGTGTCGGCCGACGGCGATCGACTGACGATCGAACGGTAACCGACAGGTCTTATAATCGTGCGGTGAAACGTCCGCGTGCGGTGGGATGGCAGAGCGGCCCATTGCGCCGGTCTTGAAAACCGGTGGCGCAAGCCTCCTGGGTTCAAATCCCAGTCCCACCGCCTTTTCGACGGACCGCGCCGACAGCCCAGAAACGGATACCCACCACCGATAGACGATGAATTACACTCATGGCATCGAACTGTTCGTCTATCTCGGAGTCGGGATCGCGCTGGTGGCGTTTGCGGTCCTCGTTGTCACGACGGTCGAAGCCGTGTCCGGCGCGCGTATCGTGTTCGGATAGATCGATATACGTCGAAACGGTGGCTTTCCTGTCCGGGACGCTTCGGCGGTCGATCCACGATCCGACCGCTATGCGTCCGGCGTCGAAACGAGGTTCTCGAGACCGTCGAGCGCGTCCGTCTCGTCCAACAGCCGGACGTTTTCCGCCACAATATCGGCAAGCCGGGGCCAATGTTCAGGCGAGTGGCCGGCGTTGTGCGGGGTGATGAAGACGTTGTCGAACGTCCAGAGTGGGTGATCGGATGGCAACGGCTCCGGGTCCGTAACGTCGAGGGCTGCACCCCGAAGGAACTGTGATCTGACCGCATCGACGAGCGCATCCGTCTCGACGAGTCCCCCCCGGGCGATATTGATGAGGAACGCGTCGGGCCCCAGCGTATCGAACGCCTCCCGGTCGACGAGTCCGCGCGTCGTCTCCGTGAGCGGACTTGCGAGCACGAGATACTCCGTCTCGGCGAGTGCGGCATGGAAATCCTCGTGGTCGAAACCGATGACTCGATCGGCCGGGCCGCCCTTCTCGGGAGTGTACCGGACGCCGATCGTCTCCACCTCGAACCCTTCGAGGCGCGTCACGATCGCTTGACCGATCGCACCCTGGCCGACGACCGTCACGGTGCTTCCCTTGAGTTCGTCCATCTGGAAGTGACGCCACTCCCGGCGCTGTTTTCGTTTCCACCCCTCATGAATGCGCCGAGCGAACACCAGTATGTGGCCGACGACGGTCTCCGCGATGTTCGGGGCGTGAACCCCCGACGCGTTGGTGACAGCGACGCCGGACCGGCGCAGTTCCTCCATCGGCAGATGCCCGGTCCCGGCCCACGTGCAGGCGAAGAGTCGCAATCGCGAGGCTTCCGCGAGCAGTTCACGGGGAATCGAGGCACCGGTGACGACGCGGGCCGTGCGGATCAACTCGCGTTCCTCGGCGGGCGTCGATGCCTTACGAACCGAGTAGTTCGGTAGTCGATCGCGGAGTGAGTTCGCGTAGGTGCCCGTCGAGAGGCCGTGTGCTCCCCGCCGCCGGACCAATACGTCGGTAGAATCGGACATGGGTAGCCGCAGGCTACAGACAGAGAACTGATAACTGTTTGTACAATCGACCCCGTTCTTACCTGACGATCGACACCGGAACGCTCGCTTTATCAACGACAGTTTTGGCGACGCTTCCGACTGCGGGTTCGCGGTCCTCGGAGTGACCGCGATGGCCCACATAGATCCGGGTCACGTCGGTCGATTCGACGTGCTCAGTGATCGCATTGGGCGGGTAGCCGCTCAGGAGTTGGGTGTTGATCTCGATGTCCGCATCGTGTTCCCGGATCGTCTCCCGGGCGGTTTCGCGAGCCCCACTCAGCGTCCGTTCGCCCCGTTTTATCGCCTTCTCTCCGCCGGGAAGTACGAGTTCTCCGTCGACCAGTTCAGCTTTCGGCGTCAGTACGTGGACGATCTCGAGGGTGGTTCCCCAGACGCTCGCATCGCTTGCGGCGTGTTCGACCGCGAGTTCGCTGACTGCCGAACCGTCCGTCGCGACGAGATATCTCATGATGCTTTCTGACCTCCCACGAAAGGACCGACGGTCCATCAATATTTAAACACCCCTGCCGTGACCGGCCGTGATCGCCGTCCGGAAGCGAAGGTAGTCCTTGGTGGCTCCCACTACGGTCGCGAAACGGGTGGCGTCGCGAAGCGACGCCGGACAATATTAAATACTATCCAGCCGTATGCTCACATTGGGCATGGAGCAACTCGTCACCGCCGTGACTATCGCCGCCCTGCTCGTAGTGGTCCATGCAGTGTTTGCGGTGTACCTCTATCGAGTCCTGTCCGCCGAACGGGAAACGGACGGCTCTCCGGCCGATGCGATCGATCAGTTCAGATCCGTGGCGTCGGACGAGACGCCCCGGACAGAGCCGGAACCGGAGCCGGATCTCGATGGTACGAGCCGGTCGGCGGTGGTATGTCCGACCTGCGGCGCTCAGAACGACCCCTCGTTTCAGTTTTGCCGGCGCTGCGTCTCGCAACTCTCGGGTGGTTCCGTCTCTCAAAACAGTGCGGCCAACGGATCGAGCGGCTGACACCACCGCCACTCAGCGGCGTTACCTCCGGTACTGCCGACTCGAGGCCGGAGCGATGGCGTCGGCGTCCGGAAACAGATACCAGACGAGCACGCCCCCAACGAGTAGCCCGCTGGCGATGGCGGCGACAGTCGCCCGACTCGACGCGCCGCCCTGGATCGCGATGAGCCCGGCCGAAAGGCCGACGAGTAGTACCGCCCCGAACTTCACCCAGCGGAGCGTCCGGATCCGGTCGTCGTTCGGGATCGGATCGACCACTATTCCGTCTCCCCCGGCGAAGAAACGTGCATGCCGGCGAACCGCCACGGCGTCGCGGGTTCGCTCCCCGCCCACGGCTCGTCCGGCCGTCGTTCCATGGGACCGCTCCATCGCGTCTCGAACTCGTATCGTCGGTCGGCCGCAACATCGGTCCAGGCCATGGCGACGTCGTCGGAGAACCAGGCGTATCCGTCCCGCTCGGTGACGACGAGTCGGTCGCTGTCGACCCGCCAGTCAGTCGTCGTTTCCGTCTGCGCCGAGAGCCCGGCCCGTATCTCCTCGTATCCAGTCAACCGTTCGCCGATTCCGAACTTGACAGTCGATTCTTCGCGTAGAAAGAACGGGAAAAGTGGCTCACCCCCGCGGAGCGCATCGTAGTAGGCTCGTACGGTCGCCTCAGCGTCCATACCGCCGCTACGATCCGGGGGGTCTTACCGCTACTGGAAGCGCCCGTCGGAGGTTCAGGCTAACCGGTCGACGATCGTCTCGCCGTCGACCACGAGATTGTAGGCGGCCTCGTCGTCGTTCCAGAGGACTAGTACGTTCTCGAATCGGAGCAAGGATCCGTACGGCGCCGTCTCTAGGTCGTCGTTCAGCGCGGATCGTTGTGTCAGGACGGCGTAATGATCCGTCCGTTCGGAGCCGTCGCTGATCTTGAACAGAGGATTGCCTTCCTCGGAGAGATCCGGCGACAGTTTCAGCGCGTCGATGTCGATCCGTTCGGTGACGTGACGCTCCGTGTCGGCCATCTTCGCGACCAGGTCGGGAGCCGGCTTGTACTGAATCGTCCGCCGGCCGTCCGTCCGGAGCAGCAAGTACGCGAACTGAACGGTCGTATTGCGGTAAGTCCCGTCGTCGTCGCCGGCGGCGTCAAGTCGTTGCTGGAACGTCGGCGACTCGATGTCGGGTTTCCGGGTGAACGTCCAGCCCCGATCGGCAGGGGATTCGTCGGGCCACAGGCGCACGGTCGGCGCGTAGACGGTCACGTCCGGACGCTTTTCGAGCACCGATCGTTCGATCTCACGGAGCCGAGTTGCGGTTCGTTCCTCCGCCGGCGACAACGCGAGAAGCGTTCCGTCGGAGGAGAGAGCCTTCAGGTACTGCGCCGCAACGTCAACCGGCGAGTCGAGTTCAGAGAGCACGTTCGCAAGGACGACCAGATCGTATTCGCCGTCGGGAACGAAGCTCTCGGCTGTCTCGCGGACGACGGACGCTTCGAACCCGTTCCGAGTCGATCCGAGCATCGAATCGAGGATATCGGCGGCGGCGCTCGGCTCGACGGCGTCGTACTCGACGAGTGTCTCCTCGGGGAGGTAATCGTGGACGCCGAGCGCTGGGCCGCCGACACCCGCTCCGAGTTCGAGTATCCGGAGCCGCCGGGTAAGGAGTCCATCCCGGCCGAGTTCGTCAAGGACGTACTGGATCGCTGCGTAGTAATCGGGGAGATGGTACAACGCGTATGCGAGTGCGGTTTCTTCGTCATACGTGACCGCTTCGTCGGCGAAATAGGCCGTTTTCAGCTCGTCGATCCGGGCCCTGAGACGATCGCCGGCCTCGCTTTCGGGCCACGCCGGTCCGTACCGATCGACGAGTAGTTCTTCGAAGCGCCGGGCGTAGGGCTCCGGGAACCGCTCGACGCCGTCGAACGTTGGGGTGATCGGTCCGTCTTCGACGGGGACGAACGTTCCGTCGTCGCGTTCCCTGACCCCGAGTTCGAAGGCGTTGTTTCTGAGCGTCCGTCTGACGACCGCCGGATGCGGCTTTCCCTCGACGTACTCGTAGATCTCTTCGGGATCGATCGGCCTGACGTTCCGGAGATACCGGGCGGTGTCGATGATCCCGTCCGTGTCGGTCATTCGCCGGCCTCCTCGTAGAGTTCGATGAAGGTCTCGTCGTCGGCTGCCGCGAGTTCCGCCGCGGCATCGGCGACCGACTCGCTTCCATCGAACCGCGCCTGGATCTCCGCGTACACTGCCGGCGTGTTGCCGGTGAGCCCCGATGCGAGTTCCGAGAGCGGCTCGGAAAGCGCCGTGTGGAACCGCGGATCGACGTCCCCGGCAACGAGTGCGTACGCCAGCACGGCGGTGTGGGCCTTCGCCTGGACGGTCTCCATCGCCCGATCGTGTTCCGTGACTGTCGTCTCGAACACCTCGTTGCCAGCCGATTCGAGAGCCGAACGCAGTCGTTCGATCGTCGGGCCGTCCTGGACGACCACCGTGGGAACGTTTCCGGGCGCGTTCGACGACGAAAACAGCGGATGAAAGCTCGCGGACTCGCGGCCCTCGGCGTGGGCTTTCAGCGCCGCGACCGAGTCGCGCATCTCTCCGGCGACGTCAACGACGGCCGCAGTCGCTTTCCCGGCGTGGGCTTCGATTGCAGCCGGGACTGCAGACATCGGCACGGCGAGACAGACAACGTCGAAGGTTTCATCTGTATCCAGCGGGACGGCATCCCCAGCAGTCATCTCCGCCGCCGCGTTCCGTGCTGCCGCCGGGTCGCGGTCAGCGAAGGCGACCGCCTCGGCACCGCTTTGACGGGCGAACCACCGGCCCATCTCTCCCGCGCCGACGACCAGCAATTGCATACCCTCCGGTTACCGCGCGGCGTTCAAAAGGGGTTCGTCTCTCATCAGGGGGTCCTGCCGAACGGCCAGTCACCGTCCCGGATCGATTACAAGCTCTTTGTCGTACTCAGTGAGATTCTCGTATCCGTCCTCGGTGACGACGACGAGATCCTCGATCCGGACGCCACCGACAGTGGGGTCGTATAACCCCGGTTCGACAGTCACGACGTTGCCGGCTTCGAGGTCGACATCCTGCTCGGAGAGGCGGGGGAACTCGTGGATATCGAGTCCAACACCGTGGCCGGTCGTATGAATGAACCCGGTCTGTGCGTCCGCGTCCGCACGCAACGTCGGCACGCCGGCCTCCTCGTAAACGTCACAGACGGCGTCGTGGACCGTGCTGCCCGACACGCCCGCCTCGATCGTCTCCAGGGCGGCCCGCTGGGCTTCGAGCGTGAGTGCGTACCACGACGCGACAGTTTCGGAGGGCTCACCGACACAGAACGTTCGGGTGAGATCACCGTAGTACCCCGTTTCCTTCGACCGGGGGAAGATGTCGACGATGATCGACTCGCCGGCTTCGAGCGGTCCGGATCCACGGTCGTGTGGATCGGCTGCGTCTGCGCCGCAGGCCACGATTGTCTCGTCGAGCGCGTATCCGTTTCGAAGCAGTTCGATTTCGATCTCTTCCTTGAGGCGTTCCGAAGTCAGCGCCTCCCCCTCGTAGACCAGCGTTCCGTCGTCGACCGATGCGGCCCGAAGCAGCGTTTCGGTTCGGGCCATGGCGGCCTCGTTCGCGTTCTGGGCTTTTCGGATACGTTCGATCTCGGTATCGGTCTTCACCGCACGGATCGACTCGATGACGGCGTCGGTATCCGCTTGCACGGTCACGCCGAGCTCGCGGAGTCCGTCGGCGGTTCCGAGCGGGAAATCGTCCGGAACTGCGACGCTCTCGACGTCATAGGACTCGAGGAACGCTGCGATCGTCCGATGTTTGCCCTCCGTCGGTCCGTGCTCGGCGACGTGTTCGCGATGGTTGTAACCAGCGTGGCGCTCGACGCTGTCGGCGCGGGCGGTCCGGTCGGCGCGACCGTACTCCAGTGCCGAGACGAGCAGCCGGGTCTCATCGGTGTACAGCGTCACAAACGGATCGGGGGCCGTGAACCCCGAGAGATATCGTTGGGTCGGATCCTCGCCGTCAGCCGTGATCAAGTAGCCGTCGACGCCCGTCCGATCGAGAAACGCGTCGAGTTCGGAGAGATCCATACCGATATTCCGGTCGGCGGACACATAGCCCTTACCGAAGCGACGGAGATCGGGGGACCTTTTCGAGCCGGCAGGCATTTGCCGGCGGGCCACGAGCGGCTGACATGGACGTTCAGATCACCCCATCGCGCGTTCGCGGTACTGCGCGGGCTCCCCCATCGAAAAGCTACACCCATCGCGCGATTCTCGCGGCCGGCTACGCCGACGGCGCGACGGTTCGGAATCCGCTCTTTAGCGCGGATACGGCGGCGACGATGCGAGCAGTCGAAGCCTACGGAGGCGAGACGGAACGGGCCGGTGACGACCTCGAAGTGAGCGGCTTCGGCGGCGATCCGGAGACGCCGGCCGACGTGATCGACTGTGCGAACAGCGGAACCACGATGCGATTGACGACTGCGACAGCCGGGCTAATCGATGGGCTTGCGGTTCTGACCGGCGATACGTCGCTCCGGTCGCGCCCCCAGGGGCCGCTTCTAAAAGCCCTCGACGGACTGGGTGTTCGAGCCGAATCGACGCGAGCCAACGGACAGGCACCGCTCGTCGTCGGCGGCGGACCGAACGGCGGAACCACCGCTATCAAGGGCGACGTCTCCTCACAGTATATCACCGGCCTCCTGATGGCCGGTGCAGTCAGCGAAGACGGGGTCGAGGTCGAGCTCACTACCGAACTCAAATCCGCCCCGTACGTCGACATCACGCTCGAAGTGCTCGAAGCGTTCGGCGTCGAAGCGACCGTACTCGGCGGCGACGATTCGTCGATCGAGTCGGCCGGCGCCAACGGGTTCGTCGTCGACGGCGGGCAGGCCTACGAGCCGTCTGCGGGTGAGTACCGCGTCCCCGGTGACTTCTCGTCGATGTCCTATTTACTGGCAGCCGGTGCGCTCGCTGCAGAGGATGAACTCGTTGTCGAGGCGGCCCGGCCGAGTGCACAGGGCGACGCTGCGATCGTCTCAATTCTCGAATCGATGGGAGCTGACATCGAGTGGGATCGCGACGCCGCCCGGATCACTGTCGGTAGCGCTCCGCTGTCGGGAATCGAGATCGGCGTTGCGGATACCCCAGATCTGTTGCCGACGATCGCTGTTCTGGGCGCTGCTGCCGATGGGACGACTCGGATCACGGACTGCGCGCACGTTCGACTGAAAGAGACCGATCGGGTCGCGGCGATGGCATCCGAACTCGAAAAGATGGGCATCGATGTCGAGGAGACGGAAGACGAACTTCAGGTTCGTGGCGGTGCTCTCAAGGGTACGACCGTCGAGGGACACGACGATCACCGGATCATCATGGCGCTCGCCGTTGCCGGACTCGTCGCGGAGGGCGAGACGACGATCGAGGGTGCCGAGGATGTCGACGTGTCGTTCCCGTCGTTTTTCGAGGTGTTCGCCGATATCGGCGTCGAACTTGAACAGCTGTGAGTCGGGCACAGAGCCCCTCAGTTGGTAGCTCCCTGCTGTGTTGCCCTGTACATCGTTCAGATCGGTTGTTTTAGTGGTGGCCCCAGATTTGCTCTGCCGTTCCAGTAGTTGAGACTGGTCGTCTCAATGCGCATGCCACTATGAAGGCTGTCTTGGGTGCGCATAGCGCGTAGAATGAACGGTGACCTCTATCTCGACACCACTATATGAGAGGATGTTCAACTAGTCATCTATGAGCCCACAAACCGAAC